>UMIQ01001295.1_pt1 | contig 37448 bp, 39 predicted proteins | sample 1965851 | NCBI WGS metagenome assembly UMIQ01 (sample SAMEA4836129, study PRJEB28245) | human gut metagenome | biome: gut microbiome; material: fecal sample | place: Denmark | collected 2008 | reverse complement strand
TAAATAATAACAATTATTTGTGGTTAGAGCTATGAAAACTTATTTAGAATGCCTTTCTTTTATTAAAAACTAAGTATTCATTTTAAAAAAATTCTGAATAGAGAAATCACTAATTGGATTCTTAATCATTTGTAGATGAATAACGAGTTCTTTACATTATGATGTATGTTCAAAAAGTTAAATCATATATATTGAGCATAGGCAATTGTTAAATGTTTTTTTCGTTTCTGTGGATAGTTATCCACAGAAACGGACAGGACATAGGGGGCATGATTTAGATTAATTTCTGAATTGACATAAAACATCAGATTTTGGGCTTGTTAAATAAGCCTAAGGAAGTAATATGACAATTGAATAATTTTTCAGAAAACAAAGGGGTTTAAACTTTTGATATATTGTGGACAATTAATAAGGTATGCTACGATCACAGTTAACTGGCTGGCAATACCGGCCAGAAATACATCTGCCTTTGGAGTGGCATGGTTGCACGCTCTACGTCTGGCAACACACATATTGATTTATCCTCATCCGGAGAGTCGGATTTTTTACATATATTTCCGGATGCACCTGTTTGAAATCGTCATCCCTAAAAAGTAATGTGCCGGATAATATCAGGTCCATTGGTAAGGATTGGAAACTTATCTGCATAGCATAAATGGTCGTTAATGTGCTGCTATTTTGCATAGAGAGAAGAGGTAGCCTGTGAAGGTAAACTGCCATAAGCCATGTTATAAGGATCAATCGGTGGATTATCCTATAACAAGACTTTAATCTGCGAATGAGAGAATTGAGAGTCTTGGAGGTATTTTCAGTAACATAGATCTCAATCCCGGAAATATCAAACATCAGCATCAGAGCTAAGGAAAAATCAATAGTCTGACAGAGGAGCATCTGGAACATTATTGAATGCACGACCAGATATTCAGGAAGACAAAGATAATAAAAGACATATATTGTTTGGAAAAAGACAGCTATATGCATACAAGATAATAGGAACAACTATGATAATGCGAGAATTAGGGGGATGAGATGATATGGAGCACAAGGAAAAATTTAATATTGCAATGCTTGGTCACAAACGAATCCCCTCTCGTGAAGGTGGAATTGAGATAGTAGTGGAAGAACTTGCCACTAGAATGGTTGAACAGGGAAATCAGGTTACTTGCTATAATCGCTCCGGGCATCATATGAGTGGAAAGAAATATGACACAAGTAAGTTAAAAAAATATCGGGGTGTGAATCTAAAAACGGTTCCTACTATAAATAGAAGAGGTCTTGCTGCTATGACATCATCTTTGACTGCTGCAGTATGTGTTGCATTTGGAAAATATGATGTGGTTCACTTTCATGCAGAAGGGCCTTGTGCCATGTTATGGCTGCCTAAGCTTTTTGGAAAGAGATGCATTGCAACAGTTCATGGATTAGACCATAAGAGAGCTAAATGGGGAAAATTCGCAAGCACTTATATCATGTTTGGAGAAAAATGTGCTGTAAAGTATGCAGATGAGATTATTGTATTATCTAAGGGAGTACAGGATTACTTTTGGGATACATATAAAAGAAAAACAAGATTTATTCCAAATGGTGTGAATAGACCAGTTATTCGTGAAGCAAATGAGATAAAAAAATATGGATTAGATAAAGATGAATATATACTATTTTTAGGAAGAATTGTTCCTGAAAAAGGTTTAAGATATTTAGTTCAGGCATTCCGAGATGTTAAGACAGATAAGAAACTTGTTATTGCTGGTGGTAGTTCGGATACAGATGAGTTTATGCAAGAGTTACAGGCGTTGGCAAAAGACGATGCCAGGATAATATTTACAGGATTTGTTCAAGGAGAAATTTTGGATGAATTGTACAGTAATGCGTATGTGTATACGCTTCCAAGTGATTTAGAAGGTATGCCACTTAGCTTGTTGGAAGCAATGAGCTATGGCAATTGCTGTCTGGTGTCTGATATCGATGAGTGTGCCTCAGTTGTGGGGAATAAAGCAGTAATATTTATGAAAAGCGATGTAGCAGAACTGAAAGAGAAACTACAGAAATTATGTGATGAGCAAGAAATCGTAGGGAAGTATAAATCCGAGGCAGCGAATTTTATATGCGATAAGTATAGTTGGGATGATGTGGTGAAAAGAACCATGAGTCTATATAAAGTTCAAATATGATAAATGATTGAGAGATTGAATAATGAATAATAAATAGCATTATGAGGAATTGGATGGTCTAAGAGCAATTGCCTGCATTGGAATAATTATGATGCATATGGCAAGTAATAATAAATATGAAATTGGTGGATATATTTACAATACTATTATTCCGTCATTTACAAACTTAGTATTTCTTTTTATGGTAATATCTACTTTTGGAATATGTGATAGATACTATGAGAAAATGTTAAATAATCAAATTAATCTTTCGAGTTATTTTGGTAAACGCTATAAAATGATACTGCCTTTTTATGCAATACTTGTGGTAATAGATTTGTGTGTTTCGCCATCTCTATCAGCTCTCTATGAAGGATTTGCGGATATTACATTATTATTTGGGTTTTAACCTAACCCGGATCAGACTTCTGTGATTGGAGTTGGCTGGTTTCTTGGTCTGATTTTTGTGTTTTATTTATGTTTTCCATTTTATTGTGTTTTACTTAGAAAACAAAAGAAGGGCTTGGAGCTCGTTAGTTATTAGTTTGATTTATAATTATGTTTATATTCAATATTTTAATGTTGGTAGATATAACATTTTATTTTCAGCTTGCTTTTATTGTTGGAGGACTGACTTATCTTTATCGAGATAGTTTCGTAGTAATAAAAAGGGCTGTTTATTAGCTATCTTCTGTTTTCAGTTATCACATATTATGTGTTAGGTTCAAATTCAATAACATCATTTGTATCGTCAAGTGTTTTTTTATACGGTGTGAAAATATTCAAATCAAGTCCACAAAATAAATAGAATTTACTAAATAATAGTATAACTCATTATTTTAGTAATAAAAATATGGAAGTATATCTATAATAAGTTAATTTTTAGAATTATTGAAAAAATTGGACTTAATTGTGGATTTTGCGAGGGGTGGGCGCAGTATTTAATTATGGTAATATTAGTTATTATTGGATCAGTTATGCTTTTGATACAACTATTTATGGTAAGAATTACTACATCAATTGTAAAGGATAGAATGTATGACGGTAGAAAAGAGTAACAGAGAATACTGGGTGGATTATGTAAAAGTTCTGGCATGTGTTTTTGTTGTTTTAGGACATTTTTTTCAAAGCATGGTGAAATCTAAAATTCTTACATCTGGTTTTATATATGAATGGTTCATTAAAACAATTTATTTTTTTCATGTCCCTTTATTTTTTATCTGTTCTGGGTATTTATATCAAAAAAAATGTGTAGTTGATAGTGTTATTAGTTGGAAAATAAATATCAATAAAAAAATATTGAATCTAGGAGTGCCATATTTTGTTTTTACATTAATAACGTGGTTATTTAAAAAAATTTTTTCTGGTTCGGTAAACGGTGAGATTGGTGGATTGGCTGATACATTATTTATACATCCAACAGCTCCGTATTGGTTTTTATATGCATTGTTTTTTTTGTTTGTTATTACACCGACATTCAAATACAAGAAGAATATAATAGTGGGGGTAGTGGTTGCTCTATTTATGAAAATTATTGGAATTACTCTGGGAGAGGTGTGCTTGCCAATGATTTCATATGTTTTACTTAATGAAATATGGTTTGTGCTTGGAATGGGGCTGTATATGTATAATATCAACGGCAAACTAAAAAAAGTAAGTATAGTAGTGCCTGTAATGATGGGAATTATTTTTTGTGTTGTGAGCATAATAATTTATGCTTTCGATGTTAGGTGTGGATTAGTAAACTTTGTTCTTGGTCTTATAGCGTGTGCTTCTGTAATTGAAGGGGTTATAATTCTATCTCGAAAAAAAACCCCGATTCTAATTTTGGAAATATTCGCTCAATATACAATGCCAATTTTTCTAATGCACACATTGTTTTCTGCACCTTTGAGAATCGTATTGATCAAAGTCGGCATTACCAATGCAGTCACTCATGTTATTTTGGGATTAGTAATTAGTTTTTTGGGTCCGATTTGTGCAGCTGTCATTATGAAAAGGATAAAATGGCTGGAGTTTGTTTTATACCCAGGGAAATTTGTTAATCCAGATAGAGGTAAATAGAATAAAAGTATTAATTGTAAATAATTTCCTTTACCCCAACGAAGGTAGTGAGATGTACATACTGAAAAATGGTTAAAAACAGCGTATTTATGTTATTTTTATAGAAACGTATAAGGCGAAAACGGCCATTTTTATCTCGCAACCTTTATTCAGTAACAGCAGATGATTTTATCATAAAGATTTTTAGTATCACTACATGCATTTGTATGAAGCACTCTGGTTTATGAATAATACATCGGAATTGCTTTATCCGAATGAAGGATATGAAACAGCAGAAAAATACAGCACAGAAAAGGAAGAAAATATGCGTATCTGCGTTATAAATAAATTTTTGCATCGAAACGGTGGATCAGAAACGTACATTTTCAAGCTGGGCGAACAGCTTGAGAAGATGGGACACGAGGTTCAATATTTCGGTATGGAGCACGAAGGCCGCTGTATAGGCAACCGGGTCAATGCTTATACGAGTGACATGGACTTCCACGGAGGAAGCAAACTAAGCAAACTGACCTACCCGATCAAGACAATTTACAGCAAGGAAGCACGAGTGCAACTTAGGAAAGTGCTGGACGACTTCCGGCCGGATGTCTGTCACCTGAACAACTTTAACTACCAGCTGACGCCTTCCATGATTCTGGAAATCGTGAAGTGGCGAAAGGAGACCGGTCAGAAGTGCAAGATCGTGTTTACGGCGCACGACTACCAGCTGGTCTGCCCGAACCATATGCTTAACAATCCGAATACCCACCAGAACTGTGAGAAGTGTCTCGGTGGTCATTTCATGAACTGTGTGAAGGGCAAATGCATCCACGGTTCTACAGCGAAGAGCGCCATTGGGATGATGGAAGCCGAGTTCTGGAAGCTGAAGGGTACTTACAAGTACATCGACACCATGATCTGCTGCTCTGAGTTCATGAAGAGCAAGATGGACAGCAATCCGCTGTTTGCGAAGAAAACGGTAGCAATGCACAACTTCATTGATAAGGTAGAGTGGAAGGAAGTAGAAAAGAAGGACTACGTCCTTTACTTTGGCCGCTTCTCTGAGGAGAAAGGCATCGGCACACTCATCAAGGTCTGTAAGGAACTGCCGGATGTGCAGTTCGTCTTCGCTGGTACTGGCCCGTTAGAAGATATGGTGAATGGTGTTAAGAACATCAAGAATGTTGGATTCCAGAATGGTGAGGCACTGGAAAAGCTTATTCGTGAGGCACGGTTCTCCATCTACCCGTCTGAGTGGTATGAACCATTTGGTTTGTCTATAGTGGAGAGTCAAGCATATGGCACACCCGTTGTCGGTGCGAATATAGGCGGAATACCAGAGATTGTTAAAGATGGAGTTAATGGTCGTTTATTTGAAAGTGGTAATAAGAGAAAACTTATTGACATAATTAGGGAGTTGTGGATTAATCCTAATAAAGTCGAGGAATACTCAAAAAATTGTTTAAATGTAAATATTCAAACCTTAGATAATTATTGCTCAAAGTTACTTCCTATTTATCGTGAGGGGGGGTAACAATAGGTAAGTTCCAGCGACTAAGATATGTCCTATACTTCGGCCGCTTCTCGGAGGAAAAGGGTATCGATACACTCATCAAGGTCTGTAAGGAACTTCCAAATGTACATTTCTTCTTTGTCGGTACTGGTCCGTTGGAAGACAGCATCAAGGGTGTGAGCAACATTAAGAACATTGGCTTCCAGAAGGATGAGGCACTGGAGAAACTTATCCGAGAAGCACAGTTCTCCATCTACCCGTCTGAGTGGTACGAGAACTGCCCGTTCTCTGTGATGGAATCCCAGATGTACGGAACACCGGTACTGGGTGCAAACATTGGTGGTGTCCCGGAGCTTATTCAGGTCGGTAAGACTGGTGAGTTGTTCGAGAGTGGTAATGCGGGAGATTTGAAGAGCAAAATTCAGAAGCTCTGGGATGATAAAGAGCTGTGTCAGAAGTATAGTGCGAACTGTAAGAACATCAGCTTCGATACCATTGATGAGTATTACGAGAAAATTATGAAAGTGTATCAGTAAGACTGGTATATGAGGAGAGAGCTTGTGGATACAAAAGCGGATCGATATGAGGGAATAGACGGCTTGAAGGCGTATGCCATTATTGGCATCGCACTGATGCACGTCCTTGCAAATGGAGAATATGGAGTAGGAGGATTTATGTTTGAACGGCTTATTCCGTCCTTCACAAACCTCGTTTTCCTTTTTATGATGATCAGCGGTTTTGGTATGTGCTGCGGCTATTACCAGAAAATCATTAATCAGAAGATCAGTGTAGAGGATTTCTACAAGAAACGGTATATCAAAATATGGCCGTACTTTACACTGCTTTGTGCGTTGGACTTTGTGATTTCGCCGAGCAAGGAATCCTTGTTTGATGTTTTCGCAAATCTGACCTTGTGCCAGGGATTGCTGCCAAATGCGAAAATTTCTGTCATTGGTGTGAGTTGGACGCTGGCTGTCATCTTTGTGTTCTATATATTGTTTCCGTTCTTCTGCTTCCTAATTGGAAACAAGAAAAGGGCGTGGGGGGTAGCTGTTGCAGCACTAGTATTTAATTATTTGTGTGAAATATATTTCTTTGATACAAGTCATATTGCAGACCCCCAAAGTGTTAATTTTGGTGCAAGAACAAACATCCTGTACTGCGCAGTATATTTTATCACCGGTGGCTTAGTCTTCCTTTACAGAAAGGAACTGGCTGAACTTGCATCGAAGTACAAAGTATTCACTGGTGCAATTCTGTTGATTGCTACAGTTGCTTATTTTGCATTAGGCAGCTCTACGCTTACAATGCTGTTCTTCTGTGCTACAGCACTGGTCTATACACTCGGTTGTAGAACGGGGGGACTAGTCAATCCAGTCGTCAAATTCCTCGGTGGTATCAGCTTCGAGATTTACCTGTGCCATATGGTAATTTATCGTGTGCTTGAAAAGCTGCATATTGTTCATCTATTTGGAAACGGCCTGTTAGCATATATATTCACAGTAGCTACGGTAATCTGCGGCTCAGTTGTGTTTTCGGTATGTGCTAAGTGGTTCTTAAATAAAATCGAAACATTCTTAAAAGGGAGAGTTAATCATGTCTGAAAAAAAGAAGTTAAATGGTACGGTCATTGTCACTTACCGCTGCAACGCTCGTTGCTCCATGTGCAACCGTTATAAAGCACCTTCCAAGCCGGAAGAGGAAATCAGTATTGAAACCATCAAGAAGCTGCCGAATATGTACTTCACAAATATCACTGGTGGCGAGCCGTTCATCCGTACCGACTTGAAAGATATCGTGCGTGAACTGTACAAGAAGTCTGACCGCATCGTTATTTCCACTAATGGCTTCTTCACGGATCGTATCGTTGACCTGTGCAAAGAGTTTCCGCAGATTGGTATCCGTATTTCCATTGAAGGTTTGGAACAGACCAACAACGAGATCCGCGGTCTGCAGAACGGCTATCAGCGTGGTTACGGCACGCTGAAGAAGCTGCGTGAAATGGGCATGAAGGACGTTGGTTTCGGCATGACCGTGCAGGACAAGAATGCCCCTGACCTGGTTCCTCTGTACAAGATTTCTGACGAGATGGGCATGGAATTCGCAACGGCTTCTCTGCACAACAGCTTCTACTTTGTTGAGGCAAAGAACATCATCCATGACCGTCCGATGGTTGCAAAGAACCTCGGGAACTTGGTCAACGAGTTGCTGCGTAGCAACAGCCCGAAGAAGTGGTTCCGCGCTTACTTCAACCATGGTCTGATCAACTACATCTACGGCCAGAAGCGTCTGCTGCCTTGTGACATGAGCTTTGAAACCTTCTTCATCGACCCGTATGGCGATGTTATGCCTTGCAATGGAACCAAGGACAAAGCGGTCATGGGCAACCTGATCAACCAGACTTGGGATGAACTGTGGAACAGCCCGGAGGCAGAAAAGGTCCGTACGAAGGTTCGCTGCTGTGACCGTGACTGCTGGATGATTGGTAGCGTTTCTCCGGCGATGCACAAGTACATCTGGAAGCCTGCTACTTGGGTTCTGGTACATAAGTTCAAGGCACTGTTCACTAAGTATCCGTACAGCATGTACGAGCTGAAGGTCTGCCGGGATTATCGTGATGGCAAGGTCACCAAAGAATATCTGGATAAGTGTAGCACCTGCGACATGAACTGTGTAATTAATAATGGGCTGAATGGGGAATCTAAAGAGCAGCTGAAGCATAAGACTGGAGAGGAAATCGTTTGAAGCTGATATCGAACAGCAGATGGAGAAGAAGTAAAAAATTGCCGAAAATCAAGAATTAGCATTTAATTTAGTAATGGTGGAAACGAAACAGTGAAGATTAATAATGAACTTATTAGTATTATAGTTCCTGTATATAATGTGGAACAATATATAAATAATTGCGTTAGAAGTATTGTAACTCAAACGTATCAGAAGATTGAAATAATTTTAGTGGACGATGGTTCAACTGATAAAAGTGGTGAAATGTGTGATACACTTGAGAAAACAGATGAACGAATTAAAGCTATTCACAAGGAAAACGGTGGACTTTCAGATGCACGAAATGCAGGTATTGACATTGCGTCTGGGAAATATATCATGTTTGTCGATTCGGATGATTATATTCCGGATTATGCTGTGACCTATTTGTATAAATTGCTCAAAGAAAACAGTGCAAATATTTCAATCGGAAGTTTGAAGATGACAAAAGAGCTTAACTCTGAGGCGAAATTAACCATTGGCCAGACATGTATATATGGTAATAAAGAAGCTATTGGACAGTTACTTTATGCAAATCTATTCAGTACAAGTGCGCCCGCTAAACTATATGAAAAAAGTTTGTTCGATAGTATAAGATTTCCAGTTGGAAAGTTGCATGAAGATTTATATACAATATATAGAGTGATGAATAGAGCACAAAAAGTGGCATATGGAAGCGAGGTTGTCTATTTTTATTACCATAGAACCGGCAGCATTACAGTCTCGAAGTTTTCAGAGAAAAGAATGGATGCATTGGATGCCCTAAATCAATTGAAATTTAATATAAATATCAGTGAATACGGCATACAGAATGCTTATTCATCTCAGGTGCTTGAGAATATTTTTTCGTTTTTTTCTACAGACATAACATGCGAAGATATGAACAAGTATGGGTTGTGGAAAATGGTAAAAGAAAATCGCGGAAATGTTCTTTTTGATAATTATGTTAGTAATCGTATCAAAGGATACGCGCTGCTTTCATATTTGGGACTAAAAAAGACGATGAAAATCACAAAAGAATATTACAAACGAAAGTGGAAATAATTGATACCCGTTTCTTATACTAAAAATTAAAGCCGATAATAGTCAAATCAGTGTGATGGAAAGGTTTGATAATGAATTATAGATTAAACGTATGTTTGCAATGATAAGCTGTCTGTTACTGCGCAATGGAAATAAAAAAGCGGATTATCTGAGAAAAAGTAAAATCTTTAAACGTTTTGGTATCCGAGAGTGTTGCCGGCGGAAATGCAAAGAGTGGAAATTCACGACAATGTAGTAATTGCTACGGATGTATATTTTTGTACACATGATATTGGTCATCTTGTTCTGAACAAAACTCCTAAAATTAATCTTGGGGAGGGGCAGTACAACTGGAGCACTGGTGATATCACTATAAATGATAATGTTTTTATTGGAGCAAAAACGATTATAAAGTATGACATTACGATTGGACAAATGCGGTTGTTGCAATGGGAAATGTTGTAACAAAGGACGTTGCTCCTAATACTGTGGTGGGTGGAAATCCTGCAAGAAAGATTTGCAGTTATGAAGAGTACGCAAGAAAAACAGCGGAAAGACAAAATATTATGGTTACATATAATAAACTGTAAACAACTAAGCCAAGGATTTGAAGGTAGGTTTATCAATCTAATATGAAGAGGTGGAGAGTGCTGGAATGCTAAAGTTAAATATAAGGAAAGTTACATATGAATTATGTATGGCAATGCCTGCAATTTTCACGGTGTTATACTGCATTAGAGATAACTTTGCAAGTAAAGCAGCTATTGTATTTATGTTGTTTGCATACGTTTTACTTAATTCTCATTACATGAGAAAAGGAAAGAAGCTGAAGTTTTTCTTCTTCAATTTTTTGACAATTATATATATTGGGTACATTGGAATAATATGCGGTGCATCAGAAATTATTAGCTCTTTCTTTTATGGATATCTGCTGACATTTATCATGATGTTAATATGTATAGAATATGAACTGAGAGAAGGATTCATCGAGTACTTTCTACTAAGAAAAAGAAGATTCACTGCCTATGTCACTATTTTCTTTTTGACAATTGTTTTTTCAGTTGTCTTTCTTAATGGACTGAAAGTTGGATATGGCTCAAAAATTCCGGTCTTGTACGGTCCATTTAGTATTGCACACATGCTCGCATACCTGTTGATGGTGGTTTATTGTGGATTTTCTTTGTTTGATTTGGAAAACAAGAAAAAAACTGTTATAACTGTAAAAGTGATATGTGTTATTTGCATAGTGTGTACTGCGGTTCGTTCAGCGGTTTTAGCTACGGCGGTTTTAATTGTTTGTGATTTCCTTTCAATAAAGAAGATTAGTAAAAAGGCTGTGATTTTAAGCGCGGCATTTATAATACTCATTTTCCTTGCTACTTGTACTGATGTGTTGACAAATAATCCGCTGGTGGAAAAAACACTATATGCGTCAGAAGTAGGTGGATCTATTACTAATGGAAGGGAATGGTATCGTCAAATTGCATTGTCTTACTATGCAATAAGCACTACCTTGGTAGAAAAGATATTCGGCGTTGGAATTTCAGGAGTAGTTGAAGCTATATACAGTGTTTTTAGGGTAAAAATTCAAGCTCATAATGATTATGTTAATCTTCTTGTGGGCTATGGAATAGTAGGTTTGGTGTCGTTTTTGGTTTGCCAGCTTGGACTTAGTAAAACTTGTAGAAGTAAAATCAACATCATTTTGTTGCAGTTATTTATTTTCATACTTGCTTACTATAATGGATTTGCGTTGTATATTATGCTGACGGCATCATTGCCAATAGTTATAGCATTTTTTGAATTGAAACAAATTGGTAACTTCAATACAACTGGGGAGGACGCGTAATGAAAGAAAAATGTTTGTTTTTAGTTAATACACCATATCAGCTGATGGTGGCTATTAATTTGAGAAAAACGGAATATGCGAGGTATGATGCAGACATTGTTATAACGAATAATATTTCAAATTACAAGAATCTGGCAGACTCTGTTAGAAGTGCCGGAATATTTGGAAATGTAATTTTGTACAATATTAAGGAAATCTATCCGGATAGAAACAGCGTGGCATTAGCTAGAAGATTATGTGGAGATAAGGATATTTTTGACGGGCCGTATGATGTTTATTTATTTGCAAATTTGGATCACGGAGCCAGCGGCATCTATCGAATGCTTCATAAAAGAAATAGGCACGTTAAGGCAATTATGTTTGAAGATGGCTATGCAAGCTATTCCGGTTGGTATTCTGATTTCTTAACAATGTTCTACAGTGTTCCGAATGATGGAAATGTTTACAAAAGACCCGTCTATAAAACATGGTTTCACAGATTTGTTGATAATGTATTCAGCAAAGTGGAAAAAATACTTGTTTTTAATCCTTTAATTATGACATACAAACCCGCTTTTCGCGTGGAAACCATGAAGCCTATAGATACTGAAAATAGAGAACTAGTAGATGTCTACAACAGAGTTTTTAAATATGATCCTAGCGTAGATTCCTACGAAGAGCCGTTTATATTTTTTGAAGAATCCTATTATGCAGATGGTTATGATATAAACGATGTTGAATTAGTTGAAAAAATAGCTGCCATAGCTGGAAGAGAAAATCTTTTTATCAAAACTCACCCTCGTAATCCGAAAAATCGATTTAAGCAACTTGGCTATAAAACCAATAAGAATACAAGCATTCCATGGGAAGTAATTTGTATGAATGTTGACTTGAGTGAAAAAACCTTGATTACAATTGCATCGGTAGCAGCGATTGTTCCGGCAACAATGCTGGGCAAAAAGTATAGAGGCATATTGCTTATGAAAGTGATCCCGGATGACTCCTGCCTGAAAAAGAATATAATGAATCTGTATGAAAAAGTGTGTAAGGAACATTCGTGTTTGCATCTGGTGAACACGATACAGGAGTTAGAAGAATGCCTTAGGAGAGGCTAAAATGGGTTATTGTTTAAGTTGATGCACACAAAAATTGTTGGAGTAATAAGTTAAAGGAGTTAGTAAGCAGTGAATGGACAGATGTACATTGAGGCAATAAGAAAGCAGAAATATGAATCAAAGACTAGGTTAGATGCCACTATTAAGATAGATGAAATTGAAAAAGTATGCTGGTTTGATTATCCTTCAGAGTATGGTGAATATATTTGTGATGAAAGAATAGATGCCTTTGTGATTGCGTTAATTCCATTTGCGATGCGCAAAGGCCTTGATATAAAGAGCTCAATTCCAATTTCAGAGAAATTGAGCTATCAGTTACATAATTATTATATACCGATTCTGTCAAAATATCAGGAGACATTTAAAAAGATTAAGTTAGCGTGTCCCTGCTCATCAGTGAATTATAACACGAAGAGAGCGGTTGGTACCGGAATTTCATGCGGGATTGATTCGTTTTATTCTGTTTTAAAACATATTGGTATCAATGAAAAAGATTATGAATTGACCCACTTGGTAACGATGAATGTCGGTTCATTTGGATATCAGGGCGGTGATTTTTCTTATAAATGGTTTCAAGAAGAAGCAAAAAAGGCAAGAAGAGTATAGGAAGAGCTCAATTTGCCTTTGATCGAAATCAATAGTAATCTGATGGAGATTTATCAGGAGAACCATAGCTTCTCAGGAACCTTCCGTATGGCAGGTGCGATTCTTGGATTGCAGAAACTGTTTTCCAAATACTATATTTCTGCTGGGTTTGATATCAAGGATTTTGATATAACATCAGAAGAAAATGATGACTATGATATGTTTAATCTGTTAGTTGCTAGTAACGAGTCAACAACATTTTATTCCACTGGACTGGAAGCAACTAGGTTTGAGAGAACAAAGTTCATTGCTCAATTTCCAGTAACGTATGACAAGCTTACCGTTTGTATGTGTGGAAACGACAATTGTGGAAAATGTGAAAAATGTATGAGAACGCTTGGTGCACTTTATGCATTAAATAGTCTTAATAAATACAGAAAATCATTTGACATAGACCAGTTTAAAAAAAACAAAATTCTGAATCTGGCAAGGATTCGATATTATGGCATTGGCTATATGCGCCCTCTTTATAAAGAAATATATTCTATAATTAAGAATAAACAACCGGGTACATATTGGCTATGTGCGGTTATGGCAGTAGTCATTATATATCCAGCAGAAAAAGGCAAGAAGATAATTAAAAAAATTCTTCCTGTCAGTGTGGTAAAAAAGTTAAAGAAGATAGGGAAAAAGGATGATTAAAAAAATTTGCAAAAAATATATGAGTATGGCTCTGCCTGTCAAGGCGGGAATGTGGTTTATGATTTGTAGTATAATCCCACAGGTTATTTCTGTAATCATGACTACAATCTTTACAAGAATATTAACCACAAATGATTATGGAATCTCCAGTAATTATTCTGCATGGTATAACATACTTAGCATTTTCATCACACTCAATTTGAATTGCGGTGTTTATAATAACGCAATGTTAAAATATGAGAAAGATCGAGATGCCTATACTTCTGCAACAATGGGTCTGTCTATTCTTTTAGGATTGATAGGTTTTGCAGTACTCATGGTTTTTCGTAATCCATTATCTCAGGCTATGTCATTGCCAGTTTCATTGCTTCTTTGCTTAGCTCTGCAATGCCTTCTTTATAATTCGTATGGTTGCTGGGTCAGCAGAGTTAAATACGAATATAATTATAAGTATTTAATTCTCATTACACTGATTGTTTCAATTTGTTCGCCTTTATTGTCAGTTGTGTTTATTTATATTTCCAAAAATAAGGCGGTTGGGAAAGTCTGGGGGCAAAGTTCGATTTACCTTCTTTTGGGTGTGATATTTTATGTGTTGGCATTTTCAAAGAATAAAAAGCTATTTAACAAAGAATACTGGACATTTGCCCTGAGATTTAATCTTCTACTAGTGCCACACTACTTATCATTGGTCATTTTAAATCAATCTGACAGAGTTATGATCACATCAATGTGTGGTGCGGCTGAAAATGGATTGTATAGTGTTGCATATTCTGCGGCATCGTTGCTTTTAATACTCAATTCTTCACTTACCCAAAGCCTGACACCGTGGTGTTATCATAATATGAAAAATAAAAACTTTGGAGCGATGAAGAAGATAATCAACGTCATTTGTTGCATATATGCAGGCATTGATCTTCTGTTTATTATGCTTACACCAGAGGTTATAGCTATTCTTGCAGGTGCTAAGTACGCCGAGGCTGTATATGTAATTCCGCCAGTGGCATCTAGTATGTACTTAATACTGTTGTATAATATCTATTCAATTTTTGAATTCTACTATGAGAAAACAAAGCCAGTTATGATGTGCTCTACGATTTCAGCGGGATTAAACATCTTGCTGAACTATCTGTTTATACCAAAATATGGATACCTTGCAGCAGGATATACAACGCTGGCTTGCTATCTGTTTAATAGTATTATGCACATCTTTGTAGTAAGAAGAATTGAATCAAGTCAAGGAGGCTCTGGCGTTAGTATTAAAGGCAGTTTTAGCATAGGATTATTCCTTATTGTTGCATCGTTTGGTGTTACCTGTCTGTATCCATTCCCTGTATTAAGATGGAGTATTTTTATAGCAGCATTTGTGGCTGTTGTTTTGAAAAGAAAGTACTTCTTTAATTTGATAAAAACAATTCGGAGTAAATAGGGAGAAAAAATGATAGGTTTAATAAATATTCAGTGGTTTGATAACCCGGGAGCGGTATGGTTAGCCTATAGCCTGCAGCAGACAGTAAAAAAACTTCAGCCCGATGAAGCTGTAGTAATTATTGACTATGCAGCCGGCGGTTCAAGAACAGTGAGCGTAAGCTTCATGGAAAAAGCATTCAACCTGATAAGAAGAAAAGTAGCTAATATCTTTTTTTATATGGATTCAGACAATCGAAAATTTTTCCGCGAACTTAAAAAAAGACATGATAAATATGAAGAATTTAGGAAAGTGTATTTAAGCAGGACACCAAGAACTACAGTATCGGATTCTGAAGTTTTTAAGATGGATTTTTCAGCATGTGTGGTTGGAAGCGATGTCGTTTGGAAACCAGAAATTGCAGAAGAAGAACATTCTAAGGTTTATTTTTTGCAGTTTGCTGGTGGAAAAACAAAGAAAATTGCCTATGCAGCGAGTATAGGAACTGATGATATGAAGGTTTTAGAAGGGCTGACCCCCCTATATAAAGACCTTATATCGATTTTTGATTCGATTTCTTTGAGAGAACAGACGGCTGTACAGTACATAGAAAAACTAACAGATAAGAAAGTATACCATGTCTTGGACCCAGTTTTTTTATCAGATACTGACACATATACCAGGCTGATTAAGGATATCAAAAGCCCATGTCAGCAGAAATACATTTATTTGTACATGCTTTCTTACAACGAAGAAATAGTGTCACTAGCTATTCAACTTGCTAAAAAGAATGATTATAAGATTGTTTATGATCTTCATACGAGAGAAAACATCATATTGAAAAAGAAATTTAAATCTTATGGAATAGCGTCAATTGCAGCTGGGCCACTTGAGTTTCTTGCATTGATTAATAATGCAAGTATGGTCTTATGTGATTCTTTCCATGGCACAGCTTTTTCTATTATCTTACACAAAGAATTTTACACGTTTGGAAATCACAACGGTGGTATAGATATAAGCACCAGAATGATGGACCTTTTAGGAATGTTGTCATTAGAAGATCGATATGTGGTTAATAACGATTTCATCAGCGGTGAGCCAATCAATTATAAGGATATTGAGAAAAAGCTGGGTGATCATCGAAAGGAGTCTATTGAATTTCTAAAAAAAGCACTAGGTGGTTGCTTCTGAGAAAGATAATTGAGGTGCAATGAGGGTGGAAATGAATAGTATAAAGGATAACTTACACTGTTGCGGTTGTAGAGCTTGTGAACAGATTTGCCCGAAGCAAGCGATTAGTATCATTAATGATAATGAAGGCTTTCTTAAAGCAGACATAGAGCCTTCTAAGTGTATTCATTGCGGCTTATGTAAAAAAATTTGCCCCGCAGAATCAAAAAAGAATTCTTTTCCCATAACGGATAAAATGTTTGCGGCTATGCATAAACAGGAAGCTGTAGTTCGTAGAAGTTCTTCTGGTGGGATTTTTTCGGCATTTGCTCATTTTGTTTTGAAAAACAAAGGTAGTGTATATGGCTGTAAACTGAATGAAAATCTAAAACCTATCCAATATAGGATTGAAGATGAAGAAGAGTTGGATGCTTTGCGCAGATCAAAATATGTACAAAGCGATACTGAACGCACATACCGCCAAGTAAAGCAAGATTTGCTAGAAGGAAGAATGGTTCTGTATGTGGGCACACCATGTCAGATTGCTGGACTTCGCAGTTTTCTCATAAAGCCATATGATACTTTGTACTGTGTTGATCTTATCTGTCATGGTGTTCCTTCAGCTCGACTATTTAAGCAGGATATGGAATGGTGGTCTTCAAAGCTGAAATGCTCGGTAGATCAATTCGAATTTCGATTGAAGCCAGACTACTACTACTACTACTATTTCTTCTTCTTGGGATACTCAAAAAATAGAAAAAAGGTTCAGAAGCCTTACTTTTATGATCCGTACTATGAGGCATTTTATAACTTTAAAGATTATAATGAGATGTGTTACAAATGCCCATACGCTTGCTTGGAAAGAGTAGGAGATATCACAATTGGAGATTACTCGTGGGCAATAGAACATCATCCTGATTTGTGCGAATCAAATGCAGGAAAGAGCGATACGATTTCATGTGTTTTAGTTAATAGCGAAGCGGGAGAGCGACTGCTGAATGCGGTAAGTGATGAATTAGACTTATACGAAACTAAATTGGATTGGATCACAGAGAGAAACAGGAATTTGCTTTGTCCGACACGTAGACCTAAAGAAAGAGAGCATTTCTATAATGATATAAACAAATTGGGATATAGAAAATGGGCGAGAAGGTATTTCTATTCGGAGGCTTTTTTTAAAAACATTCCTATAGTTTCGCGTATCATTAGGATAAAGAATAAAATTATAAAGGAAAGGTGAAAATTATGAAAGTAGTAGGTATTATTCCAGCAAGATATGGATCATCTCGTTTGCCTGGCAAACCATTAAAGGATATTTTCGGTCATCCAATGATTTGGTGGGTATATAAAAGAGTGTGTACCGTTGAAAAGTTAGACGAAGTGTATGTTGCAACGGATGATGAAAGGATTAAATCTGTTTGTGAAGAAAATGATATTCCGGTCGTCATGACGGCAAATACACATGAAGCAGCTGCACACAGATTACAGGAAGTTTCTGAAACAATAAAAGCAGATTTCTATGTGCAGCTGAATGGAGATGAACCGTTAATTAACACCAAAGCGGTTGCAGCAGCTATCCCTGACAATGTACCGCAGGATGTCGAATTTGGTACAAATATTGTTACAGAGATGACAGATCCAGCACAGGTGATGGATTCATCGAATATAAAGATGGTATTTGACGATAATATGAATGCGTTGTATATGTCAAGAACACCAATTCCATATCCATTTAAAGCAATTGATTTTAAGTATTATAAGCACGTCGGTATTATTGGATATAACAAGAAGATGCTCGACTTTTATAAAAATTCAGATCCGGGCCGGTTTGAGTTGATTGAAGGAATTGATACGTTAAGATTCTTGGATTACGGAAAACAGTTAAAACTATATTTGGTACCAGAGTGCCACAGCTTATCTGTTGATACGGAAAAGGATCTTGACATGGTCATCAAAATGATGAAGAAAGGAAATTAATAATGGCGTCTTATGATTTGAAACTGCTTGACTGTACTTTGCGCGATGGCGGATACGTGAATGAATGGAAATTTGGTTTTAATAGTGCGAGAGACATTATCAACCGGCTTACAAAAGCCAATATAGATGTAGTGGAAGTTGGTTTCTTGCGAAATGTTGAGGGTTATGATCCAGATATTACAGTGTGCAATCATATAGAGGAACTCAATAAACTTCTGCCAGAGAATACGGGAAACACAATTTATTCTGCTATGGCTATGAGAAGCAATTATGACATCAATAAACTGACCTCTTACACTGGAGGGGGAATTGAGATGCTTCGAATTACCGCTCATGATTATGATATTGAAGATGGTATGGACTTTGCCAGAGAAATTAAGGCAAAAGGATATAAACTGTCAATCAATCCTATCAATATTATGGGCTATTCTGATGAACGTATTCTTTGGATTATTAATCAGGTAAATCAGATACAGCCATATCAGTTTTCTATTGTGGATACATTTGGCAGTATGAAACGGAGAGACTTGGATCGCATTGTTTCATTGGTAGATAATAATCTTGATAGAAATATTAGGGTTGCATTACACTTGCATGAAAATATGTCTTTGAGTTGTTTTTTGGCTCAGGCGTTCATTGACAAGCATCTGAATCGTCCAGTTGCAGTAGATGGTAGTTTGATGGGAATGGGCAGGATTCCAGGTAACCTGCCAATCGAGTTAATAGCGGACTATTGTAATGATTATACAGGAAAGACATACGATATTGATTATCTGATGGATGCCATTCAGGATTATATTGCACCGTTGAAGGGTGAACCAAATTGGGGATATACTCCTGCATATTTTCTTTCTGCGAGATTTAATCTGCATAGAAATTACGCAGAGTACTATTTGAAAAAAGGTGATTTGACAATAAGAGATATTAATCACATTTTAGCTCGATTTGATGATAATAAGAAGACGGCTTTTGATGCGGATTATGCAGATTCACTGTATGAGAATTATAGGAACAATCAGATTGATGATTCTAATAGCAGAGCAGAACTTTACAGTTTGCTTTCTGGTAGAAAAGTCCTTTTAATTGCTCCGGGATCTTCGATAGTAACGCATGAAACAGAAATTAGCGAATTTGTGGAGCAGGAAAAGCCTGTGGTTATATCAATAAATTTTGTCCCGGAATTATATAATGTTGATTTTGCTTTCTTCAGCAATAATAGGCGGTTTAGTAATCTTGAGAATATTTCCTGTAAAACGATTATAACATCTAATCTTGTAGATAGTTCGGCGGACTTTAAAATTGATTATAATAGCCTATCTGGGGCATTTGATGAAGGTTGTAATAGCTTTATTATGATTCTTAAATTGCTGAAAAAAATGAATATTAAAGCAATCTATGCTGCAGGAGCCGATGGTTATACAGAAAATGGTAAAAACTATTACAAGACCAATATAAGAACATACACTGAACACGGGAACAAATTTAATTTGGCTGTTGCAAATGCAGTTCGTAATCTTGATATTAAGGTTGCTTTTCTGACGCCGTCTGCTTATGATACAGAGAGGGAGGGAAAACAATGAGTCTTAAAATGATAGTTATTGACGTCGATGGCACGCTGACAGATGCCGGAATATATTATGATGAAAATGGGAATGAATTAAAGAAGTTCTGTACAAAGGATGCAGCTGGCTTCTTTGCCGCTCATAACGTTGGGATTAAGATTATGGTTCTCACGGGGAGAGAATGTGCTGCTACCACTAGAAGAATGACGGAGATGAAGGTAGAGTATCTTTATCAAAATGTAAAGAACAAAGTGGATTTTTTGCAGACATTTATGATCCAATATAAATTAAAGAAAGAAGAAGTTGGCTATATTGGCGATGATTTGAATGATCTTCCGCCAATGATGTTAGCTGGCTATATTGGCTGTCCAGCCGACAGTTGTCCGGAGATAAAGAAAGTTGCAAATTACATAAGCGGTGTTAGAGGTGGGAATGGAGCTGTGCGCGATGTGATTGAACATATTTTGCGTGAGTCAGGACAATGGGACAATGCAGTAGCCGAGGTTTATGGAATTGGCATATAAGAGGAAAGTAGTATGCTAGAAGAATTAAAGAGTAGAGTATGTGCGGCTAATTTAGAGCTTGTTGAAAAAGGCATCGTTATTTATACTTGGGGAAAAGTTAGCGGCATATCAGATGATAGAAAACATATGGTGATTAGGCCATCTGGGGTGGATTATGCCCGTATGCAAACAGAAGATAAGGTTGTTGCGGGTATTGAAACGGGTGAAAGAGTAGAGGAAAAATGGAATCCATCTTCTGACTCAAAGACACATCTTGAATTGTATAGAAAGTATTCTGCAATAAAGGGTATTGTTCACACATATTTTACAAATGCTGTTGCACAAGCAGGTATTGATATTCCAGTACTTGGTACAACACAAGCTGATTTTTTACGGGGACATTCCTTGTGCAAGGGAGTTTACGAAAGAGGAAGTAGAATCTGATTATGAAGTAAATGCTGGAAAAGTGATTGTTGAAACAATCGAGAATAGAAAGATTGATCCCATAGCTGTTCCAGATATTGTCGTAAAGAATCATGGACCTTTTGCGTGGGGGAAGAGTTCGGAAACGCTGTGTACAATGCGGTTGCTATGGAGAAAGTTGCGGAGATAGATTTAAAAACAATTATGTTAAATCCTGAAGCAGAAATGAAGCAATATGTTCTCGATAAACACTATATGAGAAAATATGGACCTAATACTTATTACGGGCAGAGAGGGCGTAAAAATTTCTGTGTCCAGATAAGCTGAATCTTTCTGATATGAATTGGATATGTACAATGATTTTGTCGATTTCGGTGGTTGCTTGATGTCGATTCCTTCGTTCTATTTATAGTATTTCCAATTCTCACTGGTCTATACCATCTTTTTCTATTTTTTTGCATCTTAAGCAGGCATTCTTCGCATTACCTTTTTGTGGGCTCTGCCCACACCCGGCCTCTGGAATAAAATGGCGGGTTTCTGGTAATACTATGAATGCCGACGGAATATTGCGGGAGCAGGACTTCTACTGGCAGAGCACTGCTCCCCCTTTCCTTTAAAGATATTTCGTCAGGCGTTCATCATAAAGGATAATCAGCTGACTGAATACCTGGTCCCAGTTTCGATATCTCTGAGTCCATTTCTTCGCTACATTCTCACTGGCCAGATACAGTATTTTCTCCAGTGCACTGTCACTGGGAAATACACTTTTCGTCTTTGTTACCTTCCGGTACTGGCGATTTAGACCTTCTATGATGTTTGTCGTATACATAATTCTACGAATATCGTCCGGAAACTGGAAGAAGGAATTCACATCCTCCCAGTTGTTTTCCCAGTTACTGATCGCGTAGGGATATTTCTTTCCCCACTTTTCCTTGATCCCTTCCAGCTCTGATAACGCTGCTGATTCAGTCGGCGCCTTATAAACTGCCTTGAAATCGGAAGCAAACTTCTTTACATCATTGTAATTGATATATTTAAAGGAATTCCGGAGCATATGAACCACACACCTTTGAATCTGTGCCTGCGGATATACAGCCTGAATAGCCTCTTTAAAGCCTGGAAGCCCGTCTACACTAAAAAACAGGACGTCCTGAACTCCCCTGTTCTTTAAATCATTCAGAACGCCCAGCCAGAACTTTGACGTTTCATTTGCACCCACAGTGATACTTAAAATCTCTTTGTATCCATCTGTTGTCACACCCAAAACGATATAGGCTGCCCGGCTTAGTATTCTGCCTTCTTCCCGGATTTTATAATGGATGCAGTCCATAAAAACAAACGGTAGATGGGATTTAAAGGCCGGGCCTGCCATTCTTTAATCTCTGGAAGGATCCGGTCTGTGATATGGCTGACCATTTCTGCGGACATTTCGATTCCGTAGAGATCTTTGAGCTGATCATGAATATCCCTGGTGGACATCCCTCTTCCATAGAGGGAAATGACTTGTTCTTCAATACCAGAAACATCCCGCTGGTACTTGGGAATGAGCCTGGGTTCAAACTCACCGTTTCTATCCCTTGGGATGTCAACCTGGAATTCACCAAACTGGCTTTTAAGAGTCTTTTTCGAATGACCATTCCGCTTATTGGGGATATCCAGATCGCTTTTTTGATTTCTGGTATAATCGAGAGCAGCATCCATCTCAGCTTCTAAAAGTTCCTGCAGGATATCTTTAAAACTGTCTTTGAGCAGAGAATAGACATCAGAGACACTGTTGATGTTGTTTTCTGTAATAAACTGTCGAATTTGTTCCTTTGCAACTGGCATAAAAATACTCCTTTTCGATAAGAATTGTTATATCCTAATTCTTACCAAAAAGGAGCTAATTTCTACCTAAGACACATAATTCTTTACACTACCCCTGACCAGGTCAAATGTGTAGCTCTGCTGGTCATAATCCCTGCGGAATCTTCCCATAGGAGTCAGATATTTATATAAGCTTGTGAGATAGACGTCAGCCTCCGGCTGTTTTTCAATTTAAGTAGCGCCAAATCATAGAGTAAATGCTCCAAACTGAGTAATTTTATCTTACATCAGTTTGAAGGTTTACACAATCTTTGGGCTACTCCCCTCTCATTTTTATTGTTCTCTCCATGTTTTTCTTCATAGGCAGTAATATTACTTTGATTTAATAAGAACTTTTTTTCTAACTCCAACAATTTTTCACTACGATCTTTGATTTTTTTAAATGGTATTCCTGCATTTATGCTCCAAGGTTCAGAATCTCTATTAACAAATGAAAAACTACCAAAAGCACTGCCCTCTCTTACCCTTACTCCTGGTAACACTACACTGGTAGCCCCAATAATAACATGTTTCTCAATGCAAACTGATTCGCTTTTTACATTTTTGTACTCATCCGGAATCATTGGATTAGTCATTGTTTCACCAGAATAATCATCGCTAACACTATACACGCTTACACGAGATGAAATGTTTGCAAAATTATCAATAAAGATGCCTTTTTCTCCACCATACAAAGCAGTAAAAGCAGCAATATGGATATTACTTCCAAGTACAATGCGGCCACTTAAAATGCAGAAATCATCAATTCTGACATTATCACCTACTGAAATATTATCTGTACCATAAAAGCATGCATGTCTACTTATTTTTACATTTTTACCAAATGATTTTAATCCAAGTTGTTTTAACTCATCTTCAGAATAAAAGCTTGTCATTTCATAAACCTCTTCAATTTAATATGATATCACAGATTTTATCCACATCTTCTAAATGTAGATCCGCAAAAAGAGGTAATGTCAACACTCTAAGAGCAATATGCTGTGCTACAGGTGTTTTTTCACTTCCTGCTGTTGGATAATTTCTATAACATTCAAAGCTATTTGTTAAAGGATAAAAATATTTTCTAGCTACAATATTATTCTCATCTAATTTTTCAAACACTTCATTTCTTGTGTATTTATAGCCGTCAAATACAACTGGAAAATATGCATAATTGGACACTACATCTTCTTGTATAACAGAAAGTTTTATACCTTCTATCCCCGCCAGTCTTTCTCTATATTTTTCAACAACTTTCCTCCTCTTTCCAATCTCTTCTGAAAGATGTCTCATATTACAAATACCCATTGCAGCTTGAAATTCGTTCATTTTTGCATTACCACCAACATAGGCAACACTTTCTTCATTTCTTATACCAAAATTTTTCTGATCATATAACAGTTGAACCCACGCATCATCCTTAAAACAAACACACCCGCCCTCAATTGTGTTAAATACTTTTGTTGCATGAAAACTAAATATAGATGCATCACCAAAACATGCCGACGATATTCCCTTGTATTTGACAGCAAACGCATGAGCAGCATCATAGATAACTTTTAGCCCATATTTCTTTGCCACTCTGTCTATTTCTTTGATATCACAAAGGTTTCCATAAACATGAACAGGTACAATTGCTACTGTTCTATCTGTAATAAGCTCTTCCAGCTTCTCAACATCAATAGTAAAATTATCTTCCCTTATATCACAAAAAACAGGGATCAATTTATTTCTGACGATTGCATGCGTTGTAGACGCGAATGTAAAAGGCGTTGTAATAATCTCGCCACCTTCTGGAAGATTCAATGCTGCAATTGCATTCTCAAGCGCTAAATGTCCATTTGTATAAAGTGTTACATGTGGAACACCAAGATATTCTTCCAAAACATTTTGAAGTTCAATATGTTTTACCCCCATATTGGTAAGCCAATGGCTATCCCATAGATCTTTGATCTCATTACAATATTCCTCAAAAGAAGGCATTGACGATCTAGTAACTAAGATCTTATCCATATATTTCATCCTCTTTCCTAACAATTTTATCTTTTTAAGTACGACTTTACCGTCTTCCATAAATACAAAAATGAATCCAACTTGAAGATAATCGAACCAATCAAATAAATAGCTATACCCATAGCAACCTGTAAACTTAATGTTACTATATATGACATGCCTAAAAGTTGAATGGGATATATAATTATCCCCATAGCTACTGCAAGGGATAATCCTGGTAAAATATCTTTTAGCTGTTCTAAATAACCATAATTAAGTAACTTCTTGTTTGGAAATGAATTAACCAACTGGCTAATAAGTGATGTCAGCAAAAAACTATATGCCAAAGCTTTTACACTAATAAACATAGTCGAAACAAGCGCTGTAATTCCGATCACTTTTTTTATAATTTCTAATTTTAAAAATAAATCACTTCTCCCCATTGCCTTAATCGCATTTAAGTTTGCTGTATGTATTGGATGGAACATAAGTGCGATACAGAAAATTCGCATGAATGGAACTGATGGAAGCCATTTATCTGTTAACAGCAATCCTACAAGTGATGTTCCCGTAGAAACCAACCCTAGCATAAAAGGGGCCATAATATATGTACTCACTTTAATTGACTTCCGAGTCATTTCCTTAACAATTCGTCTATCATCTTGATTTTGAGACATAGCCGGTAATAATACGCTATCTATTGAAGCATTGACGTTATAAACAATCAAATTTGGAAATTGATACCCTCTATTATATTGCGCAAGATCTGAGGGTGAATACAGTTTTCCTATTATTAACTGTCGTATATTTGTATAAATTGTTTCCAGCAGTGAGGCTGCCAGCAATTTCCAGCCGAAACCAAACAAACCTTTAAGACGATCAATAGAAAACACACAGATAGGTCTCCACTTAACAGTAATCCATAATATCAAAGTATCAATTGCAAGATTAGTAACCTGTTGTGTTACCAATGCCCATGTTCCAAAACCGCTAAAAGCCATTATTATCCCTACAAAGCCAGCAATAATTGTTCCACCGATTGTCGAAAAGAAAAACTTCTTAAATAACATATTTTTGGCAACATAAGCTTGCTGAATATTTTTTATGCCAGAAATAATAATTGTAAGACCTAAAACACGCATATATGCAGTAATTGTTGAATCGCCATAAAATTCTGCAATAGATGGTGAAGTAGTAAATAATAAGCAGTACAAAACAGAACAGAAAACTAAATTTACAAAAAATACTGTTGAAAAATCTATATTATCTGCATCTTTTTTTTGAATCAAAGCATTGCCCAATCCACTATCTACAAAGACTTGCAAAATTGCTATAAAAACAGTAATTAATGCAACAACACCGTAATCCGATGGTGTTAATAATCTCGCTATAACAATAGAAACTATAAACGAAACCAGTTGGGCACCAACTCGTTCAGCGAACCTCCAAATCAAGTTTGATACAATTTTTTTACTGCTCACTTTATTCCCCCTATTTTATAATGCAGGATATTTCTTTATTTTTTTTAAATACACTAATTGCAGCATATTTCTTAAAGTTATCTTTTTAGGGTGTGTAATTTTATTAAGCGGATAATACTCTCTTTCTTTATTATTAAAAAATTTAAAGTGTTGCTCATAAAAAGTTGCATTTGATGGGCCTCTATCTAACTCAAAACTTTTTCCTTGATATTTCTTATTAATCAAGCATTCTTCTATTGTTTTTTCTATTGGCTGACATAATCCATTCTTTTCTCTAAATAAAAAACTTTTTGTATCATAGCCCAATAATCCATTAGACATATAGTCATTGGCATCTACAACGACCGTCGGAACCCCTTCAAAAGCAGACATTAAAGCACATCCTGAACCTGCTATTGTAATATCAATCTTTGAAAATAACTTTTTAGGCACCGGCGATAAAGTATCCGTAAACGTAATAATAACGTTCGTAAGTTTTCCAAAAACAGACTCTACCCATTTTCTATCACTATCGTCAGTATCACCAACCACTATATATTGGCATTGACTTTCTGAATACCTTTCACAAAAGTTCTTTACTCCAATGGTTATATACTTAAATGATTCTTTCTTTGCTCTTCCAATATAGCAAATATTGAAATGGCATTTATCTATTTTATTAACAATCGCATTCTCAATCTCTTGTACCGGATCATCAGATGCGGCAACAAATACATGATTATCATCTACCGAAATATTATCATATTTTCCATCAAACAATTTTTTCATTGACTCATTTGATATACCCGCTAGTTCATATCGGTCATATTTAAACTTAAAAAAATCCAAATATTTTATATAATGTTTATTTGCTCCTCGGAACAATTCGTTACAGCATAAACACGCATGGGTCCCATTAACCTTCTGAGTAAAGAGTTCCGCCCATAGTGATGCTATATCATAATGTGATTCAACTAATACAGCATCATTACAAGAATATTCAATTTTATTTTTCATCAACTCAAGTGCTCTATATACTTGTCCATCAAATAATTCACTGGGTAAAAAAGACAGACATGTCATTTTATTAGTTTTATATTCATTCAATTTGGGGAAAACACATTTTCCTTTATAAAATCCATTATAGAATACATATACTTTCCAATCATTCTGTTCAAGATACTTAATCTTACCAGAAAGATATATCTGAATTCCTCCAACCGGATAAATATCCGCTGTAAAAAATACATACTTTTTCATAACTGATCTCCTCGTCTTAGATGTAAAAACTAGCAATATGTAAATGAATCCTTACATCTTGAGAAATCAATTTTATCACCTAATATTTTCTGCCATTTTTTATTGATATACCGCAGATTTCCGCCAGCTGGAGTCAAGGTTATTTCACCAAAATATACTTTTCCATTAACATCGTAAAAATCAATTCTTGCAGTCGGAAATTTAGAAGATAAATCTCTAGCTGCTAAGATCATTTGATTTAAACCTATAGGCTTTTCAATCAATTTACTACTGCGAAGATTTTCAGGTACAACATCTAAATAATTCCAATCCAAATCATAATAATCACGTTTTAATCCTTGCTCTCGATCTGAACAGACCAATACACACACAGGTTCTCCGGAGAAACAATATATCTTATAATCTGTCATCCTGCGACCCTTTCCATCACTTAAAAATTCTTCTGCAAAAACCAATGGTTTTATATATTTATAGTGATATTCACATTGATTTTTCCAAATGCTGGAATGTAATGCCTTATTAAATTTATTTATAATTTCACATTTATTAATGTTTGCTTTGCTTTGGCAGATGTGATAATACGCATCACCTGTACCATGATTTGCTTTTAGCACAAATGAGTTTGGCAAACAATCAAAATCTATATCTTTAGCATTTTCCCAAACGCCATATACCTTCGGTAACATATCTCCATATCCAAGACTGCTTACATATTCTCTAACCCTATATTTATCTGCATAAAAAGCTTCTCTTTCTCCAATTAAATTTGCTAATGCCCATGTCATTTTTTCATCATAAGTTCTTGGATTTTCCCAATTTAGTCTATATTTATGATTTCGATAAAACAAAAAATCATGCGCCATTTTATGGGGCAAAAATGGAATGAATTTACGTATAACTTTACCTATATTTTGTTTTATGCTCATAGTCATTTCCTCCAACTAGATTTCTTTGTATTCTCGTAATCGATAGATCCTTTTCCCACATTTTGAATAGATACTCCAACTAAAAACCAAATAAATAGCGCTGTTGCTCTGCCCTGAATAATTTGCGAAGTCATTGCATAAGTTGCAACTAATAAAAGTAAATACGAACAACGAAATAATTTCTTTTCTTTCAAATTACATATTAAATTTGCTTTAAATGGAATCAGTGCAAGTACTGAAAACAGTATTAACATCAAAATTCCACCTTTTATTCCATAAACAACAAGCGCATTATCAATTTGATAAGTTTCAAGTGGCAACTGATAATTTCCTGCCGTAAAGAAATGCATAATAAAACCAAAACCATATCCTGATAAATTTTCTTTGATCAAATTGAAATAATAATTAAATGTATTAACTCTCCCTGCAAATGTATCAATTTCCCCTCCAGTAATAATTCTTACAAGTACTTCCGATTTTGTCGTTGTTAAGCCTAGTATTATCAAAAGAGCAAATATTACCATCAAAACAATTTTTTCAATTTTCTTTTTTGAAACTTCATTTCTCATCTCCAAAACAAACACATATAACACCGATATACCTACGAAAAATATTGCCGTTCTGTTTTGTGTAATTACTGCATTTATCATAAAACAAAAAACAATAATTAATGATTTTCTATTTTTCCCATTTCTATTCTGTAGTATTCTATAGATTTCATATGGTATCAACATAATCGAAAGTGAAAAGCAATTTCCTCCCACTCTATTTCCAATTTGATTATAACCAATATATGTTAGTAAAGTAATAATTGTAAATCCTATATAACCGTTCCCAGTCCAATCAATGATATCTTTATATGTAACTTCTCTATTCTTCATTATCATTGGAGCTATTAAAAATTCCAAACACATTAGATAGTTAAATGAATCCCTAATCGCTCTAACATTATAAATCTCATAACTTTTAATAAGAGTACCGATGAATACAATAACAGTAAGAATATAAATACAAATCCATAGTAACTTTTGTCTTTTTACCTTTAACGGTAATCTCAGTGAAAACAATTCATAGATTAACATTAATGCAAACATTACATCCAATATACTGATTTCATATTTGATTTGCAAAAAATTTAGCCAACTATAATCAGAACCACCAATAGGCAACATTATAGTTAGTATAAATATCCACTTCCATAATCCACTCATATTTTTTCCTTTTAAATTAATATATCCGCCTATTTTATTAAAGTACTTAATTGTTCTAAAATTTCATCGTCCAATAATTTAATAATCTTTTCATGATTTTGTTTGTATTTTAATCTTGATAATTGTGGCTGCGCAATTTCTAAAAGGTTCATACTTCCAATCTTAATATATGAAAGAGTAAATTGCATAAACTCCTTCAAATTTAATTTACGGTATTTTTGCAGTTCATTCTTCGCTATTTTTTTCGTTTTAGGATTTTCTTTTAGCAAACTACAAAAAAACAATCTAGCGCTTTCATGTTCATAAAACACTCTAAGTTCTTCTTTTGAAAGGCAGTTCAAACACTTTTCGAAGTCCTTATAGTATTTCGCATTCGCTTTCTTTAACTTATCATACGAGGGGATATTTACAGAACCATTATTACATTTAACAATTTCAATTTTATCTATGATAACATATGAATGATTTTCTAATACCCTAAGCAAGAATTCATTATCTTGTCTTCTCGAATATGTTTCATCAAACCCTTTAACATCATTTATGACCGAACGTCTAAAGAAAATATTACTTCCGGTTCCAAACAATGAGGTATTTAAAATTAATGATTTCTGAATATCATTGGAATAATTTGGCTTAATGACTTCAATAAGTTTTCCATTTCGTTGAATTAATACAGCACAAAACAACACATCTGCCTTCTCGTTATTTTCCAATTCATATACCGCACTTTGTAATCTACTCTTTAGATAAAAATCATCATCATCTAAAAAAGCAATATACTCTCCACTAGAACTATTAATTCCGGTGTTTCTTGCAGCAGCTCCGTTTTTATTACTCTTATGCACATAATATTTTAAATCCAAAGTCTTTTCATATTGCCGAATAGCATACTGTGTTTTTATTTGTTCGTCTGTCCCTTCTCCATTATCATCAACAACAATAACTTCAAAGTCTTTATAGATTTGATTTACCAAACCATTTAATGCTTTTTTTATACTATTACTCCCCTTATACGTCGGAATAACCACTGAAACTTTCATAAATTCTCCTTACAAATTCAATTCAAAATTCATAGCCATAATTACTTTACAGCTCCTATTTAACCTTTTTTTTATAATCCTTTAATCCTTTCATGTACCAATCAAAGACTTTTCTAAAATGTCTATAACTGCCTAATCTTCTTTTACTGTTTTTCAATGACTGTAGAAATACTAATATATAACTCAACCGAGGATATGTTGCACCAATCAATGCCCCCTTATCATGAAAAAACTTCTCGTTATATCCATTAAACCAGGTTGAACCACTCATATCAATTTTCGCAATCTTGAGTGGTGATTTATATATATGAAACCCTTTATCCATCAGTTCTTTCATAAAAATTGTATCTTCACCACAGCTATATTCCGATCCGCTTCCGAACATTGTATTAAAACTCATATTTTTATACAAAAGTTTTTCTCGTCTAAACGCAAGATTCACAGAGCAATACTCTTTGTATTCAATTTTTCCAATTCTTTCATATCTTGTAATTGAAGTTAAATTTCTTACATTTATTGATTCAACATTAAAAGCTATCGCATCTGCTTCAGGATGCTTACTAAATTCATTAAGTATATCCTCGCGGTAAGTATCCGTATAAACCATGTCATCGTCTGCAATACAAATAATATCGGCAGAAGATCTCATCAATGCTTCATTTCGACTTCGTGATAAACCTTGTTCTCTAAAAGTATAGAAATCCACATCAAATCCATTATGGCTATATTTATGATAAGCGACAGAATCACTTTGATTGATAACAATCGCATCAGAATTTATATTCATTTTGGAGCAAATGCTATAATCTTTTTGATCCATCGTTGAAATCAGCACTTGCAATTCGCTCATATGTTCCCTCTTTCCTAAATCGTGCTTTATAATTAATTAATACCATCTATACTTAATTAAGGTGCTTTGAAATTATTCATCATTATTCGGCTGATAGAAAAAACTTTAAGATTGGTCGCACATGCAATATGTATTTTACTTCTTCCTCTTTAAAATCAATTTAGCAATTGCTTTCACATTATAAAATGATAGAAGCATTTTAATCTTTATTCCATCTAACTTCTTATCATCACGAAGAATAGGATTAATATTCTTTTTATTTAATCTAACCTTTTTAATATAGGTATTTGACAAATAATTCTCGTTGCTAATATCTTTAAGTATGCATTTGTCAACAAATTCCAATCTCTCAGATTCTCCTTTATCATGATTAAAACAAATTGCATATTCATTAAATTCGGATGTTGTACAATCCCACTCTACCATAATCCCATAGTCCGATTGATTGGGTATCTTTTCATTGAAAATTTTGTCATAATCTTTTCTTCCACTCGCAAAGTAGAAATTACCAAGTGAATAATATATAAGTTTATTATCATATATCTGCTTCGGTTGAATACAGTGTGGATGATGACCAATAACTAACTCTGCCCCACAATCAATCATATGTTGAGCTAATTTTATATCAATCGGTAACGGGTACCTATTATACTCAAATCCCCAATGCATACATACACACACTTTTGAGCAGTCTTTTTTTACCTTCTGAATTTGCTTTTCAATAATCTCTTCATCCCTAGGTGCACATCCTGCACTTTTCTCTGCGGCATAAACAGTCTCTTCAAGATCCCAGCCAAAATTCAAAAACGCTACCTGTTGATTTTCAATATCTAATATTGCAGGCGTTAAAGCCTCAGAGAGAGAAAAACCTGCACCAATATACGGTATGTTATTTTCTTTTAAAAGTGAAATAGTATCCTGCAATCCCTCTTTACCAAAATCCATGATATGATTGTTCGCAAGACAAACCAAACCAATATTTAGCTTTTTTAAAACCGTAATCACCGTTAAACTACTTGCTAAATTAGGTCCTCTTTTAGAGATAGGAAAACTCTGATTCTGTACAATTCCACCTTCAAGATTTACAATGGATAAAAAATTGTTTTCTTTAATCCAGCAAGAAAGTCTTTCTATATCTTCTGCAATAAAATTATAATCATAAAATAAATCGCCTAAAAAAAGCAATTTCTGTTTCATTTATTTTCCCCTGTATCATTTATTTTGCTTTCATTTTTCTTTTGCTTCTTCCATTTTGATCTACTCTTATTTGCAGATTTCATCCTGATGACCATCTCGTATTACCTATATTTATCTTTGAATTTTTTCCCAATATGGTATTTCTAATTTATTGCCAAAATACAAATCGGTTTCTTCTGTAATATCTGGATCAAATCCAGAGTTAGGCGTTAACGTGATTTCTCCAAAATATATCTTTCCATCAATATTATATAAATCTATACGAGCAAAAATAAAATCCTCAGAAAGTTTTCTGGCAATAGATAACATCTTGTCCAAGTTTTTAGGCCTTTCAATATTAGGGGTTTTTAACAACTTATCACCCTTATTTAGTGGCATAAAGTTCCAATTTTGATCAAAATAGAAATATTGTGCTTTGTGTGAGTCATTTCTAAAGCGATCCTTACATACCAAAATCACATCAGGTTTTCCATTAAAACAATATATTTTATAATCCTTAGGAACATTTCCATTATCTGAAATAAATCTTTCACAGATAATTCTAGGAATAATATTTTTGTACTGATATTCACGTCCTATATAGAAGAAATTATCTTTCAAACTTTTATTAATTATCTTCTTAGCGTTTTCCTTATCAAATGTCTTTTTTTCCTTACAAATCGCCAGTCCACCGGAATCATGATTACATTTCAAAACAAACTGTTCAGGTAATGTATCGAAATCTATATCATCAAACCTAAACCAATTACCATATAGTGGTATTAGATATTCGGTTCCAATCTTCTTCTCTACATAATCACGAACAAGATATTTATCTGACACTATAGTTTGCAATGGAAAGCGATAATTAAACTTCATCCATTGTAATTTATCATTTAAATGTCTTGGATTTTTCAGATTCAATTTTCTCTTTAAACGTAAATGAAAGTATAATTTGATATATTGTTTATCTGGTAAAATCCATAAAGTCTTTTTAAGGTTTTTCATCAATTCATCTCTATTCATTTTCTATCATCTCCATGTTTTTCACTGCATAGCAGTTAAAAATTTTTCTATTGAATTAATGATTACTGCTGTATTGGAATGATAATCATTATACTTTCTCGTTCTTATTTCTTCGATTGCAGTTTTCAATTCCTGTACATCATTACATGAATATATCAATTCCATTTCATTAAACTGCTCAACAAGTTGAATTTGATGATCATCTACATGTTCACCGTATTTTGCAAGTCTGGGAACAGCAATTACTTTTTTTCCCTTTTTTACTGCTCCAATAATTGCTCCAGTACCACCATGTGTTATAACAATATCTGCTTTCTTTTGCATTTCAGCAAATTCATCACGATTCAGGAAATTCTTATATCGATAATTTGAGGGAAGATAATCACTATATCCTATTTGGGCAAACACTTCATCCGTTATTATTTTTTTTTCAACTAGTACATCTATTTCTTTTAGCAATCTATTAAATTGAAATTTTTGTGAACCTAATGTCACGAAAATCATCTTTTTCCTCCTCACCATTTAAAAACATGTCCTGAGGATTAATCTAGTAAATTCCGCCAAGGCATATTGCATTAGGATAGAATTCTTTCATACTTTCCCATTGAACATAAAATTGATCTGCATACTTATAAAGCAATTTCCCAGATAATGTAGGTGATGTAACTTTGGCAAATGACTCTATGTAAATCAATTTTTTTCTATACATCTTCATAATTAAACAAATTGGAATTGTTGCCAGTACACCAGTACAAACAATCACATCCGGCCTTTCTTTAATAAAAATCCAGAATGATTGAACCGAAATCCAGAACATTTTTATTAAAAATAATTTTTCCTTTCTATTTACCTGTGCAACGTAATATGTCTTTGTATCTTTAGAATTTGCTTTATATAATGTCTTTTCTGTAAGAATAAAACTATCATATTTTTTCATAAGTGGTTTGAGCATCATTAACTGTTCAAAATGTCCTCCGGATGATGCTGCAAAACACATTTTAATATTTTTTTTCATACGTTCTTAACTCCTACCATACGTTTTTTCATAGGAATCCTGGTACTCACTGGAAATGATGTTTTCCTACCACTCTTTTTATCCAGATACCACTGAATCGTCTTCTAAATACCATCTGTAAACTTGGTTTCCGACAGCTAACCTAACTCATTATGAATCTTGATCGAGTCGATTACACGGCTATTGTCTTCTATATACAACCATTCACGAACATTTAAGCCTTCACCGTAAACCATAAAGCTGCTTGTCATTTAAAATTTTTGCGATCTCTTCCGTAAAGAACAGATCTAGGCTATCCAAAGGGAGGTCGCCATACACTTCATCAATAGAAACTTGATGATATCGCTGAATGCCAAATTTGGGGCAAGCCTCCATCAGAGTTGCAATGCCCATAATGTTGGTCTGTAATAAGATGCTCGGCTCTTCATTAAAACGATCAATATGACATTCAACCGCAATATTTTTTACAATATGTGGATATTCTTTTTATCATCGGATAAAGACGGGTTCATTTTTACTCGCAGAAATAATACCTTTCATTACTTTACTCTATATAATCTAAATCAGCATTAATCTCTTCGAAAAATATCTCTGGTATAAACTTTATCTATTACATCATCCAAACAGTTATCATATCTGTTCGCTATAATGGCATTGCACATCCACTTAAACTTTTCAAGATCATTTACCACTAAACTTCCAAAGAACATTTCTCCATCCTTCAGCGTCGGCTCATAAATTACAACCGTAGCGCCCTTTGCCTTAATCCTCTTCATAACACCCTGAATACTCGATTGCCGAAAGTTATCAGAATTGCTCTTCATGGTCAGTCTATAGACACCAACTACTGTTGGTTTTTCCTTGCTCTTACTGTACTGATTATCTTCTTCATATCCGTAATATCCAGCCATCTTCAATACACGGTCTGCAATGAAATCTTTTCTTGTTCTATTGCTCTCCACAATAGCTTCAATCAAGTTCTCCGGCACATCAGCATAGTTAGCCAATAACTGCTTCGTATCCTTCGGCAAACAATATCCGCCATATCCAAAACTCGGATTGTTGTAATGAGTGCCGATTCTAGGGTCAAGACAAACGCCCTTAATAATCTGCTGTGTGTTCAAACCTTTCAGTTCAGCGTATGTATCAAGTTCATTGAAGTAAGAAACTCTTAGAGCCAAATATGTATTGGCGAACAGCTTAACTGCCTCTGCCTCTGTGACCCCCATGAACAGCGTATTAATATCTTCTTTAATTGCACCTTCCTGAAGAAGTTCAGCAAAAATATGTGCTGCTCCAACCAAACTTTCGTCATTCATATCTGTGCCCACGATAATACGACTCGGAAATAAATTGTCATATAATGCCTTGGATTCCCTTAAAAACTCCGGGCTGAAGATGATGTTCTTACTGCCCATCTTTTCACGGACACTTTCTGTATAGCCAACTGGAATAGTAGACTTAATAACCATAATCGCATCTGGGTTATATTCTATAACCAGTTTAATAACCGCATCGACTGCACTTGTATCAAAATGCTGTGTGGTACTGTCATAGTTAGTCGGTGCTGCAATGACAACAAAATCCGCACCCTTATAAGCGCTCTCAGCATCAAGCGTTGCAGTCAAATCCAAATTCTTTTCATTCAGATACTTTTCAATATACTCATCCTGAATCGGAGACTTTCTGTTGTTGATCATCTCGACCTTCTCAGGAATGATATCCACGGCAGTAACGTGATGATACTGTGAGAGCAGTGTGGCAATTGACAACCCCACATAACCAGTCCCCGCTACTGCGATGTTATATTTCTTCTCCATAATAATTGCTCCTATCTTCCATCTTTCCGATGACTTTGTGTCTCTATATCAAATCTCCTGGCACTATTATGTGCTGAGAATTCTTCCACTTGTATCAACTAAATCTTCTCGAATACACCTACCCACTTGTTGATATTTTCTTCTATCTTCTTTTCCACAATAAATCATTTTGGATAAGCTCTCCATTATAGTGCATTCTCTTTTTATACACTTCCAATTTATCTCTCATCTTCTGAAACTCTTGATTTAAAGCCATTTCTCAGCCAGCCAATGATATTATCACTATGCTTGACCCTTTATCCAAAATGCAGATTTTTCACTTACTAAACCATCATTGGATACACATAAGTGCTTGTATACATCGTTTCCTCTATCAAATCTCCCTGTTTTACCTATGAAAAGCCCCGAATTTCGTATTCAAATGATGTTATCACTATCCGTTCTATGTTTATCCAAAATACCGATTTTCACCCATTTCCATCCTATGAGCACCTCGTTCCCAATAATAATTCCGGTCATTTTAAGTCACTAATTTTGGAGGATAGACATTGATTGATGGCGTAATAACAACAAAACCCGCAATGTTGAACATTGTTTTAATGTCCAACGTTGCGGTCAAACCCTGTTCTTTTTTACCAGGTATTTCTCGCTGTCATTGATCCTGGGGGGATTTTTAGTTATTAATCTGCTTACTTATTCAGAAATGATATCCATAACAAACTCTTTATAAATGAAGTGGGGCATAATTAAAAGGTAAATATAGTCTCTGTTGGTAACCGGGATATATGTTTGGCCTATAATGTTTTGTCTCCTCATGATTTGTTTCATTTATATTTATATTTTGTAAGAGAGTAGGCGGTTGTATATGTTTTTTGCCTTTCGATTATTTTAGGAAACTACTTATATCATGGGGCATGCATTTCTTCAATTATCAATTCATATACAAGATACTTTCTCTGCTATTATTTTTCTGCAACTTCAATTTAAGAAAATAAGCTGATGATGGAAGTGATACTAATATCTACCAAAAATCTTCTATCTCCAAATAATTGTTATTATTTA
>UMIQ01004507.1_pt1 | contig 39286 bp, 34 predicted proteins | sample 1965851 | NCBI WGS metagenome assembly UMIQ01 (sample SAMEA4836129, study PRJEB28245) | human gut metagenome | biome: gut microbiome; material: fecal sample | place: Denmark | collected 2008 | reverse complement strand
CAATAGTTTGCCCAATGATAACTGAGATTAGAAAATTAGATGCAAAATAAAATAAAGGAGTGTGTTCGTATGATATATCTGACAAATATTTTACATAAAAATTCGATACATATATTTTTAGAGTATTTTTAGTATTTTAAGTAAAATAGATATGTAGATTATTGATTTTTTGTTTTAGAAATGTTATTATAATAATGGTAGTTTATCGTATTTTGTAATTATATTTCTCGAAAGGTATTGATGATATGAAAAATAAAAACACAATAATTATCACTGAAGAAATGATAAATTCGGACCCATACGGTTATACATATAAAGAAATTTGTGATTGCGTTGGAGAAAAAAAAGCTCGATCGCTTATGCATGCCCTTTATAAGGAAAAGCCCCAAAAGAAATATCAAACAATGAGCATTAATGATATTTATAATGGCGGTGACACAAGAAAATACTCTTTCAAATTAAAGGATGGTTACTGCGTTGAAACTGTTTGCATAAAGAGAAAAACAGGTGTAACTGTATGTGTTAGTACAATGGTAGGATGTCCTGTCGGTTGTATTTTTTGTGCATCTGGAAGTAATGGATTTATAAGAAATTTAACTCCTTCCGAAATTGTGCAACAAGTAACATTACTGAAGGAAAAAGTCAACAGAATTGTATATATGGGAATGGGTGAACCATTTTTTAATTATGATAATGTAATTAAGTCAATTCATATACTAAGAGATAGAAATGGGCTTAATTTCCCCACAGATGGAATTAATATTTCGACAGTAGGTCCTTTAGAACAATTAAAAAAAATAAGAGAAGAACATCTGAAGATACAACTCACCCTCTCTCTTCATGCAACAAATCAAAGAACAAGAGATATAATTATACCTCACATGAAAGGTTATGACATAAATAAGATTGTTGAATCTGTTTTATCATATTCGGAAAGACATAACAGAAAAGTAACAATTGCTTATTTATTGATTCCTGGTCTAAATGATAAAGCAACTGATGTACGTCAATTAGGAAGATGGTTTCGTGAGAAAAATGTTTTGATAAATCTTTTGCAATATAATGATACCGCAAATTGCAATATTAACAGGCCAAACAAACAACAATTAGTTGCATTTAAATTGCGACTTGAAGCGGCTGGTTTAGAAGTAAAAATGAGAGAATCACGAGGTAATAACATCAAAGCTGCCTGCGGTCAGTTGGTTAGTAACACAAACGAGAAGAATAAGCAACACAATTCAATGGGGAAGGATTTAGGTTTTCACAATCGTTCAAAAAGCAAGAAAGAGAATCCTAAAAGCAAGCACAAAAATACATTTTCTAAAATTAAATCTCTGTCCGAGATAAGTATTGGTGAATAAAAATATTCCTATAGGTAGGATAATTATCGACAAAGAAATTTTCTCTGGAGTGGGAAAAGCAGACCAAAGTATGCTATAATGCAATAAAATAGTTATACAAACTTGAATTTGAGGAGGTGATAAGATGACAGCATATATGAGATTAAGATAATACCGCGAGTTGTGTTGCGGTACATCCGTATTACATAACTCGCTTTCGGGCAAGAATGTAATAATGGAGGATGTCATGAATAAAATTCACTACTGTCCACTAAAATCCATTAACAATTCCCTGAAACACGCATAAATACTAATGTTTTGAGCAAAAAAACCACTCCCTACTTTTGAAATGAGTATCTTTGCACCAAACTTACAGTTTGAAAGCATAATACTCATGAACCAAGGTAGATATATTTTCTCGCAATTGTGCGATTTCCTCCCTACTGACCACTTCAAGTGGCTTGTCAAGAAATACGATGGCAATAAATATGTCAAGAGTTTTACTTGTTGGAATCATTTGTTGGTACTTATTTTCGGTCAGTTGTCCAATAGGGAAGGACTTCGTGACCTTATAGTTTCGTTGTCTCCATTCAAGTCAGCATTCCATCATTTGGGCTTTGGCAAGAGTGTAACCCGCAGTAATCTCAGCAAAGCAAACGAAATACGGGAATTTCGCATTTTCAAGGATTTTGCAGACAAGATGGTTACTATTGCACGACAAAAGCGTGAGGGTGTCAAGGATTTCTATATCCAATAATGTGTATGCCTTTGATTCCTCCACCATATCTCTCTGCCTGTCTGTATTTTGGTGGACAAAACTTCATCACGGCAAAGGTGGAGTAAAACTTCACGAGCTGTATGACGTAAAGACAGACATACCTGCTTTCTCTATTGTCACAGATGCTAGTCTTCATGACTCAAAAGTGATGGATCAAATACCATACGAGAAAGATAGTTTCTATATCTTTGACCGCGCTTATATGGTTACTGATATGTTGTATCTTATACATAAGAAGGAGGCATTCTTTGTAGTAAGGGAAAAACATAAGATGATTTTCAAAGTAGTGAACGACAAATCATATAACAACCCTGCTACAGGTGTGATGGCAGATCAGACAATAATGTTTACTGGCAATAAGACCAAAAGAAACTATCCGGATGCACTGAGGCGTGTGGTATTCTATGATAAAGAAGGAAACAGAACCTTCGTGTTCTATACCAACAACCTTCAAATTACAGCAGAAGAGGTCGCTCTTTTATATAAATTTCGTTGGAGGTGCGAACTTTTCTTCAAATGGCTGAAACAGCATTTGCGCATAAAGGAGTTCTATGGCACATCTGAGAATGCGGTCAAGATACAAATATATGCCGCTATCATTGCTTATTGTCTTGTAGCTATCGTGCAAAGCGAGATGGGGTTGAATATGGACACTTATGATGTGTTGAGAATTTTTAATGTGTCTCTGCTTACAAGGATGCCCCTGGTGGACTTGTTCAACGAAGCCAGCAAGAATGAAGAAGAGGATAAGAGATTCATCCAACTATCTCTCGATTTTGCAGATTAACTTACAATTTGTAATTATTTGAAATGCTAAATATTTTTAGTGGACAGTAGTGAATAAAATTATTAGATTTAATGACAGCGAAAAGCTTTTTCGTTGTCCAATATGTAAACGAAAGTTAAAGATGGTAGGCAATAGTTTGCTGTGTAGTAATAAGCATTGTTTCGATATTTCTAAATTAGGATATGTGAATTTTGCATTAAATCAAAAGCAATCTAAGCATTATAGCAGAACTTCTTTTGAAAGCAGAATGGATATTTTAGAAAAGGGATACTATTCACATATTCTTACGGAGATAACACATATATTGAGCAAGCTTGAAAACATAACAACTATTCTTGATGTCGGATGTGGTGAAGGATATTATTCTAGAAAAATCAAAGAACTATTTCAAGCAGATATAGTTGCTTTTGATATTTCAAAAGATGCCATTTCCCTTGCTTCAAAAAGAGACGGTAGTAAGTCTATAAAGTGGTTTGTGGGTGATTTGGAAAATATGCCAATTAGAGACCACTCAGTAGACTGTATACTGGACATATTTACACCAGCTAATTATTTGGAGTTCAATAGAGTTCTGACGGATAGCGGCTATATTGTAAAGGTTATTCCTGGGAATAAACATCTGATGGAGTTCAGAAACATTGCAAAAGAACATTTGAAAAATCAAGAGTATTCCAATGAGAATGTGATTAACTTATTCAAGAAGCAGTATTCTGTTATTTACCAAAAAAGAGTTTCAGAATCATATGAAATGCCGTTAGAGGATATTAAAATTTTTGCAGACATGACCCCACTGCTCTTCCATGTAGATAAAACTGAGATTGATTTCAAAAAGCTAAAAACTTTGACGATTGATGCAGAGATATTTGTGGGAAGTCTATAACGCTTGAAACTTTCAGTTTGACGGAGCAACAAATTCCAATTTGTTGAACTGAATAGCACATACTGACCGATAGGAACAAGGATGAAATATACCTTGTTCCTTTTCGTTTACCCAGGGCATTCATAGAAAATGAATAAACAGGTCAGTTATGCATACCAACACTTATCTCGGACAGAGACAAAATTAATTACAAAACAAAACACTAAATTAACCGTATTTTGTTTGTGATGCATAGGCGATCTGTTTTTTTGTCTATCAACAATTAGAGTTACAAGGAATCTATTATGGAATATAAATGTTTATCCGATTTTTTGTTTAAAGGAGAAAATAAAAATATTAATATAAGTGTGAGCAAAAATAGTCCAGTTAATGCCTCCTTAAGTTTGGATGGATACAAACATTCAATGGTTCAAATAATAGCATTAACTATTGCACTCAAAATGAAGACTGTTATTGTTAATCCACCTATAGTAAGTGATACATATGTTTTTATCGCAATAATAAATGAACTAGGTGGTACTGCAAAAATATATAACAAACGTTTGTTTATTGACGCAAGTACCATATGTAATGCCAACATTCCTTTCTTTTTAGGAAAGTGTATTCATGGTTCTATGTATTTGTGCCCGGCGCTATTAATTGCATTAGGAAAATTTGAATATTATGGTTCTGGAGGTTGTCAAATTGGTGATTCGATAGATTCACATAATAGACCATTTTCTCATATTGCTTCAGTGATTGAATGTTTTAATCACAAAATAAGTATAGAATCTAATAGAATAATAGGTAATTTTGGTGACAATAGCGATATAACCGAGTTAGATATAAAAAATTTTTCATACTCTAGCGAAGATTTGAGTGGACCGCTTGTAGGAGGGGCCACTAAAACGGCATTACTTTTATCTGTTAACAAACAAAAATTTATCATAAAAAATCCATATTTAAAAACGGATGTCTATGATATGATTGATTTTTTGCGCTTAATAGGTAAAAAAATTGACATCTCTGATAATTCTATTGTCTGCAGTGGAAATGTTATGGCTTCTTCCAATCAGTATATTGAATTTAATCTAACTCAATGCATAAGTGAAATTATAACATATTCCACGTTAGCTTTAATAAATAATACAAATTTGACATTTTTAGATTTAAACAAGAAAACAATTTCGCTAACTTTAAAACCTGAGATATAATATTATTCAATCAGTGACAGAAAAATTATCCTCTTTGCCTTATATAGAAGGCATCGTATTAGGGGGATCCCGTGCAAGAGGTACCCATACAGAGGATTCTGATATAGATATCGGAATTTATTACAATCAAGAATCATTTGACCTGACAGCGATTAACCAAATTGCTACAGAGTTGGATGATGAGAATAGAAACAACCTTGTTGTACCTCCCGGAGCGTGGGGTGATTGGATCAATGGCGGCGGATGGTTAGTTATAAACGGGTATCATGTTGACTTGATTTTACGTGATATAAAACGGGTGGAACAAATAATCAAAGATACGGAGCAAGGAATTGTTACTGCTAATTATCAGACGGGGCATCCCCATGGATATATAAGTGCTATGTATCGAGGAGAATTAGCGATTAGCAAAATACTATATGCCAAGAATGAAAGCTTATGCGAATTAAAAAATCAGGCAGAACGTTATCCAACCGCTTTGCAGAAAGGATTAACCGAATTTTTTATGTTTGAGGCAGGGTTCTCATTAATGTTTGCTGAGAACAATATAGATAAAGACGATGTATCCTATGTTTGTGGGCATTGCTTTCGAAGCATATCTTCCCTTAATCAAGTCTTATTTGCAGTAAACAAAGAATACTGTATAAATGAAAAAAAGGCTGTTAAGATGATTGAAGATTTTAAGATCAAGCCAAGCGATTACAAGGAAAGGGTCGATAAGGTTATTTCCTTAATATCAACTGATGTAGAGTGTACACGAAAAGGAATAGAGATTCTTCAAAGACTAGTAAACGAGGTTGAACACCTTAAAGGAGCTGATATTCAATGAGGGGACCAGATAAGAAAAAGCTTTATCCGAATGAAAACATAAAAACAGTTTGTTATATAAGTAATTTGCCAAAACGGCCCAATGTAGAAATTGGAGAATATACCTATTATAGCGATAATAAAAAGTCCCCAGAGAAATTCTATGACAATATAGAGCACCACTATGAATTTCTGGGAGATAAACTCATTATAGGCAAGTTCTGTGCAATTGCAGCGGGTGTTAAGTTTATCATGAATGGTGCAAATCATAGAATGGATGGAATTACAACCTATCCCTTTAATATCTTTGGCTGTGGATGGGAAAAAGTGACTCCTACAATAGAACAACTTCCTTTTAAGGGTGACACAGTGATTGGCAATGATGTGTGGATAGGTCAAAATGTAACCATAATGCCAGGTGTTAAAATTGGAGATGGTGCGATTATTGCTGCTAACTCAACAGTAGTAAAAAGTGTTGAACCCTATTCAATATATGGTGGGAATCCAGCTAAGTTTATCAAAAAACGCTTTAGTGACGAAAAGATTGAATTCTTGCTAAAGCTTCAATGGTGGAATTGGAGCGAAGAGGAAATATTTAATAATCTTGAAATGTTAACATCCGAAGCAGGGTTAGAGCAATTAATGAATAAACAAATGTAAACTAAAGGGTTTCCCGAATAAGGTGAGTCGACTACATTGTGCACAGATTGTCGGATGGGTAAATGCATCCTCTGATAATATTGATGATGAAAGGAGGTTGTTTGATGGATTCTTTAAGAAGTATGAATAATGCATTGGCATAACTTAACGCGTTCTTATCGCTCACAAGGCCATGTTTTTCGTATTATTTCATGCTTAAATCAAGTACTATTTGCATGCAATAATGCTTATTGCATTAACGAAAAGAAAGCTATAAAACTGCTTGAAACTTTTGAATATAAACCTAAAAAATATGCCGAAAGGGTAAATCATATTTTTGAAGTACTCGGTCTTTCACTTTTTGAATGCTACGATATGACCGAGAAGCTTTATAAAGAAGTGAAAAAAGTTGCAACGGAGATAAATAACTTTTTAAACGAGGAGAATTCAGATGAAAGAAAACAAATATGATGATAATATATTTTTTCAAAAATACAGTCAAATGAGTCGCTCACAGCAGGGACTATCCGGTGCAGGAGAATGGGAAACATTGAGAAAGCTGCTGCCGGATTTTAAAGATAAGCGTGTGCTTGATTTAGGATGCGGCTATGGATGGCACTGTATTTATGCGATGGAACACGGAGCGTCTTCTGTTGTAGGTGTTGATATTTCTCATAAAATGCTCGAGGTAGCCAAAGAAAAAACACATTTTCCACAGGTTGAATATAAATGCTGTGCTATAGAAGATGTGGAATTCCCAGAGGAGAGTTTTGATGTAATATTAAGTTCACTTGCGTTTCACTATGTAGCAGATTATGAGATTTTAGTAAAAAAGATATATAGAATACTGAAGTCTGGTGGTAAGCTAGTTTTTACGGTTGAACATCCTGTTTTTACTGCCTATGGAACACAAGACTGGCATTATATTTGTACCTTTGCCATGCCTTGTTACGATTTTCGCTTGTTTTCTAATTGCAACACTAAGATAAGTGAAAAATCTGACACGGCAAAATCCTGGGCAACTTTTTGTTGCTCAGGAACTTATAAATTAATTTAAATCAAAGTGTTGCGGAATTAAGGTTAATACAAAACAAGAAGAAAATATGAACAAGCAATTCATTATCACGAATTTCGCCGCATTTGCTCTCATGCTGTTCCTGCCGACCGGATGCAGGCAGGCGGACGGCAAGCAGGATGCGGTGCAGAGTTATCGGGTCATAAAGGTCGCGGCAAGTCCGGTGGAAATCTCCGAGTCCTATTCCGCCGCCATACGCGGACGGCAGGATGTGGACATCCTGCCGCAAATATCCGGGCGCATTATCCGTCTGAAAGTGAAAGAGGGTGAACGGGTGAAGACCGGTCAAGTATTGGCTGTAATTGACCAAGTGCCCTATCGGGCGGCATTACGCACGGCGCAGGCCAATGTCAGCGCGGCACAGGCAAAAGTGGAAACGGCAAGAATCGAGCTGCGGGGCAAGCAGGCATTGTTTGACGAGAAGGTCATATCCGACTACGAGCTTTCTCTCGCCCGGAACCAACTGGCAGTGGCGTGTGCTGAACTCGAACAGGCAAAGGCACAAGAATCGGATGCACGCAACAATCTCTCCTATACGGAAATCAAAAGCCCGAGCAACGGAGTAGTAGGCACATTGCCCTATCGCATCGGTGCGCTTGTCGGTCCCAATATGGCACAGCCTTTCACGGTCGTGTCCGACAATGCGGAGATGTATGCCTATTTCTCCATTTCGGAGAATATGCTACGGCGATATTTGGCTCGCTATGGCTCGATTGACAGCATGATAGCCGGGATGCCGGAAGTGGGCCTGCAACTCAACGACGGCAGCCTGTACAAGGCGAAAGGACGTATTGAAACCGTAAGCGGCGTGGTGGATCCTGTTACCGGAACGGTACAAATCAAAGCCCTGTTCCCCAATCCCGACCGCGAACTGTTGAGTGGCAGCATCGGCAATGTCATCCTTCAAAACCCGAAAACGGAGGCCGTAACCATTCCCATGACCGCCACCGTGGAACTGCAGGACAAGATTATCGCTTACCGTCTGAAAAACGGACAGGCGGAAGCCGCCTATCTCACGGTGGACCGCCTGAACGACGGCAACCGGTTTATCGTAAAAGAAGGTCTTTCGGTCGGTGACACCATTGTCGCCGAAGGCGTGGGACTGGTGAGAGAAGGCATGAGCATAACCCCTAAAAACGAAACGAAATGAACCTGCGATTTTTTATAGACCGCCCGGTGTTTTCGGGCGTTATCTCGGTGGTGATTGTACTGTTGGGCATGATTTCCATGTTTTCCTTGCCGGTGGAACAATACCCCGACATCGCACCTCCGACCATCAACGTATTCGCAACTTATCCTGGAGCAAACGCTGAAACTGTGCAGAAGGCAGTGATAACCCCTCTGGAAGAAGCCATCAACGGCGTGGAAGACATGACCTATATGACTTCCACGGCATCGAATACGGGCGATGCTTCCATCAACATCTATTTCAAGCAGGGAACCAACGCGGACATGGCGGCGGTAAACGTGCAGAACCGCGTGAACGGCGCGCTGAGCCAGCTTCCGGCGGAAGCCACCAAGACCGGTGTCACCACTGAAAAGCAGCAGAATGCCGAACTGATGACTTTCGCGCTCTATTCGCCCGATGACCGCTTCGACCAGACCTTCCTGAACAATTACGTGAAAATCAATGTCGAGCCGAGGCTGAAACGTATCAGCGGCGTGGGAAAGGCACAGATGTTCGGTTCCAACTACAGCATGCGACTTTGGCTGCGTCCCGACAAGATGGCGCAATACGGGCTTATCCCCGATGACATATCCACCGTACTCGCACGACAGAACATCGAGGCCGCCACCGGCTCCTTCGGTGCCAATCATCCTACCGCCAATGAATACACGATGAAATACCGCGGACGCTTGTCCGGCGCGGAAGAGTTCGGTGAGTTGGTCATCAAGTCACTGCCGGGCGGCAATGTGCTTCGGCTGAAGGAGGTTGCCGATGTGGAACTGGGCGATGAATACTACAACTATTCCTCCGAAGTGAACGGGCATCCGGCAGCCATGATGCTCATCAACCAGAAAGCCGGGTCCAATGCTTCAAGCACCATCAAGGAGATTCACGAAGTGCTTGACGACCTCAGCCGGGACTTGCCCGAAGGGACGGAATTCGTGGTGCTTACCGATACCAACAAGTTCCTGTATGCTTCCATCAATTCTGTTATCCGGACACTTATTGAAGCGATACTTCTGGTTATCGTGGTGGTATATGTATTTTTGCAAGATATTAAGTCCACGCTTATTCCTACGATATCCATTTTCGTCTCCATTATCGGTACGTTCGCCGTGATGTCCATGATCGGCTTCTCCGTCAACCTGCTCACCCTGTTCGCGCTTGTGCTTGCCATCGGAACTGTGGTCGATGATGCCATTGTGGTGGTGGAAGCGGTGCAGGCGAAGTTCGACGAGGGCTATCAGTCTGCGGTTCTCGCGGCTGATGATGCCATGAAAGGCGTTTCGTCGGCTATCCTGACCTCTACCATCATCTTTATGGCAGTGTTTTTCCCCGTTGCCATGATGGGCGGGACTTCGGGAGCGTTCTACACGCAGTTCGGTATCACGATGGCTGTTGCCGTGGGAATCTCGGCAGTCAATGCCTTCACACTCTCACCGGCACTTTGCGCGCTGCTGCTGAAACCCTATATCGATGAGCAGGGCAACACCAAGAACAATTTTGCAGCCCGTTTCCGTAAAGCGTTCAATGCCGTCTTCGACCGTCTGAGCCGACGCTATGTACGTGGAGTGATGTTCATTATCCATCGCCGATGGCTGTTGTGGAGCATCATAGGCATTTCTTTCGGGTTGCTGGTGCTGCTGGTCAATGTCACAAAGACGGGACTTATTCCCGAAGAGGACACCGGGACGGTCATGGTGAGCATGAACACGAAGCCCGGCACATCCATGGCTCAGACAAGTAAGGTGATGGAGCGTATCAACAGCCGTCTCGACAGCATCGGCGAGATTGAATACAGCGGTGCGGTCGCCGGTTTCTCTTTCAGCGGTTCCGGTCCCTCGCAGGCGATGTATTTCGTGACACTCAAAGACTGGGAGCAGCGTAAGGGAGAGGGGCAGTCGGTCAATGATGTCATCGGAAAGATTTATGCCGCCACTTCGGATATTCCCGATGCCACGGTGTTCGCCATGTCGCCTCCGATGATTGCCGGGTACGGCATGGGAAACGGTTTCGAGCTTTATTTGCAGGACAAGGCGGGCGGAAACATCGCCGCCTTCAAGGAAGAGGCAGACAAGTTTGTCGAAGCCTTGTCGCAGCGACCCGAAATCGGCGAAGTCTATTCCTCCTTTGCCACGGATTATCCGCAATACTGGGTGGATATCGATGCCGCCAAATGCGAACAGTCGGGTGTGTCGCCCGCAGATGTGCTTTCCACATTGTCGGGCTATTATACCGGACAATATGTTTCCGACTTCAACCGGTTCTCCAAGCTCTACCATGTGACCATGCAGGCTCCGGCGGAATATCGTGTGAATGCGGAATCCCTGCACCACATGTATGTGCGTGCCACCGATGGCGGCATGTCGCCTTTGAGCCGGTTCGTGCGCCTGACCAAGACCAACGGCCCGTCAGACCTCACCCGTTTCAACCTGTTCAACGCCATCTCGATTAGCGGGTCTCCGGCTCAGGGCTACAGTTCGGGGCAGGTGCTCGAAGCCATCGGCGAGACGGCACGTGAAGTGCTTCCGTCAAATTACACATACGAGTTTGGCGGCATTTCGCGTGAGGAAAGCAAGACGACCAACAATGCCACGCTTATATTCCTGCTCTGCATGGTTCTGGTCTATCTGATTCTGTGCGCCTTGTATGAGAGCGTGTTCATACCCTTCGCGGTTCTGTTGTCGGTGCCTTGCGGACTGATGGGCAGTTTCCTGTTTGCGTGGCTCTTCGGTCTGGAGAACAACATCTACATGCAGACCGGACTTATCATGATTATAGGCCTGCTTGCCAAGACAGCGATCCTGCTTACCGAATACGCCGGTAAACGGCGGTCGGAAGGCATGACGCTGGCACAGGCGGCATACAGTGCGGCAAAAGTCCGCCTGCGCCCCATATTGATGACTGTGTTGTCCATGGTGTTCGGTCTTGTCCCGCTGATGATGGCGCACGGAGTGGGTGCCAACGGCAGCCGTTCGCTTGCCACAGGTGTAATCGGTGGAATGATTGTAGGTACTTTGGCTCTGTTGTTCCTTGTGCCGTCATTGTTTATTGTATTCCAATATATCCAAGAACGTGTTAAGCATAATTAAATGAAGAAGACAGTAATATATATCATATTGTCGGGATGGATGCTTGCCGGCTGTGGCACATACAGCCGGTATCATCGCCCTGACCTCTCAACGGAGAATCTGTATCGGGACATGCCGGCGGACATTGATACAATGACCATCGCGTCCCTGTCGTGGCGGGAAATGTTTACCGACCCGAAACTCCAGTCCTTGATTGAAACCGGACTTGAACGGAACGCAGACCTCAATGTGGCACGGTTACGCGTGGAAGCGGCAGAAGCCGTCCTGATGACTGCCAGACTATCATATCTTCCATCACTGGGACTGACTGCCGAAGGTAATGCCAATAAACATGACGGAGCAACGGCAAAGACATATAATGTGGGAGCGTCGGCAAGCTGGGAACTGGACATCTTCGGCAAACTTACGGCGGCAAAGCGTGGCGCAGCCGCCGCATTACAAGGAAGCCGTGCCTACCGGCAGGCCGTACAGACACAGCTTGTCGCCACTATTGCAGACAGTTACTACACCCTTGCCATGCTTGACGCACAAATGACAATAAGTAACCGGACTTTGGAGAACTGGCGGACTACCGTACGCACTCTTGAAGCGTTGAAAAAAGTGGGGAAATCAAACGAGGCTGGCGTATTGCAGGCAAAGGCGAACGTGATGCGACTCGAAGCATCCCTGTTATCCATACGCAAGAGTATTTCCGAAACAGAAAACGCCCTGTCTGCGATACTTGCCATGCCGTCACACTCGATTGGACGAAGTGATCTGGCCGAGGCTGCTTTCCCCGATACTGTCTCGATCGGAGTCCCTTTGCAACTGCTTTCCAACCGTCCCGACGTGCGTCAGGCTGAAATGGAACTGGCGCAAGCATTCTACGCCACCAATGCGGCCCGTGCCGCCTTCTATCCCAATATTACCCTCTCGGGAATTCTTGGATGGACTAATAACGGCGGTGGCGTAATCGTAAATCCCGGACAATGGTTACTTAATGCCATCGGTTCCCTGACACAGCCGTTATTCAACCGGGGCGTAAACATCGCCAACTTGAAGATAGCCAAAAGCCGTCAGGAAGAAGCCAAACTGTTGTTCCGGCAATCATTACTGAACGCAGGAAAGGAAGTGAACGATGCTCTGACCGCATGGCAGACGGCAAAATCGCAAATTGAAATCAATGCTCGGCAGGTTGAAACATTATGCGACGCTGTGCGAAAGACAGAATCGCTGATGCGTCATTCCAATACCACCTATCTGGAAGTGCTGACCGCCAAACAGTCTCTTCTCGAAGCGGAAGTGCAACAGTTACAAACTCGTTTTGAACGCATACAAAGTATAATTAAACTTTACCATGCGTTGGGAGGAGGAATGTAACTTTACAAGAATTATAACCTAATACTGAACCATGTTGTGTAATTTTTATATTTCAGTCGTCATAAACTTATAAATAAGTAATTTAGTATGCAAAAACAAATTAAAAAGTCTTCTCTTTTTTTGAAGAGAAGCAACACCTGACCCACTTCGCTACCGAACAGGATGTAGCAGAAGAATTGTTTGAGTTACTCTTAGAAGCGAGAGAACTCTATCTTCAGGATGTGATTTTGAATGGCAAGCGGTATGACCGCTATGTGGATGACTTCATCAACAGTCATCGGTATATCAACTGCAACAGTGCAATTTGCCGAAACTGCCACGAGATGAACATCCACATCGTCAAGGGACTGCTGAACGAATGCGCCCACCTTATCCAGCCTCTTTTTGAGGCATCCGACTTCTCCTTTGAGAAGTGTATGGAGTTACAAAGGAAGTATGACCGCTCGGAACCGTTGCCGCCATACAGTTGGCACGGAGCAAGGGGGCTTTTGTGTATGGCATCTGCAACGTCGTGGGTGCCTCTATCCCAAGAAATACGGATTCCGGGACATACATCCATGTAGGACCTGAGATAGGTGTGGCTTCTACCAAGGCTTTTACAGGACAGGTAACGGTGCTGATGCTGCTTGCCCTCTGCGTGGTCGAGTAGAGCGAGGGAGTTTCACCCTCACCCTCTCACAGAACCGTGCGTGAAAGTCTCCCCTCACACGGCTCTTCACACTCAATTCTTTGTGCATAGACATAACCTTGGGGTCTGACCTCTCTGCCAATGATAGAAAAGACTGCGGTCTTTGCCCGCTATCTCTTGCAGCCAAATGAGAGCCTTGACAATGGGCTTGCGATGGAAGCGCTTGTATTTCCTGCGTACCCAATAGGCAAGCACCATGTTCAGGTGGTTCATAACTTTGACAAACTCAGTCTTGCCAAACTTGTTGTAGTAATTGTACCAACCTCGCACTTGGCTCTCAATCTCTACTGCTACCTGTTGGAGTTTCCAGTCAAGATGGGAATGCAGCTTCCACTCTTTCATCTTCTCATGCAGCTTCTTCACCGATTTCTTGCTGATGGCGGGGAGAAAGCTCGTGAAGCACTGACACTGCTTTCGATTCCATGACTTGCGGCATTGGAAAGTATAGCCGAGAAAGTCGAAGGAAGCTTCATAGCCTTCAACCTTCTTTCGGGTTGATGTGGGGCATTGCACTATCTTTGTCTTCTCCGCATTGAGTTTCAAGCGGCATTGTTCAAAGCGGCAGGTCAGAACTTCTTTCAGATATTCCGCCTGCGCCTTGCTCACACAATGACATATCGTATCATCGGCATAACGTTCAAATGGTATATTCGGGTAGTGGATGCGCATCCACTTGTCAAACGTGTAGTGGAGAAACAGATTGGCAAGAACCGGACCTATGACCGAGCCTTGAGGCACTCCCATAGTACGTTCTATCGTCTCTCCCTTTGACGTGCGGTAAGGGACTTTGAGCCACCTGCGGATATAAAGCAGCACCCATTTCTCGCGTACATGATGTTCCACTGCCTTCATTAGCAGGTCGTGGTCTATCGTGTCGAAGAACTTGGATATGTCCATATCCAGTACCCAACCGAATTTGAAACATCGCTCACGTGCCTTGGCTATGGCATCGGAAGCGGAGCGGTTTGGACGATAACCATACGAGTCTTGGTCAAAGCAGGGGTCTATGGACGGCTCTATGAATAATACCGCTGCCTGCTGGGCTATACGGTCTTCTACCGTAGGTATGCCCAAGGGACGCTTGCCGCCACCAGGCTTCGGTATCTCCACAAGCCGAACGGCATTCGGCATGTAGGAACCCGAACTCATTCGGTTCCACAGCTTGTAGAGGCGGTTGCCCAAGTCTTTCTCATAATCTTCGATGCTGACCGAGTCAACGCCTGCATTGCCTTTGTTTTCCTTTACCTTAAGGTAAGCCTTGTAGATTAACGTCTTGTCTATCACAAATGGTTTTGCTTCTTTCATCATATCCTCCTCTTTGTTTAAGAGTTGTATAATTTCAGTTGCTTGAGTGTGTCACCCCCTTCGCTCCATGTCCATTACAGACACTTCAACGCTACTACGGAGCAATCCGCCACAGAAGCGGACTTCGGTACGTTTCTGCCTTGTTCGTCACTTTCGGCATTTCCCTTGGCATTCCGACTTCTGCTTCCCACGTTCCACCAACGAGCCTGTATCACTGTCCTGCCACCTCTATGCCGCATGCCGCAATGCCATAGACAGGTTATTGCATTGCTTGTCGCCAGAACTGTCCGACACTGACTTTTGACATGACTTGAACCAAGATTAACGACACCTCATAGAATGGTTCACTTGCGTTCAGCTCAGTAATACGTACCTCTCTGCAACGCTCACCACCGCAACGTTTCCGACTGCAGCAACTTGCAGAGGGTTTGATGTCAGTGCCTGCACACCGACACCGAGAGACCTTCTCTCATCTCATTGGCAGTTACGGCTACATCTTATATGGAAGGTAGCCAACCCTTTATATATAGATATGCGCCTCGTGGCACACGGACAGATGCGTGGTACTGTGGATGATGCAACCGTAGAGAGGATTGTCCGGGAGTTGAAGAACATGCCCCTATATATAAAAGATGTGTTGGGACTTGCTGACAAAATCAAGAACTTGTCGAAGATATACACCTATGCCCGCAACTTCCTTTATCTCGGTCGTGGGTACAACTACCCCACCGCCCTTGAAGGTGCGTTGAAGCTGAAAGAAATATCCTATATCCATGCGGAGGGTTATCCTGCTGCGGAAATGAAGCATGGACCGATTGCACTTGTAGATAGCGAGATGCCCACGGTGGTCATTGCTCCAACGGACTCGCTGTATGACAAGATAATCAGTAATGTAAGGCAGGTGAAGGCGCGTGGCGGTACGGTTGTCGCCATCATTACCAAGGGCAATGACGCAATGAAGGACATCGCCGACCATTGCCTTGAAGTGCCCGACGTACCCGAATGCCTTACACCTCTCGTTGTTTCCGTCCCATTGCAGTTGCTGGCCTATTACATCGCCATCAACAAGGATAGGAATGTTGACCAGCCAAGAAACCTTGCTAAATCAGTTACCGTAGAATGAATAGAATATTATCACTTATTGTTACCATCCTCTTTGCGTTGTGCATTGAGGCTGGCATCTTTATGCTTATTGCCCACTGGTGGGGCATGACTGCGGCCATTACCGTGATAGCCATTGAATGTGTGTTAGCCTTATGGACAGTTTACGAAATGAGACATGCGAGTGATGAACCAGTTGATGAATAACATTGCAGGCTGTGGTTAGAACGAAAAAGGCTAAAAACAAAAGGACGGGTCGATGATTCGTCCTATTTTTGTGTCTTTTTGGTGGCGAAATGTAGCGATTTAGCAAAATAAACATAAATTCCAGTGATATTCAGCATGAAAATTCGCCCATTTAAGTGAAAATGTGTAATTTTGCAACGCAAAATTGTGCCTAAGCATTTGCATCAAAACAACAATAGTTCAATCGAGGCTGATATGAAAGTAGAGATTAACAAGAAACGTTTAGAATACCTGCTGGCATTATACAAGATGTCGGTGGATGACTTGTTGTCTCTTCTGAACAAAGGCAGGAAACGGATAACAGGAGCCGCAGACATCAGTGGAGATTCTATTGATTTGGGGGTGTTGAAGCGTATAGGTGAGATATTCGACAAAGAAGTCAGTTTCTTTCAAGACTATTCTAAGTTGTCAACCAATGCAAGCAGCAGTATCTTCTTCCGCAAGACCTCATTCGGAACAGAGCTGAACTTGGAGTCGATCCGTACTGTAAACCGATTCGAGAGTCTGAAAAACGCTTTGGATGCATACAACAAACTGTCGCAACTGGATGTGAAGTTTGACATAGAACACTACACCCTACAAGATGACCCTAAGACAGTAGCCGTACGTGCAAGAGATTTTTTTTATCCCGGGGAAACTGTCAATCATAGGCAGTTTCTTGTGAAGATGATAGAAAAAATCGCCGATCATGGCATTTTTGTCTTTGAATACATAGAGACATGGAACAAGAAAGAGAAAACCAACATTGACGGTTTTTACCTTAAGCCCAATGTGATAGTGCTTAAGCATCATAAGCATTACAAGCGAGAAATATTCACTCTGGCGCATGAATTGGGGCATTGTCTATTGGGGATTGAAGAAGTGGAGTCGGTGGACATGATGGACATCTCGGCACAGACTTCATACAGTGATGTCGAAAGATGGTGCAATGATTTTGCATATCAGTTCATTATGGGACAAGAAGCAGAAACACTTGCTAACATAGCATGTGTAGATTCCCGTAACGACTACTGCATTGACCTCTTCAAGGCTATCAGTGCACGGACGCACATTAGCCGTCTTGCCTTATATACAAGGATGTATATCGACAGGAAAATCAGCTATTCGAGCTACAGCAATGTCAAGAGTGAATTGGCAGAGGAATACAGAAGAAGAGAGGAACAGGAAAAGTTGAAAAACTCTGAGAAGAGAGGCGGGCGAACACCAAAGCCCATCATTTCTCCGCTATTCTTGAAAACCATGCAATATGCCTATTTCAATGGAGTGGTCAACGAGACCACTTTCTGTTCGAGACTCAATGTCAAACCAGCAAATTTTGAGAGGGAGTTATGGCGATAGTTGTTGATACATGCTCATTGGTGATGATTGCCAAGAATTATCTTCCCTTGGATAAGGACGGACAGTTGTACTCATTCCTGGAAGAGGCGTTCTCCCGCAAGGATTTGATGCTACTTGATGTGATTCTGGATGAATCAAAACGCACCTCCAAAGGAATTGCAGTTGAAAAGATGCCTTTCCTCAAAGACAAGAAATTGGTCATTCCGACAAAGGATCTATTTCCATGTGCCCCAGAGAGATTCAGCAACATGATAGACAACAATTTCTGTGTAAGACTGAAGAAGCAGGAACTGACTGAAGAAGAATACATAGAGCAAAAGGAAGAATACCTTAAAACAGGTGATGCTAAGATTATCATTTATGCACTGAATGTACGACACTCGGACGCTATCCATCTGGAAGAGATGCAAGTAATGACGGAGGAAACAAGGCAGCAGAATGACGGTAAGTTGTTCAAGAAACTTCCTTTGTTGTGTGAGCAGATAGGGATTGGAACACTAACCGTTTCAGAATATCTGCATAGAAACGGGTTCTTTATTGACAAATAGCATAGATATTAGTATCATCTTATGACATCTTTCACGAAATCATATTATATTCGTGAATAAAACACTTGTTTTTCAAGAATAGAAATTGTTGAGGATTAGATATTTAAGACATTATTGCAATGCGGAAGGGGTGATGTGAACGACAAAAGACAAGGCGTTCTATTAGAGTGGATGCTTGATAAGATTGAGAAGAATGGACGGGTCGATGGCTCGTCCTTTTTTTGTGTCTTTGAGTGTGAGGTGCAGGTGGGGACCAGTACTGCGACCACTGTTGCCTGTCAGCGCGATGATGATGCCGGGACGGACGTGGGTGCCTTTGGTGACGAGAGTTTGGGAGAGGTGGCAATAGCTGACGGTGAAGTCGCCGTGACGGAGGGTGACATAGAGGCCTGAACGTTTGTCCTTGCCTACCTTGATGACCTCGCCGTGCATCATGGCGTATGTGGGTTCGTAATTTGCCTTCAAATCAAGCCCGTTGTGTAGGGCTTTTCTTTTTGTAAATGGGTCTCTGCGGTAGCCGAAAGGGCTGGTGACAGAGATATGACGGAGTGGACTGACAAGTGCCGTGTGGCGGTCGGTCTGCTCCGTTTGGGTTTGTAATGGGGCAAAGGCAAGAGAGTCTCGCCGCTGATGCGGCGAGCACGGAGGCAGTTGTTCGGATGTTGCGGACTGCGTCGTTTTTGGCACAGCCTTGCGGTGTACCTTAGTCTGTGTGACGGTATTGAACTGAGCGCATACTGTTGCTGATGAACAGAATATTGCTGCTATTGTGATGAGTAGAAATCGTTTCATGGTGCAAAAGTAACAAGCAATTCTTTGACTGGCATAAAGAACAAAGGGAAGACAAGAAGATTGTAACATAATATAGCAATCGAGTTTGATTTTTGAGCAGAAATCAAACTCAAATAATAATAATCGTCAAAAATAACACGCATTATCTTATGCAATTCTGCTTGTCTCTGAATAGGTATATAACTTTGCATGAGTTTAATTTCAAATTCAAAGTTAAAGTATGAAGCAAGTACGATTTGAAGAGAGCGAGGTGCCTTATCAGACACTGGCTCGTTTTGGTCTCACACAAGAGAAGATTGAAGACCTGCCCATGTGGGCGTTGGAAGATATTGGTCAGGGACGACGTTCACCGTTGCTGCCCATTCAGGTGAATAATGATGAGGGCGAGACATTGAAGAGCCGCACCCGATTTGCGTTGGTCCGTATGGAGGACGGCAAGGTGGATGTGGTCTTCTATCCGCAGTTGGAGAAATCACCATTGGAGGCTTTTACTCAGGAACAGCAGGAGGACTTGCTGGCTGGAAAGGCTATCCTTGCCGATGTTAAGGATGCTGATGGCAGGAGCAGCAAGGCTTTCGTGCAGATTGACACGGAGACCAATCAGGTGATGTCGGTACCTACGCCTGTCATCGGGCGCAACTTGGAGGTGCTGAAGGATGAACTGAAACTGAGTTCGGCAGAACTGACCGTGATGCAGAAGGGTGAGCCGCTCACGCTCATCATGGAGGACGAACAGGTGACGGTGGGTATTGACCTGAACGATAAGACCGGCATAAGGATTAATCAAGGCGACAGTCAGAAGTGGAAGGAGAACACCAAGCGAGAGTGGGACAAATACACCTTCGGGTGCTATGGCTGTTGGGTAATGGGCGATGACGGTAATCTTGACTATGTGCCTGAAGAGGAATACACGGAAGAACTTTGGAATGAGCAGAAGAAGAATGGAGAGCGCAACCGCGCCTCTTTTTCCATGCACAAATAATCTACACATAATATAATAAGTATATGGCATCAAATAAATATTATCCAGAGGATGTGCTCGTCGAGAAGATACAGAGCGGCGAGTACGGTTGGTTGGAGTATGTCAACCATCATTCTGCTGAATGGCAGGAAGAATATGAGAGCTATTGTCTGAACAACGGACTCTGCATTTGTGAAGAGAGTGCGGAGCAGTTTGTCCATCACAAAGATGAGGAACTGGAGAAGGCAATAGAGAACGGTGAAGCATGATAAATGAAGAGTGAAGAATGAAGAGTGAAGAATAAGTATGGCGATAAGAAAGAATACGAATCCCCAACAGATGGACCTGCAACCAGAGATGCGTGACTTGCTCATGCGCAATGGTATGCAGGCTCATGTGGTGAGTAATGGCAGCGGCTATCAGCTTGTGGTGCAAGGGCATGACAGTCCGCTGCTTACCTATAACATCACCGAGAAGCAGATGTTGGCTCTGACCGACTGGGGTACGAATCATGCCAACAAGTTAGCCTACAATACCTTTACGGGCATTGTGGGCAACGACTTCTATATGCCCAAGAACTTCGTTCATGCACGCAATGCCAACGGTCGTGTAGCTATGGGGCTGCACGGCTATCGTGTTGGTATCGGCGAGTATGGACGGATGGGGCGCATCGATATGCCACCACCCTTTTTAGGTTGGACACCACGCAGTCAGGAGGGATTCCATCTTCGCAGAGTTGGAGGACGATTGTTCTTCCCCGAAGCCCCGATTGTGCCTGAACGTTGGGACGGCAGAATGAAGCCTGGCGAATTGCAGAGCGGCGGTTATGGGTTCTATTATAAGGGACAGCAACAGAGTTATAGCCCTCAGCAACAGGATGTGCTGAAAGATTTGGAGGGAATCATAATGCCTTCCATCAGCCGCACGAGAAGCACGGAGCCAGCCAAGCCTTATAAGGAACTGATTACCTCGCCTGTCTATTTCACCAATGAGAAGTGGCAGGAGTGTCTGGCATCGCATGGCATCATCATTGATGAGAATGCGAAGACGCTGACCATTCAGTCGAACAGCGTCAATGCCGACATGGTGTATGACCTGACAGATGAGGAACTGAAGAAACTCACCTCCAACTCCATCAAGGAAGTGCCCGTCGTTCAACGCTTGGAACTGCTGAATGGCATCATCAAGGACGACTTTGCTGACAAAATCCTGATGGACACACTGAATAGCAAGGAGCGCATCGACCTGCATCTGCATCCCGAACTTGAACAGGAGTTGCAGCAGCGTCAGCAACAAGACGAGGAACGGTTGCTTCCGTTGGAAGAGGACGAGACTGTCAGACGTGACGTGTTGCAAGGCGATGCCATGGTGAGAGGTGAAGACCTTGCCTTGATTAATGAGAACAAGGGTTGGTATCGTGAGGGAGCGCATGGGCGTGAAGTGAAAGTCGGTGACATCATGGTGGAGAAAGTGCCTCCGATGGAGGGAGATAAGAAAGGCGAAGATAAGTATCGCATGACCGCCATTATCAATGGAGAAGCCATCACGCACGAAATCAAGCAGAAGGACTACGACAAGTTCTTGGCGGTGGATGACTACCATCGCATGAAACTCTTCTCCAAGGTTTTCAGTGAAGTGGATATGAAGACACGCCCCGAAACCAACGCCGGACTGGGCACGAAGATATTGGCGGCTCTGACGGCAGGAGCAGTCGTTACAGCAGAGGTGGCGCATGACATAAGCCACCATCATCACCATCCAGCCCCGGAGTTCTATGCAGAGCATCATGGCGGTCCACGTCCTTACTTCAAACCGGGAGTGGATTCGCCACAGGAGATTGCGGCAAGGTACTTTGAGGCAGAAGCAAATCATGTTGCCACGGAGATAAGGAGAGGATATTAACAATGTATAATTTACAATTTATAATTTATAATGAGTAGTGAACTGACATACGATGACTTTCTGGACAGGTTGAGCATACAGGAAGTACTGGTGGACGCAGGGTATCATCTGAACAAGAGAGATGGCTTGCGTTATCCGTCGTATGTGCGTACTGACAGTGAGGGCAGACGGGTGCGTGGTGATAAGTTCATTGTCACGCAGAATGGGAAATGTTGCTTCCAACCACCGCAGCAGAAGGTGTATAATGTCATTTCGTTCATCAAGGAGCATCCAGAAATGTTTTCAGAGAACAAGGTGGGAATGTCTCCTGACCGACTCGTCAACCTCGTCTGCAACCGACTGCTCAACCAACCCATAGAGGACAGACCATCGAAGATTACAGAACCAAGAAAGGACGGAAAGCCATTCAACCTGAATGACTACGACATCCACAAGTTCAATCCGCAGGACAGGGAAACGCAGAAAAGGTTTTATCCCTATTTTAAGTTCCGAGGCATCGACCTCTATACGCAGTATGCTTTTCATCGGCATTTCTGTCTGGCTACTAAGCATCGGACGGATGGACTTACCTTTGCCAACCTTGCCTTTCCGCTTGTACTGCCCAAGACACCCGACAAGACTGTGGGCTTTGAGGAACGAGGACGACCGAAGATGGACGGTAGCGGCGGTTACAAGGGCAAGGCAGAAGGAAGCAACAGCAGTGAAGGACTGTGGATTGCCAACCTCACGGGCGAGCCGTTGGATAAAGCAAGCGAAATTGTATGGTTTGAGAGTGCCTACGATGCCATGGCAGAGTATCAGATAAATCCTGTAAAGATGGTGTATGTATCTACGGGCGGCACACCCACCGAGGGACAGATGCGAGGACTTCTGTCCGTTACTCCCAACGCACGGCACTATTTGGGTTTTGACAAGGACGATGCAGGGCGGCAGTTTGTTGCAAACTTCAGGAAGGTGGCAGCAGAGATGGGCTTCCGTCACGAGCATGTGCAAGCCTATCATCCATTGGGTTGCTACAAGGACTGGAACGATGCGCTGCTCAACAAGAAATCAGCAGAACTGATTGCCAAGGGCGAACCAGATACCTTCGACTATGCCGAGTTTATCGCAGCCGGCAAGGCAGAGAAACAAAGGGAAAAAGAAGAAAAGAACACATATCATAGAAGCGTATGAGACAAGAAGATAATAGCATCATCACCTTGTGCCCCAGCATCGGACAGTTTTTCATCAACGAACTGCCTCTGTTGCTGTTGTGCGTGGCAATGCTCCTAATCGGAGGATTGCCCGGTTGTGCATATAGTACCCTGTTGCTTGTCTTCAGCCTCCTGTTCTCCCTCTGTTTACTCTACCGATTCATCTATCTGAGGAGTATCCGCTACCATATCGGGAGCGAGCAACTCATCTGTGAGCACGGAGTGTTTCAGCGGAGCGTGAACTACATGGAGTTGTACCGAGTGGTGGACTTTGCCGAGCATCAGACATTGATACAACAGTTATGCGGACTGAAAAGCGTGACCGTGTTGTCGATGGATAGAACGACACCGAAACTGGAAATGACCGGCATCAGCAACAGCTATGACGTGGTGAGTGTGATACGAACAAGAGTAGAAACGAACAAACGAAGAAAGGGCGTATATGAGATTACGAATAGATAAGATTTGGTTCATTGTCGTGGCATTGGTACTGAGCGTGCCGTCAGCCCATGCACAGATTGTGACTGCCAACCCTTTGGAATGGATGGCATTAGCAGAGGGCAACGAAGCCATCAACGGTGAGATAGAGAAGGAAATCAAAGGTCAGACCAAGACTGCCCTGTTGCAGAATACCATCGCCGCAGAGTTCACCAAGATACACGAATGGGAGAAGAAGTACAACAGTTATCTGAAAACCGCCAGTGGTTATGCCTCTTCCCTCAAAGCCTGTACCTATCTGTACGACGATGGAGTGAAGATATTCATCACCTTGTGTAAGATGCGCAAGGCCATCAACAATAATCCGCAAGGCATCGTTGCCACCCTCTCGATGAACAACCTGTATATGGAGACCGCCACGGAATTGGTGTCCGTCTTCACACTGCTGAAAGATGCAGTCGCCAAAGGAGGCAAAGAGAACATGCTGACTGGTGCGGAAAGGAGCAAGACGCTGTGGGCACTGAACGACAAGCTGAGTGCCTTCAGCAAGAAGCTGCATCGTCTTTATCTGTCTATACGATATTACACCATGACCGATGTGTGGAACGGCGTGACGGCAGGGATGATAGACCGAAGCAATGGAGAGATAGCCACCCAAGCCCTTAGCAGATGGCGCAGAGCAGGACGTATGACCATCAGTGATTAACGATAAAGGAATCAGTCATGAAGTATTTCATATCAATTGCCATTTTTATGTTTATATCATCTTTTGCAGGAGTGCGGGCGCAGAACGACCCGACTCTTGCGGGGATGATTCTGATGTACACCAACAAGGCGGAGAAAGAACTGAAGAATCAGGAGAAAGTGATGCTGCTACAATCCACCGGCCATATCTGGACCAAGGAGGAAGTGGAAGCCACTACCGACCTGCAGCGGGAGTTCAACAACTATCTGGACTCCTTCCGTTCCATCGTCAGCTATGCCGCACAGATATATGGTTTCTATCACGAGATAGGTCAGTTGGTGGACAATATGGGTGGATTGGTGGCGCAGTTGGATGCCCATCCTGCCAACGGACTTGCCGTAGCCCTGTCAGCCAAGCGCAACAAGATATACCGCGAGCTGATTATGAACAGCATCGAGATAGTTAATGACATACGCACGGTATGCCTGTCGGGCAACAAGATGACCGAGAAGGAGCGTGTGGAGATAGTCTTCGGCATCCGACCCAAACTGAAGAAGATGAACAAGCAGTTGAAGCGACTGACGAGGGCGGTGAAATACACCACCATGGGCGATGTTTGGATGGAGATAGACGAAGGGGCAAGACCCACCAAAGCGAACAAAGCCGAGATAGCAGCGGCTGCCAAGAGGCGGTGGAAGCAGGTGGGCAAGAACGTAAACTGATGGAGCAGCGAGAGCAGAGCCGAACTTGTTCGAGCTATGCCGAGTCGTGACAGAAGAAGACGAAGTCAAACCGTGATTAAAAAACGATAAGATATGGGATTTTGGAGTTCATTATTGAAATATGGTGGCAAGGCGGCACGAGGTACTGGCCATGTCATCGGAGTAACTGGAAAGACCTTAGGCAGTGCGGCACTCCACCCGCAACGCACCCTTATGGGAGCCGGCAAGGCTATGCAGACGGCCGCAGTGGGTAGTGCCGCAGGCTATGTGACATGGGAGAAGCTGACCACAGACAAGAGCGTGGCACGCATCGTAGGTGATGCTGTCATCGGCGAGAATGCCACGGAAGCGGTGGCACAAACCGCCAACGATGTGCAACGTCTGACGGGCAAGGCTGGTGAAGCCGTTGATGCGGTGAACACTGTAGCCGGAAAGATGGACACCCAGTTCAGCGGCATCAGTGATTTCTTTAGGAATATGTTCGGAGGCGTAGGATGCGACATGATAGGCAATCTCTTTGGCAATATCGGCAAGGGCAACGTGTCGGGTATGAGCATCGTCGGACTGGTGGCTGCCGCCTTCATGGTATTCGGACGCTTTGGTTGGATGAGCAAGATTGCGGGTGCCCTGCTTGGAGCGATGATCATCGGGAACAATTCTAAGGTGGCGCAAACTCTGCCTAACAGAGGCGGTACGTCTTCACATGGGCAGAACATGAAAGAAGCAGAGACCCAAAGCAGAGGGATGAAACGATAACCAATATACAGTGATATGAGATATACAGAAGAAATGATACTGCGCTCATCGAGCGGCTACTGTATGCCGTTTGAGGAGCCTATAAAGCAGGACGTGCAGATGTCCTTGGGTTACGGAGAGCAGAAAAATCCCGTGACGGGAGAAACATTCTTCCATCACGGCATAGACTTCTCAGTGAACCATTACCTGCTGTCGGCGGTGGCAACGGGAACCGTCTCTGCCATTGGGTCGGACGCGGAGCATGGCATCTACCAGACCATCCGCTACGGCAAATACGAAGTGACTTACAGGCATCTCTCCAATGTCTTCGCCAACTTCTCCCAAAGCGTCAAGGCCGGTCAGACCATCGCCATCAGTGGCGACCTGCTGCACATGGAGGTGAGGTTTGACGGAGAGGAAATCAATCCGTTGGAGTTCCTCACCATGCTCTACGGCAATATCAAGGCATTGGAGCACAATTCCCAAATGGGCATCAATGAACTGGACATGAACATCCCTTCACCCTACGACACCGACCGTCAGGAGATAGAGGCATTGATGCTCCGCTTCCTTCCCTCCTACTTCGAGGACCTTCAACAAGGAGCATACTCTCTGCCCGAACATACGGAGCAGTCGTTGAGAAACATCTTCTCGTTGGGAGCGAGCAAGCATTATTTCTACGAGACCATGCCGAGCATGGCTAATCCCTTGGGCATCGGCAACCGCTGTATGCCTTTGGCGACTAAGGTGCAGAACCTGCTCATTGCCGACTTTCTCAACTATCTTGCCATGCGACATCAGGTATATCTCTCCACGATGGACGAGGTGTTAAAAAAAAACTCCAAGAGCAAGCCCTGACGCATGACGGCATCATCGACCCTCTTGCCGACTTGGACGTGGATATCCAGAGCTTCGACATTCCGAGGATAGTGAGCGTCTATCCCGACCGGGCTGGCGTGAGATGGTGGACAAAGGCATGGTTCAATGGTAAGGAAGAGGGGGAACCCTCCGTGGAGATTGAGGAACGTATGGCCGTGCAGTTCATCCACTGCCAAGTGGACAAGGACGCATGGTTGGAGGAACACTATCCTAAGCAGATGGAGATATATCACAATGCCATCGAGCAGACAAAGGAACAGATATTACAGCAGTATAATATATAAACAAGGTATATGGCAGTTAAGAACAGTCAGCGATTCGCAGAGATAGAGCGTCTGATGGGCGACTACTTCGGGTGTCACCTTGCCCCCGTGATGGGCAGGGTGCAACGGGACTTGTCCAACAGACAGGCAGACGAGATGCGAGCCTACTCCAACAGTACGGCTGGCATCCTACGCTCATTGGCCACTGCCAATATGCCTGGTGATGACCCATACGCTACGCTAAAGATTACAGGCAAGTGGAACAGCAAGACCACCGAAGACTATCTGGCGATGTGCAAGGAGGCTATTGTCGGCAACAAGGATATGCAGCGTGACCTTGCCGTGATGGCTGAGGAATGGCGCAAGGCGGTGGTGACGGAGATAGGACGAGAGCGGTACGATGCACTCTCTAAACAACTCGGTTGTGATTTGGCATACGCCTATATCGATCACCGCATGGAGCAGCTGATGATAGAAAAAATGGTGAAAGACCGTATGCCAACATCTTCTGCCGACTATATCATCCGCAAGGCGGCACAAAGCAGTCTGTTCGGTCTGCCCTACGAACTGAACAAGTCACCCCTTGCCGCAGAGATAGAAGCCAAAGGAGAGGCAGCCTATAAGCCCTCTCGAACAGAGAAGGCAGCGGGATGGGCAGCCGGAGCGTGTGCCGATGTCGTGGCCATGGGAGGGATTGGCTCATGGGCAACCTTCGCCAAGTTTGTCGGTATCGATATGGTGATGAATGTCGGCATGGAGCACCTAAGCAAGAAAGGTAGCAGCCAAGAGGTCTGTGTCGAGGAGTGTATCAGCAAGGGAGTTTTCGGTACGGGCACCAACGTCTTCGCCTCATTCCGCAAACAGGCAAAAGTCATCAAGAACCACGAGAACAGCTATATCAAGGCTACCAACAGCCATTTCAAGAACAAGATTCCCACGAGCAATATCACTTTTATGGATTGGACGAAACAAACCGAGCAGACCTCTTTTCCTTGGAACAAAGGTACGTTCCTTGACCCTCAGAGAAACGAAGCAACCAAACGTACAGGCAAGTACAAGGATGTGCCCTTGATAGTTGCGCCTGGACAGGAAGACGAGTATCTGGAGGTTAAGGCGAGACTGGATGCAGAGGCTGAGAAGGAGAAGAAGGCAGAACCGAAAGAAACTCCTGATTCATCGACTGAAGAGGCAACACCATCTGTAGTCCAGCAGGAGGAAACAGCCTTACAAACAAACGAAAATGGATGGGACGGGCTGTTGCAGAGTTTTGGACTGAACGGCTTTTCAGACATCGGCAAGAACCTTGGTTATGTGTTGGCGATGCTGCCCGATGTACTGGTGGGACTGTTCACTGGCAAGACAAAATCGCTGAATATGGACAATAGCCTCCTTCCTTTGGCCTCTATCGTGGCTGGAATGTTCGTGAAGAATCCTATACTGAAGATGCTGTTGATGGGTATGGGAGGTGCCAATCTGCTCAACAAAGCGGGACATGAGGTGCTGGGCAGGAAACAGCAGGAAGGCATTGCACCTACAGTTAGTCCTGCTGCATCTCGCATTCAGTACCGCCAATATCCTGATGAACCACTCAATCCTCGTATCAGCAACCCGATGCTGCAAGGGCGGTGTCTCGTTGCCAACATTGACCATGTGCCTTGTACCATTCAACTGCCTGACAGTGTGATTGGGGCGCATCAGTCGGGGGCATTGCCGCTGAATACATTGGCTAACGCCATACTTGCCAAGAACGACCAGATGCGACAGATGGCAGCAATGCAGTACGAAGAGCAGGCACGGGAGAGCGTGGTGCGACCGAGGGGAATACAGTGAAGCCCGACAACAAAATTGTCGGGAACGGTGGCTTGGTAAGCCAATTATAGAATGTGATTGAGATAAACAAAAAGATAAAAGCATGAAAGAGAAATCAGAATTTGAGAAGCGGACGGCGGAGAAGCAGGTGTCGCTGCTCACTGAGGCACTGACGAGTGCGGTGGATGCCAAGGGACATTGGTTGAATGCAAGCGGCAAACTCTATCCGAAGCTCTATCCCAAGGGCTTTTCGGTCAGTCCGTTCAATGCCCTTGTCCTTGCCCTTGACTCCGATGCCAAGGGTTGCAAGAGCAATCTGTTTACGCAGTTCTCCGAAGCGAAGGCACGGGGTGAGAGCGTGAGGGAGCATGAGAAAGGTGTGCCGTTCCTGTATTACAATTGGAATAAGTACGTCAACCGCAACAATCCCGACGATGTCATCACCAAGGAGGCATACGCAGAACTGTCGGAACAGGACAAACAGCAGTACAAGGGAGTGAAAAACCGTGAGATCCGTGTGCTGTTCAATATCGACCAGACGCTACTGCCTATGGCTAACGAAACAGCCTACACTACGGCATTGAAGAAGGATGGCACGGTGGAGGATAGAGGTTATGGCGACAAGGAGGACAAGCAGCTGCATGGGTGCGTCAACGGATTCCTTCAGAAGATGAAGGACAACCTCGTGAATGTACGTCAGGACGGCACGGGTGTGGCGCACTACGACACCGAGAAGGATGTCATCTACCTGCCACGGCAGCGTGACTTCGAGCACTACAATGACTATGTACAGGAGATGATGCGTCAGTTGGTGTCTGCCACCGGTCATCAGCAGCGGTTGGCACGTGAGGGCATGGTCATGAAGAACGGCAAAGCCCCGTCGGAGGATGCCGTGAAGAAGGAACGACTCATCACTGAGATAGCTTCGGGCGTGAAGATGCTCGAACTGGGACTGCCTGCCCGTCTGTCAAAGGACAGCCTTAGCATGGTGGACTATTGGACGAGGGAACTGAAGGAAGACCCTTGTCTGATTGATGCCATCGAGAGTGAGGTGAACGGTGCGCTGAAGGTGTTGAAGAAAGCCGAACTGGGTGAAAAGGTGGAGTATGCCACCGACCAGCATCAGCGAGAGACGGCGCAGATACAGGTGCAGTTGCCCAACCACTACTTCGTAGCAGACGAAATCAAGCAGCATCCCAACGAGGAGCAGCGTACTGTGGTCATCGTGCGTGATGATGCCAGCAAGACCGCCGATGTGGTGCTGCCACAGGGTGCATCGTTGGAGGTGAACAACGAGATCAAGGGCATGAACAAGCAACGCTTCACCAATGCCTTGCAGAAAGAGGGTTATGACAACGTGCGTTTCTACAATCCCGACGGAGCCTTGGGCTTCCGTCCCGACGACAGTTATTTCGCCGACAAGAAAATCACGGTATCAAGACTGCGCAACTGGTCTATCGAAGACCTATCCTCGTTGGATGCTTCTGAGGCCGTAACCCACAGCCGTGACATCGGTTTCGACAATGTGCAGTTGGTAAAGGATGACAAGGAGCGGTGGGCATTGTACATCAAGCCCGAAGGTAAGGAGGGCTTTGCCGTCTATCCCGACAAAGGAGACCTCAATCATTTCTTCACCACCTTGAAGCAGTCGATGGACAACATCGAGCGTGTGCGTGAGGAACTGGCACAGAAGTATTATGCTATGGCAGAGGCGAAACCCGACCTGAAGGTGGACATCTTCGGAGGTAATGAGCAGGAGGTTGATTTGAACCGCATCCAGCGTGTGGCAGTATTCCGTGCCAAATCGGGCGAATGCCTGTGTGCAGCCACTATTGACGGCAAGAAGTTGCAGCCGAGAAGTGTCAGTCCGTCACAATGGCAACGATTGTGGGTGGCTCCTGACAGGGATTCCTACAAGCAGAACCTTGCCGCCTCGCTGTTTGCTGATGTATTGCAGAAAGACAACAATGTCGAGCAAAGTACACAAGAGAAGCAGGAAGAAGCGACGGAGGTGAAGCAAGCGGAGACGGCAATTGTCGATAAGCATGATGAACAGAAGGAAGTGGTACTTAAGGAAGATAAAAGCTCTGAACAAAGGGAAGAGAAGAAACAAGAGGAAAAGAAAGAAGAAAAGAAGGATGAAAAGGCTGTCAAGGCTGCTGTCTCTCCCCTTGTCCAACAATATCTTGACTTGAAGAAGAAGCATCCTGATGCCATTCTTTTGTTTCGCTGCGGTGACTTCTATGAGACCTACAAGGATGATGCGGTGAAGGCATCCAAAATATTGGGTATTACGCTGACAAAGAGCAATGGGCGCAAGGATGATGAAGGCAAGCCGTTGGCAATGGCAGGATTCCCATATCATGCCCTCGACACCTATCTGCCGAAGCTCATTCGTGCTGGTGAACGGGTGGCCATCTGTGACCAGTTGGAAATGCCGAAGCAGACAACATCATCGAAGCGTGGAATTACGGAGATGGTGTCACCTGGAAAAGAGACAGGAAAGCAGATGGCACAGGAAAGTCAAGAAACAGAACAACACACCAGTCTAAGGAGATAGGCTTATGGGAAAGAACGCAGCGTATGCCGCACAATATGCGGAGGAAGCCAAAGAACAGATGCGGATGTATGGGATTCCTGCCTCCGTCATCTTGGCGCAAGCCATACTGGAGAGCAGCAACGGACAGAGCCAACTGTCGCGCGAATGCAACAACCACTTTGGCATCAAGGCTACGGCATCGTGGTTGAAGAATGGCGGAGAGTATGGAGTCTATACGGATGATAGGCCCAACGAGAAATTCTGTAAGTACAAAAGCGTGGGTGACAGTTATGAGCATCACTCGCAGTTCCTGAAGCAGAACAAGCGTTATGCGCAGTGCTTCACGCTGTCGCCTGACGACTACAAGGGATGGACGAAGGGCATTGAGCGTGCCGGCTATGCCACGGGCGGCGGTTATGCTGCAAGTCTGCAGCGCATCATTGAAGCCAACGGACTGGACAAGTATGACAGTGAGGTGATGGCTGAGATGCGGGCAGAAGGTCGGTCGTTCGGGGTGGAGAATAATCCTCGTAGAGAAATGCCTGCTGCCCATGTACCGCAGTCTGCCGGGTATTCCTTTCCTGTGGAGCGAGAGGAGTTTCTCTTCATCACCTCGCCTTTCGGCAATCGCCAGGATCCGATGGATGCCACCAAGCAGCAGATGCACAAGGGCATTGACATCAAGACGAACCATGAGGCGGTGTTGGCCACGGAGAACGGCGGCAAGGTGGTGGCGGTGAACCATAATGCGAACACGGCAGGAGGGAAATCCGTCACCGTGGAATACAGCCGTGAGGATGGCAGCAAGGTGCAATGCTCCTACCTGCATCTGTCTGACATAGCAGTAAAGGTAGGTGACGTGGTTAATGCCAGTCAGAAGTTGGGGGTGTCGGGAAATACCGGCACCAGAACCACTGGCGAGCATCTGCATTTCGGAGTGAAGAGTGTATCGGCTGACGGCTCAAAAAGGGATATGGATCCAGCCGCTTATCTGGCAGAAATCGGACAGAAAGGCAACATCAAGCTACAGGCCCTGCATAACGGCAATGACCTGTTGGCAAAATACAAGAGCAATGCGCCACAGGAGCAGAAGGTTTCGTCGGAGGACTGGATGAAGAAAATCCTTTCCTCGGAGGACAGCGGCGTGGGCATTTCGGGAACGAATGACCCTATACTCGACATGGCGATGACCACCTTCATGTCGCTGATGATGTTGGCAGCGCAGATTGACAGCAATGATGAGGAACGACAAAAAGGACTTATCTCTGCCATGGCAGCCAACCGGCTCGTAGATTTGACCTCGCTTGTTCCAGGCATGAGGCAATGCACCATTACTGTGGGTGAGAACGGCAAGACTGTGCTTCATGCAGAGAGCGGTACGGTGAAGATTGACCGTGAACTGACCTCCTCGGAGATGAACCGCCTGTCGCTCATTTTGGGCAATGCCAATCTGTCGGAAGAAAGCAAACGGACGAAGATTGCGGGAATGGTGACAGGCATCGTGGCGACACAGCAGGCTTCGCAGAACTTCGAGCAAGGGATGGAGGCTGAGAGTCAACAACAAAATCTGCAAAGGAAATGAAAAGGATAGCAAGTCATCTGTGTACATTGCTGGTGGGTATGGTAGCTGTGGCAGGACACTTCATGCTTACCCAATGGCTTTTCGGTCAGACCGTGGCCATCATCTATCTCGGCTTCCAACTTATCATAGCAGCGTGGATAGTCTATGAACTGATACGTGCGCTAGTATATGATGATTGAAAAGAGATTATTGTCATTGCTAAGACATTTCACTTGGACGATGGATATGTATAATTCAAATAGTATCGAGCAATGATCAAATGTAATGTAACAGTGTGCGGAACGGTCAGCAAGGCTGCGACCTGCCGCACGAACAAGGAGGGCAAGGCATTCGTGAGCTTTGCCATGAACGTAGTCATTCCAGCGAAGAGCGGGATTAACAAGACCATCGAGGTGTCGGTCATCAAAGATGGGACACTGACGGAGGTGGGCAGCTGCAACATCGGCGAACGCATTGAGGTAGCCGGTGTATTGGTACCAAGAAAATGGGGCGATGTCCTTTATTTCAACCTGTCGGCAAGCAGCATCAGCCACCAGCCTGACGAGGCAGAGGACTGCATCAAGGGCGTGATGGAGTTCCGCGGCAAGGTGGGCAAGAGCATTGAGGACAAGACGGACAAGAATGGTGTGCCGTACTGCCAGTTCTCCGCTTTCAGCGCAGAGAAAGTACAGGACGGATTTGAATACATCTGGGTAAGTTTCTTCCTATTCGATGGCAAATGCGAGGCATGGCTGCAACCAGGCGTGAAAGCGAACATCAAAGGGGCATTGTCTGTCAGTGTCTTCAATGACAAACTGGACTTCTCCTGCCGAGTGTCTGAAATGAGCGAATATGTTCCGCAGCCCTATAATGGTTAATTGACTATGGGAAAGCCTTATGCTAAGGAAGGTCCGAGTGCCGAAGACAAGGCACTCGACCTGTTTGCCGATATGATGATTGAGCGTATTCAGTCGCTGTCGGGCAAAGACGGATGGAAAAAGCCCTGGTTTACTGAAGGTGCGTTGCAATGGCCGAAAAACCTGAACGGACGAGAATATAATGGCATGAACGCTATGATGTTGCTCCTGCATTGCGAGAAGGAGGGTTACAAGATTCCTCGCTTCTGTACCTTCGACCGCATACAGCAGTTTAACAAAACTGGCAAGAAAGACGAGGAACAGAAGCCCCGTGTGTCAGTACTGAAAGGTGAGCATTCTTTCCCCGTGATGCTCACCACGTTTACGGTGGTCAATAAGGAAACAAAGGAACACATCAAGTGGGAGGACTACAAACTGCTCTCTCAGGAAGAGCGCGAAAAGTACAATGTATATCCAAAGCTTCAGACTTACCATGTCTTCAATGTGGCGCAGACCAACCTGAAGGAGGTCAGACCAGAGTTTTGGGAGAAACTGGAACAGGAATACTCGATGCCCAAGGTAGAGAAGGACGAGCAGTTTGCCTTTGAACCCGTGGATAGGATGATAGCGGACAACCGTTGGATATGTCCCATCAAACCGATGTTCGGTGATTCCGCCTATTTCTCCATCAGCAAGAATGAGATTGTGATGCCTGAGAAAAGGCAGTTCAAGGATGGGGAGTCTTTCTACTCGAACCTTTTCCACGAGATGGGACACTCCACGGGTGCGGAGGGACAGTTAGACCGCATCAAGCCCGCTACCTTCGGCTCGGCAGAGTATGCACGCGAGGAACTGGTGGCAGAACTGACGGCTGCGCTGACCGCTCAGCGGTATGGCATGACAAAGCATCTGAAAGGAGATTCGGCTGCCTATTTGAAGTCTTGGCTGGATTCGCTGAAGGAGTCGCCGCAGTTCATCAAGACCACGCTACTCGATGTGAAAAAAGCTACCTCAATGCTCACGCAGCATATCGACAAGATTGCTATGGAGATAGACCAGGAGAAAAAGGCTGAGCAGGAAAACGGGCAAGGGAAAAGTTATCTATCCATAGATGACGGCGACCATGCAGTCTTGGCATATAATGGTTCTGCTGTATATATCCAGCATCATGAGAAGGAGGACTCTGTAAAGATTGCTGTGCCGACGAGTAACGGTCTGGAAGTGAAACTCTCTGTTCCTTACGACCACGGCAAAGACCTTGACACCAATTATCAGGAGGCTTTTGCCCAGTACAAAAGCCTGACAGAGCCTTCACAATCGAAAGAAAACGTCTATTATGCCTCCATCGCCTATCTCCAATCAACGGATGACACATCGGAACTGGATAAGCTAAAGGAGAAAGGTGACTATCAAGGACTGCTGACGCTTGCCAAGGAATACTATGACGGGAACGGCATGGACGAGGAGCAGACCTACAGGAAGCCGTGCCAGAACAGAGGCGATGACCTGCTAATAGAGGACAAGGACTTTGCAGTGGTCTATAACGGGAGTGTCGGCGGTACGTATGAGGTGTTCCTGAAGCATACGGAGCAAGAAGTGCGTGACCATATCACTCGCTATGGCATAGGACGTGCCAGTGAGGACGTGAAGGCTGTGGCGAGGGAGATGACCGCCGAAGAGTTTTCGGAATTGGCGCAGCGAAAAATGCCGATATTCCAAATGCCGAATGGTGGTTTGCTGAACCTGCAATATAACAAGGATAAGGATAGCCTGGATGTGGGGACTGTGACCAATGCAGGACTCTCTGTGAAGCATACCTTCCCTTTCAGCCACAACCATTCTATGGACGCAAACATCAGCTCTGCGTATGAGCAACTGCTTGACATGGAGGAGTACCAGAAGGAAGAGGTACAAGAGGAGCACGTTGCCAAGTCCGCTTTCCGAAGATGAGAGTAGTATCGTAGTATATACTAATCGTAGGCTTTACTACTCATAGTAGGTACTAACAATAGTCAGCCGCAAGGAGTAATGTCCCTGCGGCTGATTTAATTTGGGGTCATTCCATATTATGAAGGAATGCTTGTAAATCCTCGTCTGGAATGCTCTTCAGTTTCACCGGCTTGAAGCCGTCCAACTGCTCCACTTGAAATATCTCGTCCACTCCATATTTGGAGCCATCCACCTTTACGCTCTCCATTTCATTGACGGAGGTATAGCCATACTCCGTTTCATGCAGACCGCATACGATGGTGAACAACGTGGTGTCGTTACCTTCCGGCTGTCCTTCAAGTACGAACCAACGGACGTGTCCGATGAAGAATATTGCCACACAAACGGCATCCTTGCCTTTGCCGTCCTGTGAATACAGAGGATAGGATTTCAGTATCTCCTCCAATACGGGTGTAATCAATCTGCTTGCCATAGTCAATCGTTGTTAAGTGTTCTGTAATACATTCTGTTCTCTACAAGGTGTTCGATGGCCTCTGCTGCCAATCGGCACACCCACTCGTCACGCTGGTCATAACGACCTTTTTGATAGTCGTTGGCAAGGCGTTCCAAGAAGGCAAACACCACCTTGCCCTTTTCGTTGATAAGATAGCGATGGTCATCTGCAAGGGCATTGCCTACCTTGGCGGCTGACCCCATCTGACCGTTTACGAACCGTGAGAAGCACTCGACAAATGCCTGCTCGTTTTCTGATAATCTGTGTAATTCCATACGCAAAGAAATTATTTGTTCAACTTGTTTTTCTTCCCTCCTTTTGAAGCCTTTCGGCTCCTCTTGTCGGGAACTGATTTTTCGTGCATCAAAAGACTGCGGAATGAGGGCGATAAGGCAAGAAAACAGACGGAGGAGTTAATGAAATACCCAAATCTTTGATTTGCGGAAAGCTGTCGTTCAGTCCTCTGCCTGTTAGCATGGCGGTACTTGACCATTCGCCCGGGCAGTAACTTTGCAAAGAAAAATGGGCATCGGCAAGTGGAATAGACACTACAAAACAGGAAAATCATTGATTTTTAGTGCATTTTTCTTTATTTCTTTCTTTGATTTAGGATAAAATATATAACTTTGCCTCCGAAAAAGTGTCACAAGTGACAGTTTTTCGTAAAATATGATAGTAAACAGATATAGATACATAGAACAGTTGAGCCGTTCAAAGAACAACGGGCTCATAAAGATAATCACAGGATTGCGACGTTCAGGCAAGTCGTTCCTTCTGAAGAAACTCTTTCATCAGCATCTATTGGATGAGGGCGTGAGAGAAGACCATATTCTCGTCATCGACATGGAGAGTAGGAAGAACAGAGAGTTCAAGAACCCGGACTACCTGTTGGACTGGGTGGAAAAGATGATGATTGACTATGAGACTTATTATATCATCATCGACGAGGTGCAGGAGGTGGAAGACTTTGTAGAGGTGCTCTCTTCCTTGTCAGTTACCGAAGGGGCGGATGTGTATGTCACAGGCTCCAACTCGCGTTTCCTGTCCTCTGACCTGGTGACGGAATTCCGAGGCAGAGGTGACGAGATACATGTGTGGCCACTATCCTTCAAGGAGTTCATGACGGTGTATGATGGTTCGAAAGAAGACGGTTGGGCTGAATACAGACTGTACGGAGGTTTGCCGCAACTACTTACACAGGTTGGGGATGAGAAGAAGGCTGATTTCCTGCGTCGCCTTTATCGCACGGTATATCTACGTGACATCTACGAGCGGAACAACATAGAACTGAGACCTGAATTTGAAGAATTGTCGAAGACCGTAGCATCCAGTATAGGAGCACCTGTCAATGCACTGAATATAGCCAATACGTTCAAGTCCGTAAGCAATGTGCAGAGCATAACCGACAAGACAGTGTCGGCTTATCTGGAATATATGCAGGATGCTTTCCTTATCGAAAAATCCGAAAGGTTCGACATCAAAGGACGGAAATACATAGGTTCGTTGTCCAAGTATTATTATCAGGACGTAGGTCTGAGGAATGCTATTCTGTCGTTCCGTCAGAGCGAGCCGACACATATCATGGAGAACGTCATCTACAATGAGATGCGTATGCGAGGATGGCTCGTGGATGTGGGTAACGTCTATCATCGAGTGAGGAATACGGAAGGAAAGCAGCAGAGGGTGACATTGGAAGTGGATTTTGTCTGCAACAAAGGGAGCGAGCGGATCTACATCCAGTCGGCGTGGCGTATGCCCGATGCAGAAAAGATGGAACAGGAGAAACGGTCGTTGCGTCTTGTAGATGACTCTTTCCGCAAACTGCTGATCGTGGGAGAACATACCAAGCAGTGGAGCGACGAAAACGGCATACAGATAATGAGTATATATGACTTCCTGCTTGACTGGTCAAGTACTGAGAAACACGGATAAAAAAAAGATATGCGCATAGAATATGCGTTAATACATATATGATTAAGGGAGGGCCTATCCATCACGGACAAGCCCTCCCTTTCTAAAATTTATCAATGAAAAAAAAGTTTTAGTGCTCTTGTTCGGAGCTGTATGTCTGGCTATAGATACAGCAGGATTCTGGTATGGCGGTTCGCCTCATTGGGCGAGTAATCGTCAATGCCGCCATCGAAAATCTGAGAGATGGTGCCATTTTCCATACCACGTTTCATCAGTTCCTCTGCAATGAATCTGGCACGGGAACGGCTGAGGTTATCATTGATGGCTTCACTGCCTGTGGCACTGTCGGCAGCGCCGATGACCTTAACTTTCAAGCCATATTTCTTGGCGATGCGTGCTACTTCGTCGAGATTGACGAGCTGTGACCTGTTGAGCAACCTGTCAGTGCCAAGTTCAAAGAAGAAATAGATGGGCGCACCTATGCAAGCCTTTCCTGAGTGGATGAGCGATAGGTAATCGTCTTCCGGCTCACCTTCAGCATTGCCATATTCTTCTGTACAAGAGGCGGACTCCATGACCTTTGTCTTTTGACCATTACCATACTTGTCTCTCATTCTTGCACGCAGCGAGTTGAGACCGCTGTAGTCGTTTCGAGGATAGCCATTTGTGACGGAAGAAGCGGCATCGTCAGAAAAGAGGTGGCCGTACTTGTCCAGAAGTCCCTCGATGGCAAGAATCTTGCGCAGCTGCTCCAGAGTCTGACAATCTCGATCGTGCTGGGCGTGATAGCGGCTGTTGCTGTCAGAAAGGGATGAGGCGTATGCCGAAAGCCATTCGTTCTGTGCGATGTACGGGCGAGCGTCTATCACTCGCTTCCAGCCAGTCTTGCCGATGCGGACAGAGAGGCCGAGGGATGCGGACAGCAGATGGTCGCCAAGGCGGTGTGCCTTGCCATAGCCGTCAAAATCCTGCATGGTGGTCATGTTGCCTATCTCTGCCGTAACAGCAATGCGTGGGGAGAGATGATACTGCCCCTGTATGCCGTAGGAAATGGCAAAGGGCTTGTGGGCATTCACCTTGTTGTGCAGCATACCCACGCCCACGTATGGAATGACACTCCATCTGGCAAGAGTGTGTACATCGTCCTTGTAGAGGTTGCCGAGGACATTCCACATGAAATCAGCACGCAGGTACTGGTAGTCCTGCGAGGAGTTGTTGCAGTCGTTGAACTGCATACCGCCATAGTTCAGAT
>UMIQ01017758.1_pt1 | contig 44466 bp, 33 predicted proteins | sample 1965851 | NCBI WGS metagenome assembly UMIQ01 (sample SAMEA4836129, study PRJEB28245) | human gut metagenome | biome: gut microbiome; material: fecal sample | place: Denmark | collected 2008 | reverse complement strand
TCACAAAAGAAGCGACAACTGTAAAATATGATGACCGTGATAAGAGCATTACATATGATTCTCACTGGAGTCCATGGGATGACGGAAAACATTACAATGGCACAGAGACTGAGACTACAACAGATGGTGCAAGATTCTCATTTGAATTTAACGGAACAGGCATTGGCTTGTATGTGATGAAATTAGAAAAATCCGGAAATACAGGAGGAGCGCAGCTTAAGATTGAAATTGACGGTCAGGAAGCTGGAAAAGTATCTACTTTCACGACAGTAGCAGGAAGTGAGCCACAGAAGAAAGTATTTGAAAAATTAGATTTAGCAGATGGAAAACATACTGTCAAAGTGACCGTAGATGGTCTGGCACAGGATGCAAAAGACGCCGGTGTTACAAGTCCGAAAGTATGCTTTGACTACTACGAAGTGACTGTAGGCGGAGAAGAAAAACCAGATTGTGAGCATAAGAACACAGAGGTTCGGAATCAAACAGATGCCACATGTACAGAGGCTGGTTACACAGGTGATACAGTATGTAAGGACTGTAAAGAGACTGTGAAGGCAGGAACAGTTATAGAAGCAAAAGGTCATGATGCAGAAACACGCAATGCCAAAGAAGCTACATGTACAAAAGATGGTTATACTGGTGATGAGGTATGTAAAGTTTGTGATACCGTAGTGGAAAAAGGAACTGAAGTGAAAGCTTTAGGACACGATTTCACAGAGTGGACAGTAGAAAAAGAGCCAACTGAAACTGAGGAAGGCTTGGAAGTCCGGACATGTAAACGTGAGGGCTGTGAAGTGAGAGAAGAACGAGCAATTCCGAAACTTCCGGTTACACCTGACAAAGTAGATAAATCCGCATTGGAAAAATACTATAACGAATGTCTGGAATATTACAAAGAGGCAAACTACACAGCTGACAGTTGGAAGGTATATCAAGCAGCTATGGATCAGGCAAAAGCAGTACTTGACAATGAAAAAGCAACTGAGAAGGACGTAAAAGATGCTGTCCTGGCAATCAAAGATGCAACGGAACAGTTGAAAAAAGTTAGCAATAGTACACAGCCAGAAAATCCGGACAAAGATAATACGGATAATAAAGGTGATAACAAGAAACCGGTAACTGGCGATAACGTGAATGCGGCTGTTTGGTCAATTGTAGGAATTACTGCAATTTTTGCAGTGGCAGTTGCTGTGTTGAGAAAGAGACGCAGAGCATAAAGGCTGAATAAAACAAGAGCAAAAAAAAGAGATGGAATCTGAATAAAAAAACAGATTTCCACTCTCTTTTTTTGTGCAGAACAATGTTTGGTTGTGAGAGAAAAATGTCAAAATATAACAATAAAGCATATTTTGGGGAAGAAAATTGTTGTATTTGACATATGAAGTGGCTATAATAGAAAGGAAAAAGAAAATTATATAAAAAGCATTATTTTTAGGAATGCGGAAAGTGAGAAAAGCATGATGAAATGGAAAAAACATGGGAAGACATGTGTCAAAAAAGTGCTTGGTGGGACGATGGCAGCAATGCTTGCAGTTTCCGGAGTAAATTTTCCTGATGCGACTGTTGCACAGGCGGCATCCACAAAGCCTGATCAGGATCCAATGAAGATTCGTTTTGACGAGCCATTGTCAAAAGGAAAATTGACAGGATCTTCAGGTAATTTTACAAAACCAGGAAGTGATACAGACTGGTGGCAGCAGTTATCTCTTCCAATCGGAAACTCTTATATGGGAGCGAACATATATGGTGAAGTAGAAAAAGAGCACCTGACATTCAATCAGAAGACATTGTGGAATGGCGGACCTTCTGAGACACAACCTTATACAGGCGGAAATATCAGCACAGTGAATGGGCAGTCAATGTCTGATTATGTGAAATCCGTGCAGAATGCATTTTTGACTGGGGACAGTAATGCATCCAGCATGTGCGAAAAGTTAGTTGGTACAAGTTCAAGAGAATATGGCGCTTATCAGGGATGGGGCGATATTTATCTGGATTTTGACAGAGAAGAACCTCAGGAAGAAGAAAAGATCATCAGTGATACAAGCGATGAGATCAAATATGAATCTATGTGGCATTCATATCCACAGCCTGATTGGGAAGGCGGTTCAGAACATTATACAAACGACCCGGGAAAATTCACTGTATCGTTTGAGGGAACCGGAATTCAGATGATCGGTGTAAAATACAATGAGATGGGGAATTTCAAAGCGACGGTAGATGGCAAAGAGGTTACCGGAAGTATGTATTCCGCTACGAAACAGACAGGAGTTGTTTTGTTTGAAATTTCAGGTTTGGAGCAGGGAACACATACACTAACATTTGAATCAATAAGAGATGATGCAGGCAGAGCGAAAACATCTTTTGATTATTTGAAAGTATTAGAAGGGGAGACAATTGACTGGAACCCGACAGTAGAAAGCGAAAAAGTAAAATTTGAAGGAAGCTGGGCGCGCTGGGATCGTGCGGCAAATAACGAAAATGATGCAGATTCCTGGTTTGGAAAAGACGAAGTATATGTAGATGCTGCCAATGCAGAAGGAGCAACTCTTACATGTAAGTTTACAGGAACAGGATTTGAACTCTTTGGAGCAAAGAGCAGCGGATTGGGCAAGTTCCAATACAAAGTAGACGATGCGAAGGAGTGGACAGAGGTAAACACACACGCATCTGCTTTTTCAAGAGCAAGTCTTGTGAATGTGGCAGGGCTGACAAAAGGTGAGCACACACTTACTATTAAGGGTGTAAAAGGCAATAAAGTCTCTTTTGACGGTATTGTAACTACAATGAAGGAAGAGGATCCTGATAAAGAGGAACATACAGAGACAACAAACTACGAGAGAGCATTGGACATCGATACAGCGCTTGCGACAGTGTCTTATGACAGAGATAATACACATTACTATCGTGAGTATTTTGCAAGTTATCCGGACAATGTGATTGCGATGAAACTGACAGCGGAGGAAATCAAAGGCTCTGAAGGCGAGATGCGTCCATTGGAATTTGAGGTAAGTTTCCCTGTAGATCAGCCGGGCGACAAATCTCTTGGAAAAGAAGTTACATATACAACAGAGGACGATTCGATTATTGTTGCAGGTAAGATGAAAGACAATGATTTGAAATTAAATGGGCGGTTGAAAGTTGTAACAAAAGACGGTGAGGTCACTCCGGTAGAAGGAAAAGAAGGAACACTTCTTGTCAGTGATGCGACAGAAGTATATATCTATGTCACAGCGGACACAGATTATGAGATGGTACATCCGGAATACCGTACTGGCCAGACAGATCAGCAACTTGCAGATGAAGTTAAAAAAGTGATGGATGATGCAACAAAACAAGGGTATGATCAAGTAAAAGAAAATGCTCAGGCTGATTATAAAAACATCTATGACAGAGTAAAAATTGATTTTGGTCAGGAGGCGTCAGATAAGACAATTGATGAATTGATCAAAGCATATAAAGATGGAAATGCAAGTACAGAAGAAAAAGCTTATTTGGAGACAATGATTTTCCAGTATGGACGTTATCTGCAGATTTCTTCTTCAAGAGAAGGGGATAAACTGCCGGCAAACTTGCAGGGAGTATGGCTGGATTGTACAGGTGCAGCGAATAGTCCGGTCGCATGGGGAAGTGACTATCATATGAATGTAAATCTTCAGATGAACTATTGGCCGACTTATGTGACAAATATGGCGGAGTGTGCAGAGCCGTTGATTGACTACGTGGAAGGATTGCGTAAACCAGGACGTATCACTGCATCTACATATTTCGGAATTGATAATTCAGATGGTAAACAGAATGGCTTCATGGCAAATACACAGAACACACCATTTGGATGGACTTGTCCGGGATGGGCGTTTAGCTGGGGATGGTCTCCGGCAGCAGTTCCGTGGATTTTGCAGAATGTATATGAAGCGTATGAGTATTCAGGCGATGTGGAAAAATTAGAGTCTGAGATTTTCCCAATGATGGAAGAAGAAGCAAAATTCTACATGTCTATCTTAAAAGAAGTAACAGATGCAGATGGAACAAAACGTTATGTAACAGTTCCGGCATATTCACCGGAACATGGTCCATATACAGCAGGAAACGTATATGAAAACGTGCTTGTATGGCAGCTGTTTAACGATTGTATTGAGGCAGCAGAAGCTTTGAATGCAAATGAGGCAGGAACAGTTTCAAAAGAACAGATTGATGAATGGACAAAATACCGTGATGGATTAAAACCAATCGAAATCGGTGACAGCGGGCAGATTAAAGAGTGGTATGATGAGACCGAATTTGGTCAGACAGCAAACGGTGCAATTCCGTCATTTGACGCGAAACATCGTCATATGTCACATTTGCTTGGCGTATATCCAGGAGATTTAGTAACTGTAGATAATAAACAGTATATGGATGCGGCAAAAGTTTCTCTGACAGCGCGTGGAGATAATGCGACAGGATGGGGAATCGCACAAAGATTAAACACATGGGCAAGAACAGGTGATGGAAATCATTCTTATCAGATTATCAATCAGTTTATTAAAACGGGTATTTATTCAAACCTTTGGGATTCTCATGCACCATACCAGATTGACGGAAACTTTGGATTCACAAGTGGTGTGGCTGAGATGCTTTTACAGTCAAATGCAGGATATATCAATCTGCTTCCAGCTATGCCGGATGAACAATGGACAACAGGATCTGTAAGCGGGCTTGTTGCAAGAGGCAATTTTGAAGTGAGCGAGAGCTGGAAAGATGGAGCGCTGACAGAGGCTAAGATTGTTTCAAACAATGGCGGAACATGTACAGTACAGGCTGGAGATTGGGAATATGTCGATGTAAGAGACAGCAAAGGAAACAAAGTAGCTGTATCAGGTGTTGAAGGGAAAGACGGCCGCGTGACATTTGAGACGACAGAAGGTGAAAGCTATGTGCTTACAGAAACAGACAAACCATCCATTGTTGTAGATAAGACAGCATTGAAAGACAAGTTAGACGAAGTAAATGCTTTTACAGATGCTTTGACAGACACAGAGTATACAAAAGAGTCAATCGAAGCATACAAGGCAGCTTTGAACGATACACTTGAAGATGCAAAAGAAGTCTATGGAAATGAGAAAGCGACACAGGATGAAGTTGATAATGCTGTGAAGGCATTGAACAGTAAGTTTAAAGATGCGCAGAAACTTTTGGAGAAAGTAGCAGTAGACCCGGATCCAGAGGAAGTAGATAAGACAGCATTGAAAGACAAGCTGGCTGAGGTAGACAAGTTTACAGAAAGTCTGAAAGATACTGTTTATACAGAGAAGTCAATCGAGGCATATAAGGAAACATTAAAATCTATTCTGGAAGACGCACGGAGCGTATACAATGATGATAAGGCGACACAGGACGATGTAGATGGAGTTCTTTCTAATCTCACAAGTAAGTTCGAGGAAGCGAAAAAACTTTTGAAGAAAGTAGATACTCCGACACCAGGAAAACCGGAAACGGGAAAACCAGAAGCGGAAAAACCGGATAAAAATCAACCGGATAAAGAGACACCAGTAACAGGAGACAGCAGTACAGTTGTCTGGATGATGTTAGCTATGGTTGTAGCGGGATTTGGAATTGTAATAGTCAGAAGAAAAAGAAGATATTAAAATGAAGTGAGGCGGTTCAAGGATGAACCGCCTTTATTCACATTTCAAACAGTTTTCTTAATTTCCTGATAGGAGCGGAACGTGCAGATTCTTTGCGATAAGTCTGCTGTTGACGGATTAGATGATCAAGTTTTTTATAACGGTCCTCTTCCTGCCGGTCCTGAGCTTGAAACAGGTAATTCATTTCTTTGATAATTGCTTGAGAAATGGACTGGCTTACAGATTCTTCCAGAATCTTATTGTTTTCAAGCATCGCATGTTGAAAGATTTCTTCTATTTGCAGTTGAATCTTTTCTAATGATGCATTAGAAGCCATGTCCAGTTGCTCCTCGGAAACCGAATTTGAAACGGTTGGATCTTCTTTAGGTTCTTTTTGAAGTTTAAGTTTGTCTCTCGTTCGCAGCATATCAGGGATGAGTCCCTTTAACTCCTTTAACTGTATCCCTTGTTCTTTTAGTTCTTTGATACAGCAAAAAAGCTGTATGTCATCTTCTGTATAGTATCGATGTCCCATTTCTGTGCGCCCTATAGATAGTGAAAGTTCTTCTTCCCAATATCTTAAAACATGGGTTTCAACATTTACACGTTTGGCAGCTTCTGAAATCATATAATGAACTTCGCCCATACAATATTAACCCCCTATTAAATTAGAATGAATATGTAACATATATATCATACCATAAGATTGTCCATAAGCTGTAAAAAAACGCTCATCAAATTTCGACAGAACTTTTCATTGTATTTAAAGTATCGGTGTGCTATGATGTCAATAAGAATTCCTCTGTAGAAATGGAGGGAAATCTGGAGATGGTTTTAGGATTTCCGATTGCCCGCGTTGAAATTAGCAAGGAGAAGAGTGTTGTCTATCATCCGGAGTATAAAGGGGTGCGTCTTGACATTTATGCCCAGGATGAAGAACAGACATGCTATAATGTTGAGATGCAGGCGGCAAGCACACCGCATTTAGGAAAGCGAAGCAGATATTATCACGGTCAGATGGATATGGATTTGTTGCTTTCCGGAAGAGACTATGAGGATCTTCCGCCGGCGTATGTCATTTTTATCTGTGACTTTGATCCGTTTGGAGATAAAAAATATAAATATACGTTCTGCAATATCTGCGAGGAGGAGAGCGCGGTCGATCTTGGAGATGAGAGGTATACCATTTTCCTGAGTACACGTGGGGAGAATCCTCAGGAAGTATCTGAAAGTCTGGTCAACTTTTTGAAGTTCGTAAAAGCAGACTTGAAGGAGAGCAAAGAAGAGTCGGAAGATCCATTTGTAAGACAACTTCAAAAAACGATTGAAAAGATTAAAGTCAACCGGGAAATGGGGGAAAGATTTATGGTTTTTCAAGAGATGCTGAGCGAAGAAAGAGTTGTTGGAAGAAATGAAGGAAAGCAAGAAATGCAGAAAGAAACCATTGTGAGATTGTTGGGCAAACTCGGAAGTTTATCAGATTCTCTGCGGAAGCAGCTCGTGTTTTTGCCACAGTGAAACAATCATAGAACAGGTCTTTTATGGCAGATAATTTTTATCTGCCAGTCTGTTACAAATCTAAATCAAGTCAAATATTCGAGGCTAAAAATCATATAGTATTTTATATACAGAGGAATTCTTAAAAAACTTATTCAGGCATGAGTGTAATATAAAAAGTGCCACAGACTAAAAATCTGCGACACTTTTAAACTTTGTGATCACTTTTCGATTATTTATTATTCAGCAGAGATTGCTCCTGTTGGGCATTGTGCTGCACAAGCGCCACAGTCAACACATGCATCTTTATCGATTTCGTAGTGGTCAGCACCCTGAGAAATAGCTCCTACAGGACATTCAGCTTCGCAAGCTCCACAGCTTACGCATTCATCACTAATTACGTGTGCCATAGTATGTATCCTCCTTTTTGTACATTTGATAGATATGAAATATATCTACCCTTTCATTTATTTTAATACAAACAGACCAAATATACAAGCAATTTTATGCTTTCAATTTAGTACATTTATAGGCGGACAAAATGATATTTTTTGCCGCTGCTGCCTCTTCCTTAGTTGCTTCCGGTGTATCTTTTAAAGGATAATCCATATTAAGATTTTCATATTTTACTTTTCCCATGGAATGATACGGAAGCACGTCCAGTGCATGGACATTGTTCAGTGTGCCAAGAAAATGTCCTAATTCTTCTAAATATTCTTTGTATAAAGTAATCCCTGGAACTACAACATGACGAATCCAGACTGGAATATGCTTTTCATCAAGATATTTTGCAAATGCAAGAATACGCTCATTCGAATGAGCGGTAAGCTCTTTATGTTTTTGAGGGTTAATGTGTTTGATGTCAAGCATGATTAAATCTGTCACTTCAAGAAGAGTATCCAGTTTATTCATAAATGTCTCATTATCTGGTTGAAACATAATGCCGGAAGAATCAATACAAGTGTGAATTCCATCTTTGTGAAGTTTGGTAAATAGTTCAATGAGAAAATCCATCTGCATCATAGGCTCTCCGCCGGTCACAGTAACACCACCGTTGTGATAGAATGGCATATTACTGTAGAAACCTTCTAACACTTCATCTACGGTCATCTGAGTGCCTTTGTTTGGTTCCCAAGTGTCTGGATTATGACAATAGAGACATCTCATAGGACAACCTTGGAAAAAGATTACATAACGGATTCCGGGACCATCTACTGTACCACAGCTCTCGATAGAATGAATATAACCTTTGGTCATAAAAAAGTCTCCTTTTGCAACTATGTTTGCTCATATACGTTCGTCCATCTCATTAGTAGAAAACCGGCCAGGTTTCCATGCGAGCATGACCCTGTCCGGCTTTTACTAATGTGTGAACTTTATCGCTTACATACCTTCGTGGAATGTACGTGAGATAACGTCGTCTTGCTGTTCTTTTGTCAATTTGATAAAGTTTACAGCGTATCCTGAAACACGAACAGTTAATTGTGGGTAGTTTTCAGGATGTTTTTGAGCGTCTAATAAAGTTTCTCTTGTAAATACGTTAACGTTTAAGTGGTGTCCACCTTGTTCTACGTATCCATCTAACATGTTTACTAAGTTATCTACTTGTTGTTGATTTACTGCCATCTTAAATTCCTCCTTCGATCTTATTCGTTGTCGATGCTTTCCATGATGTTTGGAATATTGCAAGCCTGGTTTCCGCATTCTTCGATTCTGTCAAGATCTAAGTCTCCAGCGAATACCTGGTCTTCTTTTCCAAGAGCACCCGGAATGATTGAGAATGTATTTGAAATACCGTCTTGTGCGTGTCTGAATGGAATCTTAGCAACAGAAGCAAGTGATGCTAAAGCACCGTGAGTATCACGTCCGTGCATTGGGTTAGCACCTGGAGCTAAAGGCTCTCCCATTTTTCTACCATCTGGTGTATTACCAGTTTTCTTACCATATACTACGTTAGAAGTAATTGTTAAGATAGAAGTTGTTGGCACACCTTGGCGGTATGTATGGTGTTTTCTTACTTTGTCCATGAATGAACGAACGATTTCAACTGCGATTTCGTCAACACGATCGTCGTTGTTACCGTATTTAGGGAATTCACCTTCTACTTTGTAGTCTACAACTAGTCCGTCTTCATCTCTTATTGGTGTTACTTTTGCGTATTTGATAGCGCTTAATGAGTCAGCTACAACAGAAAGTCCTGCAATACCTGTTGCGAAGTAACGTTTTACTTCTCTGTCATGAAGAGCCATCTGAAGTTTTTCGTAGCTGTATTTGTCATGCATGTAGTGGATGATGTTCAATGTATTTACATAAAGTCCTGCTAACCATTCCATCATGTCATCGAATTTTTCCATTACATCATCGTAATTAAGCACATCGCCTTCAACCGGACGGTATTTTGGTCCAACTTGAACTTTCAGTTTCTCGTCAACACCACCGTTGATTGCGTATAATAAACATTTTGCAAGGTTTGCACGAGCTCCGAAGAACTGCATCTCTTTACCAACTTTCATAGAAGATACACAGCAAGCAATTGCGTAGTCATCTCCGTGAGTCTGACGCATTAAATCATCATTTTCATATTGGATAGAAGATGATTTAATTGACATCTTAGCACAGTATTCTTTGAATGCTTTTGGTAAACGTGTTGACCAAAGTACTGTTAAGTTTGGTTCTGGAGCTGTACCTAAGTTATCTAATGTGTGAAGGTAACGGAAAGATGTCTTTGTAACAAGCGGACGTCCGTCAACACCAACACCACCGATAGACTCTGTTACCCATGTTGGGTCACCTGAGAATAATGCATTGTACTCTGGTGTACGAGCAAATTTAACAAGACGTAACTTCATGATGAAGTGGTCAATGTATTCCTGAGCCTGTTCTTCTGTGATCAATCCTCTGTCTAAGTCACGCTGGATATAGATATCAAGGAATGTAGAAGTACGTCCAAGACTCATTGCAGCACCGTTTTGCTCTTTAACAGCTGCAAGGTATCCAAAGTATAACCACTGGATAGCTTCTTTTGCGTTAGCAGCTGGTTTAGAAATGTCATATCCGTAGATCTGACCTAATTTTGCTAAATCTCCAAGTGCACGGATCTGTTCTGATAATTCTTCACGAAGACGGATATTTTCACCAGTCATTCTTACTAAAGAAGTAGCAAGCTGTTGTTTTTTGTCTTCGATCAACCAGTCTGTTCCGTATAATGCAACACGACGGTAGTCACCGATAATACGTCCACGTCCGTAAGCATCCGGAAGACCTGTGATGATAGCTGATTTTCTGGCTAATCTCATCTCTGGTGTGTAAGCATCAAAAACCCCCTGATTATGTGTCTTTCTATATTCAGTAAAGATTTTTACAACTTCAGGATCTACTTCGTATCCATTTTCATGGCATGCATTCTGAGCCATACGGATACCACCAAATGGCTGAAGAGAACGTTTGAAAGGTTTATCTGTCTGGAAACCAACGATCTGCTCTAAGTCTTTGTCTAAGTATCCCGGTCCGTGAGAAGTAATAGTAGATACGATCTTTGTATCCATATCTAATACTCCGCCAGCTTCACGCTCTTGTTTAGAAAGGTCCATAACCTGAGCCCAAAGTTTTGTAGTAGCTTCTGTAGGTCCTGCTAAGAAAGAGTCATCTCCTTCATATGGAGTGTAGTTCTCCTGAATAAAGTTGCGGACATTTACAGATGTACGGTTCCAACGTCCTGGTTTGAACCCGTCCCAATTAGAATTCCAATTTTTCTCCATTGGTAAAATCCTCCTGTTAGATATAATTTATTAAATAAAAAATGAATAGTATTTCAATCGAGCTTATTATAACATTAGATAATAATTTAACGCAAGGCATATATTGTACAAAAACGGATACAGTATACAATTTTTGATAAAAATTTATCAAAATATTGGGTTATGCAGAAAAATTTAAGAAATAATTTATCCTATTTTTGAAGATTTTGGTGTATAGTGATAAAGGATAAAATTAAGAATTGACTTAGGAGAACTATAAATATGAAGAAAAGATGGAAAATAATCGCAGGGATTCTTTGTATTACTTTAATGGGAACTGCGTGCTCAAAAAAAACAATAAACGACGGGGAAGAGCAGCAGACAACAGTGGATAAGACCGGGAAGGAAGAGAATGAGAATCAGAGTAAACTTGATGTGCTCCGCCCAATTGCATATTCCAATGTTGAGAATCTGAATTTAGAACCGGGATCATATATTTCTATTATAGGAAGAAACAGCAATGACAGTTATTGGAATGAAGTGAAAGAGGGAGCGGAAAGAGCAGTTGCGGACATCAATTCTATGCTTGGGTATAAAGGGGATGACAAAGTACGTCTGAATTACAGTGGGCCAAGCGAGAGCGACGATGTGGATGAACAGGTTAATATTTTGGATGAAGAGCTTGCCAGATACCCGGTTGCGGTTGGAATTTCAGTAGTAGATGCGACAGCATGCGAGGTACAATTTGATCTTGCGGCAGAAAATGATATTCCGATTGTTGCATTTGATTCGGGAAGTGAGTATCAGGGAGTGGTAGCGACATGTTCTACGAACAACCAAGAGGCTGCAAAGACGGCAGCGTCAAAACTTGCTTCTATTATGGATGAAAATGGGGAAGTGGCATTGATCATGCCGGATTCTCAGGCTATGAATACACAGGAAAGAGAAAAAGGGTTCCGGGATGAGATTGCAGCATCGTATCCGAATGTGCAGATCGTAGATGTGTATTACATGGATCAGTTAGAGGAGAAGGCAAAGGCAATTGCAGAAGAAAAGAATGCAGCTAAAGCAGAAGGAGAAGAAGAGATTCAGGCGGAATCACTGACACAGGAGGATGTTATAAAATATATTTTAGAGCAGCATCCGAATTTGAAAGGGATTTGTGCGATGAATCTGAGCGCGACAAAACTGGTGACAGATGTGTTGACTGAGGTGGATCGGGATGATCTGAGTGTGGTTGGATTTGATGGTGGAAACGATCAGATGAAGCTGTTAAAAGAAGGAAAGGTGAATGGGCTGATTGTACAGAATCCGTATGGAATGGGATATGCGACTGTTGTTGCAGCGGTAAGAGATGTGTTGGGGCTTGGCAATGAAGCGGTGATCGACAGTGGATATACATGGGTGACAAAAGATAATATGGATAAAAACGCAATAAAAAGGATGCTTTATTAAGGCATCCTTTTTTGTAATGAAAACGTAAATTCTGTCCCGACACCTTCCGTGCTCACAACGTTGATATTTTGTTTGTGAGCCTGAATGATTTCTTTTACAATGGAAAGCCCAAGTCCAGTTCCTTTTTTATCTTTTCCGCGGGATAAGTCTGTCTTGTAGAAACGTTCCCAAATTTTATTGAGACTTTTTTTCGGGATTCCAATTCCGTGATCCTTGACTGAAACAAATACTTTTTCATTGTGTTCGGTTGTCTCTATTATGATTTCAGAATCATTTGGACTGAATTTGATAGCGTTATCCAAAAGGTTGTATAAAACCTGTTGGATTTTTCGTTTGTCAGCTGAGACATTAAGTACTTTGGTGGCAAAGAGTAATTTGATAGAGATTCTCTTGCCAGTGCAGGTTCCTTCAAAAGTTGCAGCTGTATTTTTGATGACTTCATGGATGTCAAATGATGTTTTGTCCAAAAGTATATTCTTTGTATCAAATTGATTGAGTGTCAGAAGATCCTGAGTCAGATCGGTCAGACGCTCGGTTTCAAATAAAATAATCTTAAAATATTTGTCCTGCATTTCTACAGGAATGGTTCCATCTGCCATCGCTTCCAAGTACCCTTTGATAGAGGTGAGCGGAGAACGAAAGTCATGGGATACGTTTGCAATAAATTTTTTCTGATAGTCGTCCATATCTTTCAATTGTGTGGACATATAATTTAACGAAGCGGACAAATATCCAATCTCATCCTGTGTAGTGACTGGTATCTCATACTCCAGATTGCCGGAGGCATATTGCTTCGCCGCCTCTGTGATTTGCCGAAGAGGGCGATAGACGAAGAATTGAAATGCCGCCAAAATGGAAAATGACAGAAGATAGATGACAAAAGCAGTAATATACACCGGTAATAAAAGTGTCTTACATTCTTCATCCAAGTGGGAAACAGGCTTATGGATGAGTAAGTATCCCTTCACAAAATAGCTGTTTGTCACTGGTGTGATGATTGTGATCATATCTTCGTCAAAATAACCGTGATAATCACTGATCTGATAGGTACTGCTTCCGTTTTCCGCCGGATTAAACTCTTTGATCTTCTCAGGAGCAGAAGGTTGTCCGGATAAAATAGAAGACGTGATCAGTGTTCCGTCGGATTCCACGAACCACAAGTTTGCAGAAGTGTACTCCTGCATTCCATTCAGCTGCGCATGGATATCCGAAAGAGAGATGTCCTCCGAAAAATATCTTGGCAGATATTCGGAAGAGATCATAGTAGCATCTGTGTAAAGCTTTTTGGCGGTTGTGTTTTCCAAACGATACGAAAGCATCTGAGGTGCAATCGCAGATACGGAAAATAAAACCAAAAATCCAAAGGCAATGTAGACAATAAAAAATTTTAAATGCAATGTGCTTCGCATATTATTTTACCTCAAATTTATAACCGATTCCCCAGACGGTGGCAAGCCCCCAGGTGTCATGGTTCTTGATTTTTTCACGAATTCGCTTAATATGGACATCAACAGTACGGGTATCTCCGATGTATTCATATCCCCAGATCTGATCTAAAAGCTGTTCTCTTGTAAACACCTGATTTGGAGAAGATGCCAGAAAATATAATAGTTCCAATTCCTTTGGAGGCATCTCCACCTGTATATTGTCAACTACGACAGAGTAATTTGTCAGATTGATTGTAATTCCAGGATATGAGACACATTTTCCTTTATCATCTGAAGCAGAATCAGATTTTCCAGGCTGATATCTTCGAAGAACTGCTTTTACCCGTGCAATCAGTTCTTTTGCGTCAAACGGTTTGATGATATAATCATCTGCTCCCAGTTCTAATCCAAGTACCTTGTCAAATACTTCTCCTTTTGCAGAGAGCATGATAATCGGAGTGTTGGATCTGGAGCGAATATCCCGACAGACCTGATAGCCGTCAATTCCCGGAAGCATTAAATCTAATAGAATCAGATTCGGAGCATAGGTATCGAATGCAGACAGTGCATCTTCGCCATCATGTACCATCATTGTATCAAAGCATTCTTTTGTAAGATACAGTGAAATCAACTCTGCAATATTTTCATCATCATCAACGATCAATATTTTTTGTTTTGTTACCATTGGCTTTCTCCTTTAAATTTGTGAGTGAACATCTACTTGAATTCTACGATTGTAACACCGGCATCTCCTTCACCAAAAGCGCCGAGACGGTAGGATTTCACATGTTTTTGGCGTTTCAGGTAGCTGTGGATTCCGTTGCGAAGCGCTCCGGTTCCCTTTCCATGGACGATACGAACAGGACTCACATGTGCAATGTATGCATCATCCAGATATTTATCCAGTTCGGCGATAGCCTCATCCACAGTCTTTCCAAGGAGATTGATCTCCGGGCTTACTGCAAGCGATTTGCTCATCTTCATCTTGCCGGTGGAGGTACGTCGCATCTGTTTGGCTGTGATGGTCATCGGTTCCTCGATGATCTCTAAATCCGAAATGTTCACTTGCGAACGAAGGATTCCCATCTGTACAAAAAGATTTCCTTTGGCGTCTGGGAGGGAGCTTACCGTTCCGGTCAGATTCATGCTGAGAACTTTCACGGACTCCCCTAATCTGAAATCGCTTGGTTTGTGCTGTTTCTTTGGTTTTTTCTTTTCCAATGTCATGCCGGATTGTGTCGTTGCCATTTTTTTTCGTAAACGTTCCCGTTCTCGTTCCATATCGGCTGCAGAGATATTTTCTTTTCCGAATTTTCGGAACTGCTTCATCGTCTCATCGGCAACTTCTTTTGCTTCACGCAGGATGGCATTGGCTTTTTCGTTTGCTTCTTTTATAATACGTTCTTTTTGTTCGGTTAATTTCTCCTGTTTGGCATCAAGACTATGTTTTAGCTTTTCAATCTCGCGTTTATAAGAGGCAATCTCAGCCTGCTCCTTTTCGATTGTGCGCCGGCTTGTCTCTAAATCGGCAAGTAAGTCTTCAAAAGATTCGTCTTGTTCAGACAGATGACTTTTCGCACTTTCAATAATGTAATCTGGAAGTCCAAGCTTGCTGGAAATGGCAAACGCATTACTTTTTCCCGGAATACCAATCAATAAATGGTAAGTCGGACGCAGCGTCTCTACATCAAATTCACAGCAGGCATTTTCGACACCTTTAGTGGAAAGTGCAAATACTTTTAACTCACTGTAGTGCGTTGTTGCCATTGTTCGGATTCCTCTTTCATGCAAATAAGAAAGGATTGCAATTGCAAGTGCGGCTCCTTCTGTTGGATCGGTTCCTGCACCGAGTTCATCAAAAAGTACAAGAGAACGGTCGTCCACATCCTGCAGGAAAGATACGATATTCGTCATGTGTGAAGAGAATGTACTGAGACTCTGCTCAATACTCTGCTCATCCCCGATATCGGCGTATACATTTTCGAATACAGAAAGCTTGGAGCGGTCAAGTGCAGGAATATGCAAACCTGCCTGCCCCATCAATGTGAATAATCCGACTGTTTTTAAGGAAACAGTCTTACCGCCCGTGTTCGGCCCGGTTACGATGAGGAGGTCAAATTCCTTGCCGAGCATAATCGTAATCGGTACGACTTTTTTCTTGTCCAAGAGTGGATGGCGCCCTTCGCGGATATGAATATATCCGTCTGTGTTAAAAATTGGACGGCTTGCATTCATCGAAAGTGCCAGAGCACCTTTTGCAAAAATAAAATCCAGTTCTCCGAGAATTGTGTAATTGCTTCGAAGTTCTTCGATGTATTCTGCAGCATCCACACTGAGTCTTGCCAGAATAATCTGAATTTCCTCCTGTTCCTTTCCGTAAAGTTCTTTTAAGTCATTGTTAAGTTTTACGACAGCCATCGGTTCAATAAAAAGTGTGGAACCGGTAGAAGACTGATCGTGAATCATTCCGCTTACCTGACTGCGGTATTCCGCTTTCACCGGCAGGCAGTAACGGTCGCCCCGCATTGTAATGATTGGATCTTGTAAATAGGAACGAAGAGAACCATTGACAAGGGAGGTCAACGTGGAATGTACCTTATCGTTGATCATTCCGATACTTCTGCGGATATGTTTTAAATTGCTGCTTGCATCATCACTGATCTCATCTTCTTCGATAATGCATCTTCGTATCTCGGTTGTAAGTGGAGTAAGCGGAGTTAACTGCTCGAAATAGCTGTCGAGGCAGTCGGCAAGTTCGTCCACGGTATCATGACGTCCGTAAGATTTGGCACGCCCCGCAGTCTCTGCTAATTTGCAGATGCGAAGAAGTTCTGCGCTGCTAAGAGCGGCGCCGATCTCAAGGCGTTTCATAGAGTCTTCCACGGAGTAACATCCACTAAAAGAAGGCCGTCCTTTTTTCACGATTCGTGTAAATGCGGCGGCAGTCTGTTCTTCTGCTGTATTGATTTCTTCTAAGTCAGTCATAGGCAACAAAGTCTTGCAGCGTCTTTTTCCGCTGTCTGAAGATGCCTGATCTGCCAAAAGATTGATTATTTTGTCATATTCTAATTTTAATAATGTTTTTTGATTCATTTTTCTCACCCTGAGTATATTTTAACCTATTTGAGTTGCAAAGGAAAGAAGAAATATTGTATACTATAAAAAGGATTAGAAATAAGGAGAAATGAGTATGTCTATGGAAACGGATCACGGACCAGATCAGGAGCCGGAGAAATATTCTTTTTTACAAGAAAAAATCAAGGATGAAGCATTTAGCAGGAAAAAGGTGTTATATAAGATATCTTGGTTGGTTGGAAAAGGACTTCTCTTTGGAGTTGCTGCCAGCATTGGTTTTTTTGCGTTAAAACCATGGGCAGAATCAACATTTCAAAAGAATCCAGATAAGATAGAAATTCCGAAAGATGAAGATACCCAGAATACGCCATCAGAAGATATCCAGACAACGCAGGAAGAATTTACGATCGAAAAGTACAAAGAATTGAATTCACTTCTTACGCAGACTGCTCTGGAAGCGAAAAAGAGCGTTGTGGAAGTGAGTGCGGTTCATGAAAATGGAAATTTACTTGAGGAAGATAGGGGCGCTGATCATAAAGTATCGGGAGTGATTGTTGCAGATAACGGACAGGAGCTCCTCATATTGACAGAGATGGATGCGCTGTCAGATGTATCAGAATTGCAAGTGAAATTTGTAGATAATACAACGTGTACGGCGACAGTGAAAAAGAAGGATGCAAATATTGGCATGGCGATTGTCGGAGTGGACAGGAGTCTGATAAAAGATACAACATGGGACAGAATCAAGGTCGCCGAACTTGGAAATTCCAATGTGCTGAGTCAGGGGAAAACGGTAATCGCACTTGGCAATCCGTTTGGATATAGTGATGGAATGGGAATTGGAATCGCAAGTTCCGTTCAGGAAAGCGTTATGCTTGCGGACGGAGAATACAAAGTGATTGTGACAGATATGCCCAAATCAGCAGAAAGCAGCGGAATATTGTTTAATATTGATGGCGCCGTTGTCGGAATTATTGCACCAGATTTGGGGGCAGACACAGGTGTGCTGTCTGCGTATGGAATTTCGTCGATCAAGAGCGAGATTGAACTGATGTCGAATGCGAAAGAAGTTCCGTATATCGGAATAGTTGGCACGATGATTACAGAGGATATCGCGACAGCTCAGAATATTCCGGAAGGATTTTGCGTGACAGAGGTGGAGGCGGACTCACCGGCAATGAAAGCGGGAATCCAGAATGGAGATATTATCACTCATATAGATAAAAAGAAAATAGAGTCTGTCATTGGGTATCACAGTACCATGATCACACAGGATGTGGGCACGGAAGTTACGCTGACAGGGCAGCGCCGAGGTGCTGAAGAATATGTGGAGATTCATTTTACTGTTACAATCGGAATAAAAGAATAGAAAGAGGAAAGATATGAGATTTATTAATACATTACATGAGGGAGAGACAATCAGAGGAATCTATTTGTGCAAGACAAAACGTACAGCGGAGACAAGAAATGGGAAACCATATGATAATCTGCTGCTTCAGGATAAGACAGGAACTTTAGATGGGAAGATTTGGGATCCGAATTCAGGTGGGATCGCTGACTATGATGAGATGGATTTTGTGGAAGTGCTCGGTGAGGTAATCAGTTATAACAATAATTTACAGTTGAACATCAAGCAGCTTCGTAAACCATATGAAGATGAGTACAATCCAGCAGACTATATGCCGACGACAGAAAAAAGCGTAGATGGCATGTATGAAGAACTGTTATCTTATATTGGGAAAGTAGAGAATACATACCTGCATCAATTGCTTGAATATTATTTTGTAAAAGATGAGGCGTTTATCAAACGTTTCAAAAATCACTCGGCAGCAAAGAGCGTGCATCATGGATTTGCAGGCGGACTTTTGGAGCATACGCTGAGCATCCTGAAAATGTGTGAGTATTATGTCAGCGCATACGAGATTTTGAATAAGGATTTATTATATACGGCAGCAATTTTCCACGATATTGGGAAGACAAAAGAGCTGTCAACATTTCCGGAGAATGATTATACAGACGACGGGCAGTTGCTGGGACACATTGTGATCGGTGTTGAGATGATCGGCGAAGGTGTGCGTACGATTGAGGGATTTCCGGAGAAACTTGCGAGCGAGTTGAAACATTGTGTAATTGCACATCATGGCGAACTGGAATACGGTTCTCCGAAAAAACCGGCGCTTGCCGAGGCGGTTGCATTGCACTATGCAGATGCGACAGATGCGAAATTGCAGACATTGACGGAGATCTTTAAAGAAAAAGAAGGAAATAAAGATTGGCTTGGATATAATCGGTTGTTTGAGTCAAATTTAAGACGGAGTAGTATTTAATTTATTTATTTGGGGACGTAGTAAAATTCAATTTTACTACGTCCCCAAATTGAAGTTGAAGGGAGAAAATATGAAGAAAAACGAGCTGATAACGTTGAAAATAGAGGATATTGGAGTAAATGGTGAGGGAATTGGAAAAGTAGATGGCTACACTTTATTTGTCAAAGATGCGTTGATTGGGGACAGGGCTGAAGTGAAGATTACGAAAGCGAAAAAGAACTATGGTTATGCGAGGTTGATGCAGGTGTTGGAGCCGTCTTGTGACCGTGTGGAGGCGAAATGTCCGGTTGCAAGGCAGTGTGGTGGATGCCAGATTCAGGAACTTTCTTATGAAAAGCAATTGGAGTTCAAGGAAAAGAAGGTGCGTGGCAATCTGGAGCGAATTGGAGGATTTGCACCAGAAGAATTAGATGAGGTGATGGAGCCAATTTGCGGAATGGAAGAGCCGTTCTATTATCGTAACAAGGCGCAGTTTCCGTTTGGAACAGACAAACAAGGGCATATTGTGACAGGATTCTATGCAGGACGGACCCATCAGATTATTCCAAACACAGAGTGTGCTCTTGGCGTAAAACAGAACAGAGAAATTTTGGAAATGATTGTGGATTTCATGAACATACATCACATTACAACATATGACGAGACTACCGGAGAAGGACTTCTTCGCCATGTGCTGATCCGCTATGGATTTCGGACTGGGGAAATCATGGTCTGCCTCATCATAAATGGGGATAACTTCCCAAAATCAGAAAAATTGGTGGATAATTTGCGTGAGATTCCGGGCATGACAAGTATCACATTAAATGTGAACCGCGAGCGCACGAATGTGATTCTTGGGCGGGAGATAAAGGTGCTTTGGGGACAGGCGTATATTACCGATTACATCGGCAATGTAAAATACCAGATTTCGCCGCTTTCATTTTATCAGGTCAACCCGGTACAGACAGAAAATTTATATGGACAGGCTTTGGAGTACGCAGGACTTCACGGAAATGAGACTGTCTGGGATTTATATTGTGGAATCGGCACGATTTCCCTCTTCCTCGCACAGAAAGCAAAACAGGTGTATGGCGTGGAGATTATCCCGCAGGCAATAGAGGATGCAAAAAGAAATGCAGCGTTGAATGGTATTGAAAACGCGCAATTTTTTGTAGGGAAATCAGAAGAAGTGCTTCCGCAGTATTATGAAAACTATGCAAAAGAGCATGGTGGTGAGAAGGCTTATGCAGATGTGATTGTTGTGGATCCACCGCGAAAAGGATGCGACGAGACGCTGCTTGAGACGATGATACAGATGCAGCCTGAACGGATCGTGTATGTGAGCTGCGATTCAGCGACATTGGCAAGAGATCTGAAGTATCTGTGTGAGAATGGGTATGAGCTGAAGAGAGTCAGGGCGGTGGATATGTTTGCGAATACCGTGCATATAGAGACAATAGTTGCACTACATCGGACAGATTTGTAAGAATCCTTGATTTTAGGCACTTTGAGAGGTTTTTCAGGTTTGACCAGAGTGACCGAAAAACATACAAAAAGGCAATTTCTGATGGAGTAAATGTGTCTGTGGTATTGGACTGCGGCTTCGGAAACACATCAAAGGAAAAGTAATATTTTTATCATTCAACTAAATAACAGAAGCGTGCAAGACCGTTCATTTTCAAGAAAAATTGAAAGTGAGTGGTCTTTTTTTATACCTTTAAAACGGATTTTTATTAAGACGTTTTAAAGGGCTGATTCGATGTGTTCGAGAAAGGCGATATTATGGAGACGATCCGGAATGTAGATGTAAACAGATTGCATGATTTCAAAAATCATCCATTTAAAGTAGAGATGAATACAGAATTGTGCGAGCTTATGAGAAGTATTGAAAAAGAAGGAGTGCTTGTGCCACTTCTTGTAAGGACTAATCCATACGGTGATGGATATGAAGTTATATCAGGACATAGAAGGAAGGAGGCAGCAATTTGGGCAGGAGAGACGAAGGTTCCGGTTGTGATAAGAGAATTAGGTGATGATCAGGCAGTTGTGGCAATGGTTGATTCTAATCTGCATAGAGAGAATCTCAAACCTAGCGAGAAAGCATTTGCGTATAAGATGAAGCTGGATGCAATGAAACATCAGGGAAAGCACCTTGACAGTGGGGCTTTGGCTCAAGTTGGACCAAAGTTTACAGATGGAAGTCAGCTAAATGAGAAGGGCAATAATACAAGTACAATAAATAGTAATGAATTACTTGCAAGACAGGTGGGAGAGAGTGTGGCACAGATAAAACGATATATAAGGCTTACAAAGCTTATCCCAAAGATACTTGATATGGTTGATGATGGGAAGATTGCATTCACGATTGCAGTAGAACTGTCTTATCTGTCGGAGAATGAGCAGTATGAGCTTCATGCAGTCATGGATTTAGAGCAGTGCACACCATCATTGTCGCAGGCAAACAGGATGAAACGTATAAGTCAGAGCGGAAAGCTGGATATGGATGCAATCTATTCAATATTGGAAGAGGAAAAACCGAACCAGCGGGAACAGATTAAGATTTGTGCCAGTACACTTGAGGAGTATTTCCCAGATGATTTTACTCCAAAGCAAAAGGTGGAACTTATAGAGAGGCTCGTAAAAGAGTGGCATGAAAAACAGATTAAAGATAATGGAAGGAACAGGTGATTATATGAATAAAAATCAGAATATACGATTTAATATGGATAAGGAATCTGATATTATGGCATGGGAGAGCCTTCACAGCAAAGATGTGGGGGAAAGATTTAAGTCACAAAACAGGTTCGTGATTGAAGCAATCAATTATTATTATGAGAGAGTTATGCGTATACAGGAAGATCCATATCTGGAAACAAGGGAAAAAGAAGATGCATTTGCGGACAGGATAGTTGGAAAGGTAGAAAGGAAAGTACTTTCCAATCTTCCTGCCTTACTGGGATTATATGTAAAGAAAGATTATGAGGAGGAATAATTATGGCGATAGACAGGACAGTTAAGTTTACAGTGAGATTAAATATGCTTAATCCGGCTCATGTAACTATTAATAAGGTTCTGAATGAGTTAAATTTGGATATATTTAAGTCAAAGAATCAGTTTTTTATAGATGCAGCAACTTATTATATCGAGAATTATGGGCAGGAAGAATTAACGCAGCCAAAGAAAGAGAAAGAGCCGGAGTTTGTATCAACAGAAGATATGGAAGCAATTGAGGAAAGAATCAGGCAGGCGGCAAAGGAAGAAGCACGTCAGGAAGCCAATAAGGAAGTTATGACAATGGTAGGAAGTCTGCTGGCTGCAATTCAGACTGGTGGAGGTGCTATGTCAGTAATGAATAAAGCTGATGCTGCTATGGAGACAGGAACGAAAAGCATATCTGATGAGGAGTCAGAGGATTATGAAGAAGATGAGACATTAGTACAGAGTGCACTAAGATGGATGATAAATGATTAGCAATAGAATATAGATTATAGAGACAGGGACTGTGTAGAAATACATGGTCCTTATTTTTATCTGCAAATATTGTAGCGACTGCCGGCATAAAACGATGGCAGAAATAAAAAGCGACTGAACAATCCGACGGCAGTAACTTAAAATGCCGTAATAATCCGACAGCATGGAACTTGAACGAAAGAAAGTCGGAAAAAGAACAAAGGAAAAGTGATGGCACAAAGCGACGGCATTATATAAGAGCGACGGCATAAAGTGAAGTCAGCTATGAAAAATGCTGTAACAAATTGCCGTCAATTAATGTGAAAAGACACCTTTACGAGATTTTAGACAATTATCAGAGTAAGAGCTGCTTCAAGCAAGGGGCAAGAGAAGTTCAAATACAGCCCTCGGCGTTTGAGAGCGAAATACACCCTCCGCACAAAACTTCGTTTTGTACTCCGGGGATTTCGCGATTGCATCGAGCCTGAGAATAAATATTACTATGGCTGCATTTGAAGAATTAAATGTAGCTGATAAAAAGAAGGAGATGATAGCAATGCCAAGACATTCATTTATACAGATGACAAAACTCCATAATGTCATGGGGAGAATTGATTATATAACAAGTACAGTTAAACAGGAAAATCTATATGCCATATATGCGACACAGCCAATTCGTTCTTTTTGGAAAGATCTTGCAAAATGCAACAGAGAAGAATTTGCTAAAAGTGGAACGATAGGAAAATATATTGAGGCAAGAGAGCTGATTATAGCATTACCGGAAGGCTTGTATCATTATGAGCATGATTATCTTATCAAACATTTTGCTACGGATTTCAAGAAAAAGTATGGTGTGGACTGCTATGCAGCCCTGCATCATAACAAAAGAAAGACAAACTTTCATATTCATCTGATATTTGCAGAGAGGACGAAACTGGAAAAGCCGGTTGTTAAGGTAGCATCAAGAAACATGTTCTATGATGAAAGAGGGAAACATGTGCGTACTAAGAAAGAGATATTGGATGCAAGTGGTGACATCCGTAATGGCTGTAAGATTATCAGAAAAGGCGAGGTCTATGAGAAAAAAGAGTTTTCTATAAAAGTCGATAGATTTAAAAAGGATTCATTTCTTGATGAGGCAAAGGTGTTTTTTACAAATGAAATAAATCAGCTTGTGCTGCATGAAGAGGATAAACTTAAAGTCTTTGATAAGAACAGTCCATATCTTGCTACTAAAAAAATAGGCAAAAATAATCCAATGGAAGAACAAATAAAGGCTGACAATGAGGTACGACAGGAATGGAACAGGACTGTTGACAGAGCAATTGTAAGCGGAGTGTCAGAAGAGGACATATCAAGGATAAAGAAGAATGAAATAACAGAAAAGGTAAGGTATTCCATAGATTTATATGGAGACAGACCGGATCTTCTTGCAAGTATTATAAAGCTTGCTATTGCAGTGCTTGAACTTCTTATTAATCGCATTATGCTGGCTGCGGTTGGTGTGGCAGAAAAGATGCTGGATATTGTGCCAGAAGAAAGTAGAAATATTGAGGCTAAGACTTATCCAACAATGCCAACAATGTCACCACTTGCAAAAAAATACCTAAGTCTTCAGAATATCTATGATGAATTACAAAAGCAAAATGAAGCAATATTTGCGCAGGAGCATAAACGCAGCGAGCTGGAGATAGAATCGTCAGAATGTAATGGTGCATTTAAGGCACGAAAGCGTGGAGGGTTGCAGAATCAAATATATGAACTGAACAAACAGATTGATAATATGAAACGCTATTTGTCATCTATTGTGCAACGACATGGTTATGATAATGTAAGGGATTTTTATAGTACTTATTATGCTGCTAAAGGTGAATATGCTGATTATGTGAAAGATGTTGAGGAATGGAATGTTAATCACGTTAAAAAGAATGAGAATATTCCAACTGAAGAGAATAGGGCAGATAGATATCAGATTGGCGAGGAAAGGAATTTTATGAGAGATAAAGACAAAGAATATTTAATCAAAAAAAGATGATGTAATATAGTGCTCTGGAGTGCTTGAGAAATTCAAGTTGAGATTGAAAAAATATCAGTATGCATGATATAATACTATATTATGAGAAGTTAAGTGAATATTGTGGTGGATAGGAGAATATTACATTGACAGTAAATTATGATAAGCTGTGGAAGCTGTTAATAGATAAAAAAATCAGCAAAACGCAATTGGTACATAAGAGCGGTATAAGTACAAATGCTATGGCTAAAATGGGAAAAAATCAATTTGTCAGATTGGAAGTGTTAATTAGGATATGTGATATTCTCCATTGCCGGATAGATGATATTATTGATTATTCTATGGATGTAGAAACAGAACGAGGAGGTAACTCTTATGAAATCTAATTTTGACTTTTTACAAACAGAGTTTCCTGTTTTATCAACGTTTGGTTGTCAGGCTGAAAAGTATTGCTTTTCTGATCCTAATTCATGCCTTATGAAATTGGGAATGATAGGGGAGAGCATTGTTAATTTAATGTTTACTTATGACAGAATCCAATTGCCATATGATAATACGGCAGTTACAAGAATAGATACTCTTCAAAGAGAGGGATTGATAACAAGAGATTTAACGGATATTTTACATGCTCTTAGAAAAGCCAGAAATAAAGCTGTGCATGAGAATTATGATTCTGAATCAGAATGTAAAATTCTGCTTCAAATGGCTTATAGTCTTTGCGAATGGTTTATGCAGACTTATGGAGATTGGAATTATCAGCATCATGATTTTATTATGCCTGAATTAGAAAATAAGAGAGTTTCGGTTACACAGGAAGAGAAAGCTGCAGAAGAGAGACAGGCAGAAGAACTTACAAAACAGGCAGAACAAAAAGCAAGTACAGCAGAAGCTATTTCTAAATCAGAGCGTCAGAAGCAGGCTGGTAAAATGGCAAGTCAGCGCCCTAAATCAGAAGCTGAAACTAGATATATTATTGATGAACAATTGCGTCAAGTAGGCTGGGAGGCAGATACAGAAAATCTTCGTTATTCTAAAGGAACTCGTCCGGCAAAAGGACATAATATGGCTATTGCTGAATGGCCGACAAATTCTTCAGTAGGACAGAGAGGACGTGTAGACTATGCATTATTTGTTGACACTAAGTTGATAGGTGTCATCGAGGCAAAAGCAATACATAAGGATATTCCGTCTGTTATTGATTATCAGGGAAAAGAATATCCGCGTAATATTCGTAAGGAAGATTCAGAGTATCAGATTGGAGAATGGGGTGAATATAAAGTACCATTTACTTTTGCTACCAACGGAAGACCATATCTAAAGCAGCTTGAAACAAAGTCAGGAATATGGTTTTTAGATTTGAGAAGCCCTGCAAATAATCCGACAGCTCTTCATGGGTGGATTAGTCCTATGGGAATGGTAGAATTGCTGGAGAAAAATCCTCAAGAGGGTAATTCAGCATTGAAGGCATTGCCATATGATTTTCTTACAGATCCTAATGGGTTAAATCTGCGTGAATATCAGTTAAATGCGATAAAAGCGGCAGAACAGTCAGTTATTGAAGGAAAAAAGAATATCCTTTTAGCTATGGCAACAGGAACAGGAAAAACACGTACTGTACTAGGTATGATTTATCGCTTTTTAAAGACGAACCGATTCAAACGTATATTGTTTCTTGTTGACCGTACTTCTCTTGGGGAACAGGCATCAGATGTATTCAAAGAAATAAAGTTGGAAGACTTAATGACACTTGATGAGATATATAATATCAAGGGACTTGAAGATAAAAATATTGATAAAGAAACCAGAATACAGGTGGCAACTGTTCAGAGCATGGTTAAGCGTATTCTATATAATGATGGAGAAACTATGCCGGCGGTTACAGACTATGATCTTATTATCATAGATGAAGCACACCGCGGATATATTCTTGACAAGGAAATGGGCGACACCGAAATTTTGTATCGTGACCAAAGAGATTATCAAAGCAAATATCGAAGTGTGATTGAATATTTCGATGCGGTGAAGATTGCACTTACGGCAACACCTGCACTTCAGACGACAGAAATTTTTGGACAACCAGTGTTTAAATATACATATAGAGAAGCTGTCATAGAAGGATATTTAGTAGATCATGATGCTCCTCATCATTTGGAAACAAAACTCAGTACAGGTGGAATTCACTACAAATCGGGTGATACAGTTATGATTTATGATCCTGTGACAGGTGAAATTACAAATAGTGAGTTGTTGGATGATGAATTAGATTTTGATGTTGAACAATTTAATCGGCAGGTTATTACAGAGAATTTCAATAAGACCGTTTTAGGCGAGATTGCTAGAGATATAGATCCTGAGAATCCAGAAGAACAGGGAAAAACTCTAATATATGCAGTTGATGACCAACATGCAGATATGATTGTATCAATTTTGAGAGATATTTATTCGGAATATGGGGTCTCTAATGAGGCTATTATGAAGATAACAGGTAGCGTTGGAGGCGGCAATCCTAAGAAAGTGCAGGAGGCTATAAAACGTTTCAAGAATGAGAGTTACCCAAGCATTGCAGTAACAGTGGATTTGTTGACTACAGGAATTGATGTGCCGGAAATTACAACATTAGTGTTTATGCGTCGTGTGAAATCACGTATTTTATTTGAGCAGATGTTGGGGCGTGCTACTAGATTATGTCCGAAAATACATAAGACGCATTTTGAAATATACGATCCTGTAGGGGTATATGATTCTTTGAATGATGTGAATACGATGAAACCAGTAGTGGTTAATCCAAAAACAAGCTTTACTCAGTTATTAGATGGTCTGTCTGAAATAAATGATGATAAACAGGTAGAGCAGCAGATTAATCAGATAATTGCCAAATTGCAGAGAAAGAAACGAAATATGTCGCCTAAAATGATGGACTATTTCATTAGCATGACTGATGGAAAAGACCCATCACAGCTTATTATGGAAATTGAAAAGTCAGATGTGCAGGAGGCTAAGAATCGTCTGCTTAAATATCGTGATGTATTCAAAATGCTACAAGAAACGAAAGCAAATGGTTCTCGTCCTGTTGTAGTTTCAGATGCAGAGGATGTATTGACAGAACATTCACGTGGATATGGAAATGCAGAAAAACCAGAAGATTACCTGAATGCATTTTCACGATATATTCAGAGCAATCGAAATGAAATTGCAGCATTGAATATTATTTGTACCAGACCTAAGGATTTGACAAGAAAAGATTTGAAGGATTTAAGATTAACACTTGACAGAGAAGGATTTACTACACAGCAGTTGAATACTGCACTTTATGAATTGACTAATGAAGAGATAATGGCAGATATTATAAGCTTGATTCGACGCTATGCAATTGGATCAACGCTTATTAGTCATGAAGCACGTATTCACAGAGCTGTTGAGAAACTTAGAAAAAAACATAATTTCTCAAAGCAGGAACAGAGCTGGATATCCCGCATTGAAAAATATCTGCTGGGGGAATCTGTAATGAATATCAAGGTATTTGATGAAGACAGCAGATTCGCAAGCTATGGAGGCTTCAAAAAGATAAATAAAGTATTTCAGAATAACCTTGAAAGCATTGTGCTTGAATTAAATGAATATTTGTATGATGACGGAGGAAATGTTGCATGACAACACAAGAAATTGTATCAAAATTATGGAATTTATGTAATGTATTAAGAGATGATGGCATCACATATCATCAGTATGTTACAGAATTAACATATATTTTGTTTTTGAAAATGGCGAAGGAAACTGGAACAGAAGAACAGATTCCAGAGAAATATCGTTGGGATGAATTGAAGGCTAAAAGCGGAGTAGAATTAAAAAAATTTTACAAGGAACTGTTATCAGAACTAGGGGATAATGGTACAGGCAGAATTCGTGAAATATATCAGGGTGCAGCGACAAATATTGATGAGCCTAAGAATCTTGAGAAAATTATAGCTACGATAGACAGTCTTGATTGGTATTCTGCGAGAGAAGAAGGACTTGGAAATTTATATGAAGGATTACTTGAGAAAAATGCTAATGAAAAGAAATCGGGTGCAGGTCAGTATTTTACTCCACGTGTTTTGATTGATGTTATGACAAAACTTATGAAACCCCAAGTAGGAGAGAGATGTAACGACCCTGCCTGTGGAACATTTGGTTTTATGATTGCTGCTCATCAATATGTTGCAGAGCATACAGATAATTTTTTTGATATTGAAGATGCAGATATGGCGAGATTTGAGAGGGAGGAAGCATTTACAGGCTGTGAGCTTGTACATGATACACACCGGTTGGCATTGATGAATGCTATGCTCCATGATATCGAAGCTCCTATTACATTAGGCGATACGCTTTCAAATATAGGAAAATCAATGCATGATTACGATTTGGTTCTGACAAATCCACCATTTGGAACTAAGAAAGGCGGAGAACGTGCTACACGTGATGATTTTACTTATCCTACAAGTAACAAACAGTTAAACTTTTTACAGCATATTTATCGAAGTCTTAAAAACAACGGAAAAGCAAGAGCTGCTGTTGTATTGCCGGATAATGTGTTATTTGCGGATGGTGATGGCGAGAAAATTAGACGGGATTTATTAGATAAATGTAATCTACATACAATTCTGCGTCTTCCTACCGGAATATTCTATGCACAGGGTGTTAAGACAAATGTACTTTTCTTTACTCGTGGAAAAACAGACAAGGGAAATACAAAAGAAGTCTGGATTTATGATCTTAGAAATGATATGCCATCATTTGGAAAAACTAATCCTTTAAAGCCAGAGCACTTTGATGACTTTATAGCATGCTATGCAGATGGAGACTTAAGCAAACGAAAAGAAACATATAGTGAAGAAAATCCAAATGGAAGATGGCGTAAATTCTCAATTCAGGATATTCTTGCAAGAGATAAAACAAGTCTTGATATTACATGGATGAAGACAGAATCTGATACAGATAATTATACACTTGCGGAATTATTAGATCAGATTAAAGAAAAATCTCAGAATATTGCCAAGGCAGTTTCAGAATTGGAACAACTGATTGGAGAAGTGGAGGAGTAATGGATACAAAAGCATTAAGACAAAAAATACTTGATCTTGCTATCCGTGGCAAACTTGTTCCGCAGGATCCAAATGATGAACCAGCAGAGGTATTGTTGGAACGCATCAGAGAGCAGAAGCAGCAGATGTTCAAGGAAGGTAAGCTCAAGAAAAAGGATATTAAGAATGATACAATTATCTTTAAAGGTGAGGATAATTTGCATTATGAGAAGTTCCAGGATGGAACTGTAAAATGTATTGAAGATGAGATACCGTTTGAAGTGCCGGAGGGGTGGAGTTGGGCAAGGTTAAGAGATATTTGCATGATGTCAGCAGGAAAGTCCAAATCAACTGTTCAAATAAAATCAGAACCTTTTGAAGGAAGCTATCCTTGCTTTGGTGGAAACGGTGTAAGGGGATATGTAGATGAATATAATCAAGATGGAATTTTCAGTATTGTTGGTAGACAGGGGGCTTTGTGCGGAAATATTAATATCGCAATCGGAAAGTTCTATGCCACAGAACACGCAGTAGTCACAACTCTGTTTGATGGAATTGATTTTAAATGGAGTAACTATATCTTAGAAGCTCTACGGCTTAATAATTATGCAACTGGAGCAGCACAACCCGGATTATCAGTAGCAAATATACTTAATGTATTTGTTCCTGTTCCGCCAACTCAAGAACAAGATAGAATTGGTAATAGTGTTTACGAATCCTTAAAAATTGTAGAAGCGCTTGAACAAGAAAAAATAGATTTACAAAAAAATATTATTACAGCTAAAACAAAAATTTTAGACCTTGCCATTTGCGGAAAGCTTGTACCTCAAGACCCAAATGATGAGCCAGCTTCTGTTCTTCTTGAGCGTATCCGTGCTGAAAAAGAAGAACTTATTAAACATGGAAAAATCAAGCGTGATAAGAAGGAATCTGTTATCTTTAAAGGTGATGATAACTCTTATTATGAGAAGATTGGCAATAAAGTAAATTGCATTGATGAAGAAATTCCGTTTGAATTGTCAGAAGGTTGGGCTTTTATTCGTCTAAAGACTGCATGGGAACTCATATCTGGAAGAGATTTGTCTCCATCAGAATATAACGATAAAAATGATGGAATTCCATATATTACAGGTGCAAGCAATTTTAGAAATGGGCATATTAGCTTAGTTCGTTGGACTACCGTTCCGCAAGTTATTACTCGGAGGGGAGACTTACTTCTGACTTGCAAAGGAACTATCGGCGAAATCGCACATAATAACTTTGGCGAAGCTCACATTGCACGTCAAATTATGGCTATTCGCAATATCTATAGCCTTAATGTTGATTTTCTGGCATTATGCATTGAATATTCAATGACGAAAATCAAACAAGCTGCCAAGGGACTTATTCCGGGAATATCTCGTGAAGATATTCTTAACTTGGTTATACCTATTCCACCAACCAAAGAGCAAGAAAATATTTGCAACAAGCTCAAAGCAACTTTTTCAGCAATAGAGCATATTGAGAATAGTCTCAATTGAGGCACTTTTCGATTATAGCTAGGTGGCTAAATGCAACATTTATAGATTTATTAATGCGTTTCTGTTCAGATATCGGAGGAACTGCGATGAGCATTTCTTTTAATGTAAGTGGCTTTAATTCCTTTTGATTTGTTGATCCTTCACCTTTCTTTTCAAGTTCGGTTTGATGTGCCTTCATGAAAGCATATAGGTAATATGAGCTGATGCAACTAAAGCTACGAATTACCGTAACATGGGAATCAGGAACAATTAAGAGACCTGTAGTATTATCGGTATTTCTATAAATTCCGACTCGTCCAAGAGTACCTGTTCCGGTTGAGTTAATTACTATATCTCCATCTTGCATATGTTCATCAGTCGGATAACGTTTTATTGTGGTCTCGTCAAGATATTGAGCCAAACTAATATCTATGCCGTTGTATTTGGTGTTGCATTTCTGAGCAAATACAATAACATTGCTGATTTCTGCATATTTTGGAGATTTCCCTCGACGAATTTCTTTAACACAGCAATTTTCTAAACGCATCCAAGTCCAAGTATCTGGAATATCATATGGTATTTCTTCATCAATGCAAGACACCTCACCATCAATCTTCTCATAATAAGAGGAGTGTAAACATCTTCGATATAATATTAGAGCGAATTTCTCGCAAAATTATTATATCGGAGGTGTCTTTTTATGGAGACAAAAATAACATTTGAAGAATACTTGAGAAAGGAAAATTTATCAGAAAATACGATAACATCGTATCTATGGACAGTGAATTATTTCAATGTGAATTACGATGTTGTTAGCAAAGAAAATCTGCTTGCCTACAAAGGGTATTTGATGGAATTTTTTAAACCTAAAACGGTAAATCTACGTATACAAGCAATAAACAAATATTTGGAGTATTTAGAAGAACAGCAATTACAGTTGAAAGCTGTAAAGGTGCAGCAAAAAAACTTCTTAGAGAATGTTATCAGCAATGCAGATTACAATTTTCTTAAGAAGCAGCTCAAAAAGGATAGTAATATGGAATGGTATTTTGTAGTTTGGTATTTAGCAGCTACGGGAGCAAGAGTAAGTGAACTTATCCAAATAAAGATTGAACATATTGAAATCGGATATTTTGACCTATATACAAAAGGTGGAAAGCTTCGCCGATTATACATACCCCAAAAATTAAAGAAAGAAACTCTTGAATGGCTGGAGGAAAAACATCGTTCCTCCGGTTATTTGTTTCTTAACAGATATGGCGAAAGAATTACCACAAGAGGAATTTCACAACAGCTGAAAAACTACGCCGAGAAATATGGTCTTGATAAAAAGGTAGTTTATCCTCATTCATTCCGCCACAGATACGCAAAGAACTTCCTTGAAAAGTACAATGATATTGCTCTACTTGCCGACCTTATGGGGCATGAGAGCATTGAAACAACACGCATTTACCTTCGCCGTACTGCCAGCGAACAACAGGAACTTGTAGATAAAATAGTAACCTGGTAAAAATATTAAGCCGTCCTTGAATGAGGGCGGCTGTTTTCTAAAGTAATGCATTTGAAATCAAATCAAGATGTTTATATGCAATATGAATAAGCTCGACAATTCTTGCTTGCTCTGCTAATGGAGGGATTGGAATAATCATAAGAGAAAGTGCATTAAGATATATTCCTTTTTGAGCTGTCCCTTTACTATTGTCAGTGAGCCATTTTTGAATTTGAGGAGATTGGACAATGTGCATCAAATATAAAGGATTAATTAAGCATGGTTTAATAACTGCAACGCTCCTTTGTAATGCAAAATGATTGTTGTTCTGAACTACTGCACTTCGACCAATACTGCCAACAATAGTAAGCAATACATCGCCAACTTCAATATTAGTACGTTGATTTTCAATTTTCCATTCTTCGTTTGTAATCCATCGTGATATTTCGTTCATTAAAATAGAATTATCATTTATATTTGCAGCACTTAACAAAGGGATGCCACTACCATTATTTGGTGGTGGATTATGAGAACCATCACTAATTGAAAGTGCGATTTCTCTCAGAGATGCCCAATTCCAACTATCTGGCAAATGTATTCCATAATAAGAGTTATCATCACCTTTAAAGATAACAGATTCCTTCTTATCACGCTTGATTTTGCCTTGTTTAATCAGTTCTTCTTTCTCTGTACGAATACGCTCCAATATCACAGATGCTGGTTCGTCATTCGGGTCTTGTGGAACAAGTTTACCACGGATGGCGAGGTCAAGGATTTTGTACTTACTTAAAGATACTATTTTTTGAAGTTCTTCTTTTTCAGTATCAATAGTAGATAAGAAATTGTCACAGATTTGAAATCTATCAACAATTTGTAGCTGCTGTACATATGGACATATAGGAATCAAAGTTGAAAGAATTCTTTCTAATGCCAACTTTGGCATCGCCACTTGGTGGGTTTTATTTTGAAACTGCTGTTGAACAAAATCCGTTTGCAATATTATGCAAAGGAATGACTTATTTATGGCTATATTTGTTATTTTTACAGCATTTTCGGTGAGATTCATTCCGTCCAACTTGTCTGGAATTTCTCCAACAACACCAATTGTTCCAGCTATTGTTACATACAAATCATCTTTTGCAATTGTGTAATTCTTGATTGCTGAAAATATTTCATCAGAAATATACCTCAAATTAGAAATATTGACAGAATGATTTTTCATATCAGTTACTCTGATATATGCATGGGTAGTAATCTCTTCTGAAAAACTTGCTCCTTTAGGTAACCTCTTTCCACCTTTAACCATTGCAATATCTCTAACTCGTGCCCAGCACCACCCCTCCGGCACTTCAAACGGTATCTCATCTTCAATACATTTTACAGTTCCATCCTGGAACTTCTCATAATGCAAATTATTGACACAAGTAGTAAGGTTAAGGTACCTTCGGGGAAAATAAAAAAGTGGAGCCCACGCATGGAACTCCACCGGCTACGGGCATCGCAAGTTTCCGTAGCGCAACCATATGTACATTAACATTACAGGATGCGTATGTCAATAAACTCAGGATAGATATTAAATTATATTTTCCTGTATCGGCTGATTTTATCCCAGTTAGCAGGAAACCCCATATTATCAAGCAATTGTTTCTCTGTAAGATGAGGACACTGCTTAATTACAGTTTTTATAAGTTTTGAAAGAGCAGTTTTAAAGAGTCTGAATTCATCATTATTTATCAGGTAGCGTAGGGCAATTACAACTGCGAATAAATCCTGCTTGCCGTATACATAGTGATTATTGTTTTGAGTTATTTGAAGCTTTTTGTGTAGCAGAGTATCAGGAATCGTCTCGTTTATTCTGAATGAGAACAGACGCTCTCCATGAGCACATACATTACGGCATTTGCCTATAATGTTGATAAACTGATGCAATTGTTTTTCTGAAACATTCTGAAAGTTTTTGCTGATTTTGGTTCTAATATCAGTAGTTGCATATTGATACATTTTGGAAATCTGCCCAAATGTTAAAGCATTTGTTGCAACCCATAATGGTACATTGTGATATGTATTGACTGAATGCTCAATATAGGCATATTTGCTAGGGGTAGCAATAACTTTTTGTAATGAATGAGTCAGGCGAAGCAGTTCACGATGGTTCTTTCTGGTGTGATTATAATTATTTATATCAAGATACATGGACTGCTGTTCACCATATTTTTCACAGAAGTGATAGGAAAACATGGATTTTATATGGCGTTCTACATGAAGAATGTATTTCAGAAACAAAGTGCGTAGCTCTTCATCAAAGTAGTAGAAAGAAACTAATTCATCAAAAGTAACGCCATGAATATATTTATTTGACGGAGCGTGTTTGAAAAGAGATTTGTATCCACCTATTAGAGAATAGTAGCTGAGTTCTTCCAGTTTTTTAGTGGCATATTCGTGATTAGGAATAGCAAGTTGCTTGTCATATTCAAGAATATGTAGCTGCTGCTCATAGGTGAGAAAGTTTTTTGCCATATAGTATTTCCTTTCTGAAACAGGCATAAAAAAAGTGGAGCCCACGCATGGAACTCCACCGGCTACGGGCATCGCAAGTTTCCGTAGCACAACCACTATAAATAATATACCATTGATATCTGGCGATGTCAAACAGTATTTTTTTTAGTGGCATTAATAGTTTATGCGTTTCTGTGTGTGATATTCTTATTTTGTTCATTCTTGGCATTCAGCCATTTTTCTTTATATTCCAGTGCTTTCTCAGGCTTGTGCCATCTGGCATATAGATTATTCAGATATCCGTATACAGATTTCAGATAGTTATTCTTAGAAACATAATTATCAAATGCTGAAACAGCAGTATCAGATGAAGCTAAATCAGAATCACTGGTATCCATAGCAGCATTGATAATACTCTCTGCTGCCAGTAGATTCTTTTCGGCTTCTACTGGTTTACCTTCCTTTAATGCAATTATTCCGGAAGCAAGTCGGCAGCAGCCATAATCTAAAGTGTTGTAGCCTTCGTTATCTGTTACAAGAGCATCATATTGATTAAGGACAAGCCGTGCAAGCTCTAAATCACCAGCAAGTATCAGCATATTTACAAGATTAAGCATCTGTTGGAGCATATCATGCGTTTCAATTATGCCGGTGTCAGCATATGAAATCCTTATCTCAAATGCCTTGTGTAAGGCTTCGGTTGCTTTATCAGTTTTTTTAAGTGCAAGATATACATTGGACAGATTGTTATAAAGATTTGAGAGTAGATTGATATAGCGCTTCTGATTCATGGTGTTCATAGTGTCATCTTCATTTTCAAGCAGGTGTATAGCTTTTTCACGTTTCTTTACAGCCACATCATAATCCTTTCTCATGTATGAAAGCTCTGCTTTGTAGTCTAAAAGTAATGCTCTGTCACAGACAGAATCGATATGCTCCTGTTCCATAAGGTATGATATCCGGTCAGCCAGTTTTGACATATAATCCCTGACAGAGTATTTTTCAAGATATGGAAACATATCCTGAAGGAATAACAGATAACAGGCAGAATTATCATTGATGATGTTTTCTACAACACTTACCATAGCCTGTATCGTATTATCGGGCTTTCGGACTTCTAAGCCATGCATCAAGCAGATTGAGTGAAGACTGTTTACAAGTGTCTGACAATTGGAAATGCAAGGATTTAATTCCTCATATATGATTTCCTGTATCAGAGGATGCAGGTTTATTTTCTTATTCTCTATGTCATCTGTTATAAAACCATATCGGGCAAGATAATTAACATCATGTAAAGAGGCGAGCTGCAGCCAGTTCCTGAAATGATTCTTATACACGCCGGATACCGGAAGGATTGACAGGTTCTTAAGTATATCGGTTTGAGAAGAATTAAGCCGGCTGATCTGCATAAGAATACGCAAATGTTCAATCATAAGCCCATCATAATAATCCCCATCTTTATATAATTCCACATTTTCACTATCTGTGATATTAAGCCCACACTGCTTTAATTCATGCAGTAATTCATCAGGCTCAAGACCGCCTGCTGCAAGTGAAAGAGCTGATAATACGACAGTCAGGGTGTGGGAATGAACTTCTCTTATTATCTGTTTAACTGTTTCAGTATCATCATCCGAATAAGGACAATGCGAAGCAAAAAGCTGTAAAAGGTCTTTTTCAGATGCTATCTCTTTAATCTTAATCGAAGCATATTGTTTTACTTCACAGCGTGTCGTGACAAGCAATTCAAAATCATTCTTTACAAATTCTTTGAAAAAAGCATCATCCTTAGGAAGTGCATTAAAGTTATCCAGTATCACAAGGCTGTCCTGATGCAGGGAGCGTAGCAGTCGGTAATTTGAGTCAAATAGAGCATCCTCATCCATATCTGATGTATCATCTGAAAATTCCATGGCTGCAATGTCTTTTCGCAGGCTGCCGGAATAAAACAGGTAGATGATATTGGTATATTTCTTTTTATTCCTGCTGGCATAATATTTTGCCAGTTCACTTTTTCCTATTCCTGCGATTCCATTTATGAAAACAACGGATTCAGAAGCAAGCAGTCTGCCACATTCTTTTATCTCATTATTTCTTCCGATGAATTCTTTTACAACAGCCGGCAAACGATTACTTAGCAGAATGTCAGTAAGCTCCGGTGAATACAGGTTCTTTCTGTTATGGTCAGATAATATGGCGTAAAGCATAACATCTGTAAAAAAAGTGGCATTATCATCAATGGCAATTAATTCATCAGCTTTGGTAATGCCAATTATTTTTCGGCTGTTATTAATCATATCTTCCAACAAATATCTGGTATTAGAAACATTTATAAGATTAGGAATAATCTTGTTCTTAAAGTCCGTAATCATCTGATTACGCCCGGTATCATTTTTGTATTCATTCAGAATATCTACAGGAACAGGTCTTGCTCCATTACACCAGCGGCTGAATGTGATGTTATCATCTGAAGCTTCACCATAGTCAGAGGCTTCATCCAACAGGCAGAGCGAAAACAGGTCACGCACAAGCCGGTGCTGTGGGTAAGTCTTTATTTTATTGTCAAGTAATGCACCTGTCACATGTGCAAATGTCAATTGATTTTTCATACTTTCTCCATGTCTATGTCAACTTCCAGTCAACATGTCGTCAATGTGTTTCATTCTCAAAATTTACTATCATTATCACAACAAAACATAGCCAGCAGACAGCAGAAGATATCTGAAATGGCTATAAATATTATAACATAGAACAAACATATGTTCTACAACTTTTTTGTACATTGAAAACTAAATGAGCTTTATCATATGCCAACAGAATCAGCGAAGATGTTTCCGGTAGGAAACGGAGCGGGTGAAGACACTTCCGTCAAGGGTGGGAAACGGACTCGAACAGGAGTAGCCCACAGGTCACGAAGCGATTCGGGGGACTAAAGGTCAGCTGTGAGACTGACAACATGTGATATGCAGAAAGCCAAATGAAGTATCTTTCAACGGTATGATTATCACAATTGAGATTTCGGTAAAAGAAGGTGATATGTTTAGTATTTTAAGAAGGGGGTGTTTACACATGGCAAAAGAATTAGAATTAGCCAAGAAACTGGCTGTACTTGGGTGGATTTTCCGCAAGGGACTGATTACCGAAGATGAGTACAGTAGAACAAGAATTCATATTATGAGTGAATATGATGTTATAACTTTTATGACAGCATAGCCGCACATTCGTTAACATTTATATTTTGAATTATAGTGTAGGCAGTAGCAGAAATGATGTTACTGCCAATTTATTTTATACAGACAGATTTTAGGAAAGGAGCGTTTTCTATGGATGAAAAACAGGTAGAAGTAATAAAGAAAGTGGATGGTCCTGTTATCAGAGACCGCAGAAAGATGGGAAAACCACTTACTATTACAAGAAAAAGAGTAGCAGCATATGTCCGTGTCAGTACGAATGGAGAAGAGCAGATACAGAGCTTTAATTCACAGAAGCAGTACTATCAGGATAAGATAGATTCCAATAAAGAGTGGGTTATGGTTGGGATATACGCTGATGAGGGTATCACAGGAACCAAAACAACGAAAAGAGAGCAGTTTCTTAAGATGATTGATGATTGTATGAATGGTCTTATAGATATTGTAATTACGAAGTCAGTATCAAGATTTTCACGAAATCTTGTTGATACACTGCAATATACCAGAATGCTAAAGGTAAAGGGAGTTACAGTAATTTTTGAAAAAGAGAATATTGACACATCAAAGATGGAAAGTGAGATGCAGTTATCACTTTTATCTGCTCTTGCACAGAATGAGGTTGAGTCTTTATCCCAGAATGTGACAATGGGTGTGCAGATGAAAATGTCCAGAGGAGAGCTGATGGGATTTAACGGATGTCTCGGATATGATTATAACCCGGAGGATAAGAGTATAACTATCAATGAAGCAGAAGCAGAGACAGTTCGCCTGATTTATGATTTGTATCTGCAGGGATATGGTGCATATAGAATTGCGAAGGAGCTTACGAGGCTTGGTAAGGTCAATAAAAAGGGCAATGTTAAGTGGACAGACAGCGGTGTTAGGGGAATTCTTAAGAATGAAAAGTACAAGGGCGATTTGCTTATGGGAAAAACTTACACAGTAGACCCGATATCAAAGAGGCGTCTGGATAATCACGGTGAATTCAATAAATATTATACGAAGAATCATCATGAAGCCATTATTTCAGAGGAAGAGTGGGATAAAGTTCAGGATATTTTAAAAAGCAGATATCGTACTAATGAAAATGTATCAGATGCGGAGAGAATCAAGTTTGCAAGAAAATACGCTTTTAGCAGTATGTGTCAGTGTGGTTTCTGTGGAACTAATCTCACCAGACGTTCCCATAATCAGGATACAAAGCATAAAAAGCCGGTATGGAAATGCCGGACGGCAACGAATAAGGGAATTGCAAACTGCCCACATAGCAAAGCCGTAGATGAAGTGGTTATCGAAAATGCGTTTCTTGAGATGTTTAAGTTGCTTGCAGAGAATTTTGATGATGTACTTGAATCTGTGTTGTCATCAGTGGAAGAAACATTATCCAAAGACGACAGTACAGAAAAATTGAAGCGTATTGAGAAAGAGATTTCCTCGCTTGAAAAGAAGAGAAAAAAATTGACTGATATGTATCTGGATGATAAAATTTCTAAAGAAGCTTATGACGATAAATACAGTGAGATTAGCAATAAGTTGGATAAATGTGAAGAAGAAAAGCATTTATTTTCTGACTGCATATTATCACAGAAGAATATTGCTGATAAGATGAAACTCATCAGGCAGAAGCTTAAAGGGGCTGATGTACTTGATGAATTTGACAGAGTAGTATTTGAAAGCATTGTGGAGAAAGTCGTTGTCGGTGATATGGAAGAGGATGGCACAGCTGATCCGTATAAGCTGACATTTGTGCTAAAGGGTGTGGATGACAGAAGCATACCATATGCCAGAGACCGATATATGAATCTTTGTGAAAAGGCTGTGTAGACAACAAGGAGGAGCTTAAAAATGAGCGATAATCATGACTTGTTGAATGATAAAGATGTGTGTTTTTTTGAAGAACACGAGGCAGAAAATGTGTGTTCCAACAAAGATGCCGTTGCACGTCGAGACGGTAGTACTGCTTTCCCACAAAAAGCCAGACGGACATATCAACGTAAAAGTTGAGTTTGGTGAGGGTGAGGGAAAAGTTCCGCTTGATGATATTGCTCAAAGAGCAGAAAGCTACAAGCCCAAAGAGCGAGTGACCTACAAAATGATAAAGGAGTACATAGAAGCTAAATACGGCTTCAAAGTACATACCGCATATATCGCAGAGGTAAAAAGAGATTTAGGATTGCCGATGTATGATGCCCCTAATGCGGTAGAAGAATTGAAACAGCCGAGGAAACATCCGACAGCGGAGAAAGTGGAAGCAATAAAGGATGCGTTGAAACATTTTGGAATTATTTGATTATGTAGCCACCTTCTTATCTTGAATAGTAGGTGGCTTCGGCATAAGGAGTTGAATATAAACAAATGAAAACCATGTTTAGCAAAGAAGAGATTGAAAAATATTCTCAAAGGTCATTTCAATGTATGGAAAAATGCATAATTGAGATATGTGGAGATATAGATGAGAACAACAGAGTTGAGTTGAATATGGATTTTGAAGAAAATGCAGTTTTTTGTGGTAATTGTTTTGATGGCTTTTTTGAGCAAATAAACAGCTGTCGTTTTGGAAATACACTTTTTGTTGAAATTCAGAAATTAGGAGATTACGATGGCTTTTATAAAGACTGGTCAATGAAAAAGTATATGCAGACTATGTATGAAATCTGCGAAGATATGGACGGTGTTTGGGTAAGTAATTATGAATATGTAGATGATGACCCTGCGTTCAGAGCATTTTTTATTGCTTTTCTGTTTGATATAGATGAGTTCAAATACTATGAAGAAGTATATAAATATTGTCATGATTTTTGTGACCAGTTAGATACTTTGGTGGAAAGAAAGATTAAAGGGTGTTATTGGGATAGGATATTTGAAGTAGATGAGATGGCATTTTGCAGGCTGTACTTAACACCTTTCTTTAAGAAAATTGGATTTGAAAAGGTTATATTCAATCATGGAAACAAGGAGTTCGGAAAAGATTATATTTTAGTTACAAAAAATATTTTTGGTAAAACAGAGTATTATGGAGTTCAAGCTAAGGCAGGGAATATGAGCGGCACAGCCACTTCCAATATCAATGAGATTGTTAATCAAATAAATACGGGATTTAATGTTCCGTATAGACTGGTAAATGGAGAACCTGTGTATATTTCTAAAATGATAATAGCTGTTTCTGGAAATTTCACAGATAATGCACAAGCAATTATTCAAAATTCTGTTGATAGATATAAATTTACGAATACAATTTTTCTTTCTAAGAAAGAGTTAGAAAATCATCAAGTAATGATAGGCAATTAGAAATGTATCTTGGTAAATTCATGTTGTACGTTTGAGCATTCCCTCTCTTTCATATATAATGAAGCCAAAGAAGTGGAGGTGTGCTTATGAGAGAGAAACTTAATCATCTGTATTTGGATAGCCACGAAAGAAAACTTTTGATACATAGCCTTGTGGAGCTGAAAAATCAGCTCATACAACAAGGCAGATATACTGACCCTGTTGACGAGCTTATTTTCAAAGTCAGCAACGCTCCCGTAAAGAGAATGAAAATTGAATATGTCTAAGGCAGATTACCACGAAGCCGCTTATTCTTATTGATTTTAAGAGTAAGCGGCTTTTTTGCGTTCTGCGTTCTCTGATACGGTTACATAGCCACCTTGACAAAGTGGCTAAATTTATGCGAAAGGAGGACGCAGCTATGTCAAATTGCAAAGTAATTGCTCTGACTAATCAGAAAGGCGGTGTCGGAAAAACAACCACAGCAGTCAATCTGGGCGTGGGTCTGGTGCAGCAGGGTAAAAAAGTCCTGCTGATTGATGCCGATGCACAGGCAAATCTCACAATGGCTCTTGGCTACAGCCGACCAGACGATTTACCCGTCACGCTCTCCACCATAATGCAGAACATCATAGACGATAAATCTTTTGATGCTTCGCAGGGGATTATCCGCCACGGCGAGGGCGTTGACCTGCTTCCGTCAAATATTGAATTATCTGGCTTTGAAGTAAGGCTAATCAATGCCATGAGCCGTGAGCGTGTTCTGAAAACCTATGTGAATGAGGTTAAGAAGAATTACGATTATGTGGTAATCGACTGTATGCCGAGCTTGGGAATGATAACCATTAACGCTCTGGCGGCGGCTGACAGCGTGGTTATCCCGACACAGCCCCACTATCTTTCTGCTAAAGGCTTAGAGCTGTTGCTTCGCTCTGTATCAATGGTCAAACGGCAAATCAACCCCAAACTTAGGATTGACGGTATCTTGATGACTATGGTAATGCCCCGTACCAACATTTCCAAAGAAATCACGGCAACGGTCAAAAGTGCTTACGGTCAGAAAATCAAGGTGTTTGATACTGAGATACCTCATTCCATTCGTGCGGTAGAAGCTACCGCAGAGGGCAAGAGCATTTTTGCCTATGACAAAAGCGGTAAGGTTGCCGCAGCGTATGAGCAGTTTTCAAAGGAGGTGGCAGAGCTTGGCGAGAAACAGAGAAACCAAAATCGAGCTGACCGCTTACGATGACCTGTTCCAGACGGACGAAAGCCGTGAAGAAGCAAAACTCTCCAAGATACGGGACATTCCCATATCGGAGATTGACGAGTTTCCAGACCACCCGTTTAAGGTTTTAATGGACGGGGATATGGAACAGCTTGTCGAAAGCATTAAGAGAAACGGTGTAATGACACCTGCTACTGTTCGGCTGAAAGAGGACGGACGGTATGAGCTTATCAGCGGTCATAGAAGAAAAAAGGCTTGTGAGATTGCAGGACTTGAAACACTCAAATGCGAGGTCAAAGACCTTACCCGTGATGAAGCCATTATCGTTATGGTGGAAAGCAACCTGCAAAGGTCTGTTATTCTGCCGAGCGAGAAAGCCTTTGCCTACAAAATGCGGCTTGAAGCGATGAACAGGCAGGGTCAAAGGTTAGATTTAACTTCGACACCAATGGTGTCGAAGTCACGCTCCAATGAAGCTCTTGCTGATAAGGTTGGAGAAAGTCGAGAACAAATACGCCGCTTTATCCGCTTGACCGAGCTTGTTCCCGAAATTCTCCAAATGGTAGATGAAAGGCAGATTGCTTTTCGTCCTGCGGTAGAGATTTCTTATCTTGCCGAGGAACAGCAATACACCCTGCTTGAAGCAATGGGCTACAACGATGCCACGCCCTCATTGGCACAGGCTATCAAAATGAAAAAGTTTAGCCAAGATGGAAAACTGACGGATGAGGTTATCCAAAGCATTATGGAGGAAGAAAAACCAAACCAGAAAGAAAAGCCAGCTTTCCGTGATGAACGGATAACCAAGCTCATTCCCAAATCAGTTCCCAGAGGACAGGAAACAGATTTTGTTGTAAAGGCGTTGGAATTTTACAACCGCCATTTACAGCGGAACAAGGCTCACGAAAGGTAAGCCACACACCGAGGGCGAGGTCTGTCCGTTGGAGGATAGCCATTTTTTTCGCTTTCCCCCTCTCCACACCTCACCCCCTATACTGCCAGTAACTATCCGAAAAAAGAAATATTTTAAGCTGTCCAAAACGGGCAGCTTTTTTTCGGTCAGTCAGGCAAGATTTTTAACAATCCAACAGGAGGTATCTATGAAATTTTCAAAACTATTCAAAAAGGCTGCGGCTGTTTTGATGGCTGCGGTCACGGCGTTGTCGGTTATGCCTGCGACCACGGCATTTGCCGCAGGCGACATTGGCACAATTAGTTTTTCCCACACCTATGACAGCAGCGGAAACGCAATGAGGTACAATTCAAGTGCTGTCATCAACGGTTATACCGCAGGCGGTACGGGCAATTACAAATACCGTATGTTTGTAGACGGAGAAACGGCTTTCTGTATTCAGCCTGGAGTACCGCTGAAAACAGGAAATACACTGAAAAAAGCTTCTTCGGAGGCTTGGAACGCTTTGTCAGCCAACCAGAAAAAGGCTGTCGGGCTTGCCCTGCTCTATGGGTATCAAGGCAACAGAAATTCTTTGTCGGGAAGTGATGATGAAAAGTGGCTTGCCACCCAGACCCTTGTGTGGGAGTTCGTTACAGGCTGCCGTGAAGCCACAGGCTCATACCGCCAGACAAGCACAACGGTTTACAGCCTGCATTTTGGCTCGAATTATGCCAATAGCGGAGCAAGGGCAGTGTATGACCAGATTGTTGCAATGCT
>UMIQ01027694.1_pt1 | contig 57445 bp, 62 predicted proteins | sample 1965851 | NCBI WGS metagenome assembly UMIQ01 (sample SAMEA4836129, study PRJEB28245) | human gut metagenome | biome: gut microbiome; material: fecal sample | place: Denmark | collected 2008 | reverse complement strand
GGGAAAGAGTAGATAACATAAAAAACAACACAGCTTTTGATGAGATTGATTGTCAAATGCTGTGTTTTTTCTTTAATTAATTAGAATTTATAAAATTTTTATGTTTATACAAAACTCTTGACAGAGTAACCATACAGTTTTATTAAGGCCTTAATCTGCAATGAATTCTGGCATAACGTCGACAATCTAAGACTCAATATGTTTCTATTAAAATCAAAACCATTAATCGGTACTTCTAGTACTGAAACCTCTAAATTCCAATATGTTTCTATTATCACCGTTCTTGTTTCCACATTAAATATGTAAAAGAAATCTTTAGACTCCAATGGGTTCTATTATTACTCTTTAAAAATGGTTGGAATTGCAAAAAACAGTGATCTTTAGATTCCACTATGTTTCTATTAAGATCAGAAGGCGGAGTCGCTATAGAAAACAACTGTCTGTTCTCTAAATTCCACTATGTTTCTATTAAGATGGCAAATGACATGATGTCGTTTAGCAATTATAAGCACTCTAAATTCCACTATGTTTCTATTAAGATCGACATCGGCGGCCATTTGTATTTCTACACTATCCTCTAAATTCCACTATGTTTCTATTAAGATTCATCGGCCAAACGTCGGGCTAAATCCTCACATTTTCCTCTAAATTCCACTATGTTTCTATTAAGATGAGGAAGTAAAAACGCACAACGTTTTTTATAAAGCCTTTAAATTTCAATGTGGTTCTATTATTACACATACAAGTATGAATATAATAAAGGTTTTGCAGACTCTAAATTCCAATGTGATTCTATTATTACTAACTCTCCGTTAAAGATATTGTACCCGGCATATTCCTCTAAATTCCAATGTGGTTCTATTATTACTACGTCCCCCTCCTGCGTGTAAGGGGTGTTACACGTCTCTAAATTCCAATGTGGATCTATTATTACTTATGCGGATATCCTGATACGAAATTGGAAGGAGCGTCTCTAAATTCCAATGTGGATCTATTATTACAGAGATGGATGCGGTGACAAACAAGTTGTGGCCTATCTCTAAATTCCAATGTGGATCTATTATTACCTGCGCAACCCTTGAGAAGAATAAAGCGTCTGTCTCCTCTAAATTCCAATGTGGATCTATTATTACGCAAAGAGACGATCAAAGAATTTTCCTCTTACATCCTCTAAATTCCAATGTGGATCTATTATTACCAAAACGACAATATGAAAGCACCCGTCAATTCTGCTCTCTAAATTCCAATGTGGATCTATTATTACCGGAGAAGACTATTTTAGTCTGTCTGACTACTCTACTCTAAATTCCAATGTGGATCTATTATTACTTATAATGTAATTACAGTAAAGGAAACGATTAAGGCTCTAAATTCCAATGTGGATCTATTATTACTTCTTCCAACATCCTGTCTTCTTCGGACACATTCTCCTCTAAATTCCAATGTGGATCTATTATTACTCTGATGCGATCAAGTAAATCTGCATTTACGATTAGCTCTAAATTCCAATGTGGATCTATTATTACCATCTTTAAAGAGGACCAGTTCTCCATTATCAATTTCTCTAAATTCCAATGTGGATCTATTATTACGGTCGTGGTTAGTTTCCAGTTACATAGTGTCGTATACCCTCTAAATTCCAATGTGGATCTATTATTACCTTCCCCATCATCCCTTCCAGAGCCTTCAGGCTTACCTCTAAATTCCAATGTGGATCTATTATTACCCATACATTCACAATATAGCAAAAATAAGCATTTTTCAACCCCCATTTGTCGACCTGCAAAAATTACAGCATGTTTTATAACTATAACCTTCAACCATGCTGATAATTTTTACATTTCACGGCTCTATTCCGCCTATTGTCGACCCCCTGGTGTTTTTACATTATAACAGGTCGACAGTATGTCCCTTATCCTTACAGATCAATCGCTCCCTAATTAATTATTTTCCTAATAACATCTATGGTCTAAAACTCGATAGGACCTTCTGAATCAACTCTTAATATAATTCTTTCTTCTTCAAAATCATATTCATCCATTTTTCTTCATCTCTCCCCAGTTTTACATCAGACGTAATCCATGTTTCCTCAACAATAAAAACTCCTGTATCTTCTATCAATCTGTGCAATCGCTCCTCATTCAAATCCGTAAAATATCTTCCATTCCGCTCTCCCTCAAATTCTCCATATTTAAAAGAGGCATATACAACACCCTGATCCCTCAACGCTTTTGCCATCTTAGAAAAAACTTCTTTCAGCTCATCTATCGGCAAATGAAGAATAGAAGAACAGGCCCAGATCCCATCATACTTATCTTCCTCATCCAGTTCATGAAAGTAACCGTGCTTCACCTCGATTCCCGTAAAATCCGAAGCCATCCTGCACAGTTCCTCTGATCCGTCCATCGCATCCACTTGATAACCCTGACTCATAAAATGCTTAGTATCACGACCGGATCCGCAGCCAAAGTCAAGGATCAATGCCCCTTTCGGAAGCCTTTCACAGAAACGCTTCTGATGATACTCCATATTTGCTCCAACTGTATTAAAGACAAATTCTCCGGCATTTTCGTTGTAATACTTGATTGTTTTAGAGTGCATAGCTCCTCCGCTTACGTCTGTCTATTTCAACAATTCCTTCAGTTCTTCTCTGGTAAAGCTTGCGCTTCCCATTCCTTCTCCGCCCAAAATCTGGTCTGCCAGTTCCTTTTTCTTTTCCTGAAGCTTCACAATGTTGTCTTCAATGGTTCCCTCAACGATCAGCCGGTAGACCATAACCACGTTTTCCTGTCCGATCCGGTGTGCCCTGTCCGTAGCCTGATTCTGTACGGCCAGGTTCCACCACGGATCATAATGAATCACGATATCCGCAGAAGTAAGGTTTAATCCAGTGCCTCCAGCCTTTAGGGAAATGCAGAAAACCGAAGTATCATCGTTGTTGAAGTCTTCCACCATCCGGGCCCGTTTTTCTTTATTTACTGATCCGATAAGCGTATAGAACGAAATTTTTTCAGCTTGCAGCCGCTCTTCTAATATAGAAATCATGGATGTAAACTGAGAAAAAAGGAGAATCTTATGTCCTCCGCTGACTGCATTTTTTATAAGATCAATACACAGATCGGATTTGACAGATTTTCCTGTATATTGATCAAAGACCAATTCCGGACTGCAGCAAAGCTGTCTTAACCGGGTAAGTTCCGACAGTATCTGGATCTTGGAACTTTTAAATTCCTCTTCCGACTGCTTATCCAGCATCAGCTGCATCCGTTTTACATGGGCATCATAAAGCTTCTGCTGTTCTCCTTCCATCCTGGCGTAATAGTTTTTTTCCAGTTTGTCCGGCAGATCTTTCAGCACATCCTTTTTTAAGCGCCGCGGCACGAACGGCCTGATCATCTTTTGAAGACGTTTTATCTCATTCTCGCTGTTATCCTGTACGATCGGAAGCTCCAGTTCTTCCCGGAACCTCTGATAAGAATATAAAAATCCCGGCATAAGATAGTCAAAAATACTCCAAAGTTCACTCAGGCGGTTTTCCACCGGAGTTCCGGTAAGGGCCAGTTTAAATCCAGCATTTACCATCTTGACCGCTTTGGCAGCCTGAGTATTATGATTTTTAATATACTGAGCCTCATCAATGATCTGGCTGCTGAAGGTCATATTTTCATAGAGCCCGATATCCCGCTTTAAGAGATCATAGGAAGTTACAAGAATATCCCGGCTGCCTGCATGCCTGATGATAGACTTTCTTTCTCCGGCCTTGCCCACAACCATCTGGACCGGAAGATCCGGGGCAAACTTCCGGATCTCGCTCTGCCAGTTAAATACCAGCGATGCAGGAGCCACGATCAGGCTTGGACTGTTTCCTTCCTCCTCCAGGTATTCCGACAACAGAAATACGATTACTTGAAGTGTCTTCCCAAGCCCCATGTCGTCTGCCAGGATTCCGCCAAATCCATTGTATTTTAAAGTCTTGATCCACAAAAATCCTCTTTTTTGATATTCTCTCAGGATAAGGTCCATTTCAGCAGGGATCTCAAAATCATTGTCCTCCACCGTTTTCATATTTCGTATCAGTGCCTTAAATTCTTTATCTTTGTGGGCGGAAACCGACTGCCATTCTTTCAGCTCCTCGTCCAGGTAAAGGGCATGGTATTTTGGAAGGACCACCTGCTCCTGTTCCAGCTGCTTTTTTGTCAGGTGAAGCCCTTCTTTCATTTCCAGCAGAGCGTTAATCCCCTCCCCTTCCATGTTTACAAAATCACCGCTCTTTAAACGGTAAAATTTCTTTTTCCGATTATACTTTGATAAGATCTCCAAAAGTTCGTTTCTCGGCATATCTCCCGCGGTCATCTTTAACTCCAGCAGGTCACCGGAAAGAGATACACCCACCGCCACTTTCGGTGCAGGCGCAATATTAATTTTTTTCAGGGCATCGGAAATATATACTTCCGCAAACTGCTGCATAGCAGATATCCCGTAGACCAGCAGTTCATAGAGCATATCCTCATCATTGGCCAGGACCATCTTTTTTTCATTCTCATCATAGGCATTACAGTAATGGGAAACGATCTTTGCGGCTTCTGCTTCTTTTTTCAGATCCCGCCCCTCTGTTTTCTGGTTCTTTTCAAAAACATGGTACTTCTGTTCCCCGTATACCGCATCCAGCCTGCATGTAATGAAATCCTTTTGGGGCGCATCCAGCCTGCATGTAATGAAATCCTTTTGGGGCGCATCCAGATATACTTCAAATGCGGCCGGCACTACCCCATAATCCTTTTCATCAAAACTCTCTCTTGTACACTCAAAATATGTTTCCAGCACGGGCAGGGCTTCCCTGCAGAACACAGGCACATCTGCTGTTTCTATAAAAACCTTCCGCTGCGGCAGATTTTCCATACAGGATAAAAGATCGTGGACAGGCTCCAAAAACGCTCTGCTCACTTTGTAGATCTTTCCTTTGGAAAAATAAATATTATGTTTGATGCCCTGAAATCCAAACAAATAATTGACCTCTACGTTAATTCCCTGTTCCTGGCCTGTGATCTTCATAGTCCTGGACAGTGGATCCTCAGTCACATGCCAGAGTTTCTCCGGCATCCCATTGATTTCCGCCGAAAACTCCCGGTCTCCCACCGCTTCCAAAAACAATTCCAGCTCTCCAGTTGTCAGCGGGACCTTTCTTACTTTCATTGTTGAATCCGTATATGAATATCCATAATAAGGGACCTGCATATACTTGATCCTGTTCTGGGCAGTCCATGACTGTAAAAATTCCGCCAATTTCCGTGAGTCTCCATCAAATACCTGGATATCATGTATAAATTCTAATTTCTGCCCATAAGCGAATTTCTGTTTATTTTGCAAAGCATCTGCAAAGGCAAAAACATCTTTTAAAACATACAGATAAGAAGTACCGATCTTAAACTCCACCTGAATAAAATTATCCATACATGTCAAAAGTGGTTCCAGATGTACCTTCCCATAAATAGACTCCTGGGCAATCGGCAGGGTGCTTTTAAGCTGCTGCTGTGAAAGAAATGCCTTGATCGCCGGAGTCGTCTTTGGCCTCCATTCCTCACTGGCCGAAAGTTTATTCTGCATGCCTTTCATTGTCTGAAGCTTTGCAAGGCTTTCTTCTTTCTTCTGTTCATACTGCCAGGCGGCTTCCTGTGATTCCAGGTAATCTGTATATTCAAACAAGACAGCCACACAGTGCTTGCATAACCCCTCATATTCTCTGAACGCCGGACATGTGCAGTGCGCATTTTCCAGCCACCCTTCTTCCAAATTATATTCCAAATCGACGTCATACATATTTCTGCCGCTGCCCTGGACGGCGGCGTATATATAATCAATTTCGCCGGCTTCTTCTACGGAATATTCCAGAACAGCATCTGAACGATAAAGGTTTCTTCCTCTCTTATAAGCATTTTGATCTGCTAATGCCCGTATTTCTGATTGATCCAACATCTTACCGCAACCGCCCTTTCCTTATACTCTTATATCCATTATATGTTATAAAGAAAGGGCAATCAAATTAGTTTTCAGCAGACAGATTCAGATTTTTATTTCTTTAAATTTTGTCCGCTGATGATTTTAACCTTCATGCCGTCTTCCGTAAACTGTTTGGAAGAAATATGATATTTCTTTTCCAATTCTCTTGCTTCTTTCTCATCCTTCACTCTGCAGATCCAGATATGGCCTTTTGCCGCCTGCATCATATCTGTTACAGAACCTGTATCAAGGAATTTTCCTTTCTTCATGATCGCAAGCTTTTGACAGGTTGCAGTAAGGTCTTCCACCACATGCGTTGAAAAGAGTACCGTTCTGTCTTCTGAGAAATCAACAAGCAAATTCCGGATTCTTATGATAAGGTCATGGCAAAAGCCAAATGCCGTTCCTCTTGATTTTTCTCCTGTCTGTAACATACTGGATTCATCCGACAGGAGGTTTTAAAAGCAATGAAACAAAAACAATCAGAGGAACTTAGGCAGCACTATATCAAACATCCGCCAGAAGGAATGACCTCAGATCTTCTGGATATGCACTATTTTCTAACGAAAAAAAATGGCTTTGATGACGATGGTCTCGAAGAAAGTTTTTATATCGACCTTTTTTATCCACCTCTTTTTTCCTATACAATCCTTTTTATGGAATGTTTTCTTTCGCAGTCCGCCAAATGGCAGACTTTCCTATTATATAAAATAGCCCTTTTAGTTCAAAATAACTGCTGAGCATCTGCAATAAATCTTTGTCGTCATCAACTAATAAAATCTTGTAGTTCATTGTTATCACCTCTGGTTTAACTTACATGAAGAATGTCAACAAAGGAACAACAAACTATTTTTGATTGAGTAAATCTTGCTCATCCCCTATACTATATTCTGCCTTGTTCAAAAAGTAGCTAAAATAATCTAGATAATTTAGAATTCTCTATTACCTTGTTTTCGACTTTAACTCCTCTTTACACCTGCCTTTTGCCTTCCTGTTCAACTTGTAAGTAATTCTTACAGGTTGAATCTTTCAATAATTCTTTATCTTTATATATTTATTTAGATTCTAAGTACTTTTTTGAACATACTTATCATCGAATTAGAGTTGTCAAACCTAAATCAATAGCAATGTGAATTTCCTTTTCAATTTATTTTAAACTTAACTCCTTTCCATTTCCGATAAAATTTATTACCTTATCAAAACTTCTTTTTATCATACCTTTGTAATCTACGCTTTTGCAATCTATCAATTAAAATTACACAAACATTTTATACTAGAAGCAATATGAAATAAGACATCTCGAGCTGAAGGCTGGTAATCAATTATCCCTCAAGAGCTAAATTAAACACCGGAACAAGTCATTGCACAATCAAAATTCTGAAACCTCTCTATTTCAAGAAGTGACTCCTCCCAAATAGAAACCTGTACATGCAACATTCACATTAGTGAATTAAGTGCATACGTTGAAATTTTTCATACAGACCACAAAACTATATTTGATAGTTTAACCTGCAAAAAATGACCCTGATTACATGTTTTTTGCAATCAGAGTCATTTTTTAATAAATATATATGGGTTGTATTAAATCAGTATTAACTCTCTATTCAAACTCGCAAAATCAAATTTAGTTCTATACAGTTTTGTATAGGAGATTTGGTTCTATTTGATTTTATTTGTTTCCAACTGTCATATCTCTATGGTCTGTTTCTACTAATGTTATCAATCTGTTATCACGATTTTGTTATCACAACAAGACCAGGTGCTTTTCTTAACGAGCAAAGATCTACCTCTATCTCCACGAAGTATAAATTAACTGGCGTTTATCGAAAGCTTCCTTTCCACCTTCCATAATATCGACAATTTGTTTATGCGTATCATCCAAGTCAATATTTCCCTGTGAAACATCTATTTTCGTATCTTGAAATTCAACTACTAAAACTCTTTCTGCATCTCCTAAAACAGGAATATTGGCATTATGCGTTGCAAAAACAAATTGAATGTTGGGCTTCATTTTTATAATTGCAGTAATAACCTCATCATAAATTACTTTATTATCAAGATCATCTTCTGGCTGATCGATAAAAATAATATCGTTATTATTCTGTGTCAAAATAAATAAAATTAAAGCGGATGCACGTTGACCAATAGAATGTTTACGAAGCAACTTATCATGATAATATATCTCAACTTTGTTTTGAACCTGCTTCTTTAGCAGTTCACTATACTGCTCCTGTAGTCTAGATACCAACTTAACATATTCTGATTGGGATATAATTCCCCTCAGCTTTTTGCCATCAAATAATACCCAGTCTTCTATAAGTGCTACATAATCAGCAAATTCTTCGCTCATAATTTGATATTTACTATCCGAAATACCAGAGCCCCGGAAATCAGTCTTTAACTGTGCTTTAAATCCCTCTTTATCGCCTTTAAAAGATATTTCAATTTTTAACTCATTTTGAGCCTGATTAATACGTTCTGTTTCCGCTTTATATGCATTAAATCTTTCTAGCAATACATCATTTAACTGACGTTCCGCTTTTGTAAATTCTTCTTCAATTTTTCTTTTTGATAATGCTTCTTCATTAAGTCGAGATAATTTCTCTTTGACTTTTTCTAATTCTTCTGTCAGTTTAACAAAACCATCAACATCTAAAGTATCATCTTTAATCTCACGCTTAATCTCAGCAAATTCGTCAGCAAGACCTGCTATACGCTTATCTAACCTTAAAATGATATCCCCTAAATTTTCTTTCTTATTTTCAATCGCATCTATAGAAGATTTTATATTTTTTAATTGTTCGTCCACAAAATCTAAAAGTATTTGAGTCTCGATAAATAAGTCCTTATTACACTCACTATCATACCCTTGAAGAAGCCCGCTTAAAGATGAATTTTTTTCATACGCTGTACGCATTGTTTGAAGCGTGCTATCCATTCTGCTTTTCACAGAATCTAGTTTTGCTTTATCTGTAGTATACCCACTTTGTTTTTTTAATTTTTCCGCAACTCCTTTTTCCTGATAAATTGACATCTTATGTTCGATTTCTGTTTTTTGCGTAATAGTATCCGATATCTGTCCGGGTATTTTTCCGACATCTAATAATTTCCCTGTCGTTGTAATTAATGTATCAATCGCACTTTCAATAGCTGTTTCTATTTTCACTCTTCCGCTAACAATATTTTCCAGCAATCTGTTTTCATGATCCGTGCTGCTTGATAAATCTTTTTGACCGAAATACTGTACACCATCAAATAAACTCAGTGGGGTAATATTCAAATCATTTCCATCTTCATCAAGAACGTTAATACGTTCTCCAAAAATACGACTTATCGTATATTTTTTCCCATGTTTATCTGCCACAGAAAGTACTGCTTTGCCACCAGATTCAAAAACACTTTTTACGAGTGCTTCTTTATATTCTTTATCTGTTTGTATCGGAATACCCAAAATATATCGTATTGCCTCTAAAATAGACGATTTTCCACTTCCCCTTATGCCGATAAGAGTATTTAATTCAGGTGAAAAAATAATCTTTTGTCCATCAAACTTTCCGCCTTGAAAAGATAATGATTCAATATAACCATGATGTATATCTGGAATAGTCTCAGCAACTCTGTTTTCAAAATCCTGCAAAGCAAACTTAATAGCTGAATATGAGTACTCTCCAATTTTTAAATATGTTTGTCTATCACCCTTACCAATATCAGCAAGTGACTTAGGATCTGAACCCTCAACCAATGCAGGAGTATATCCGAAACACCGTTTAAATTGAATAATATTATTATGTGTCCGTAATTTTTGCAAACCTAAAACTCGTCTTTTAAAAGGAGCAAGACCAGATAAAGATTCAAGCAATCCTCCTCTACACTCACAGAACAAACCACTATTCTGGTCTACATGCGCAAAAATAATAAAATAATCGCGGTTATATGCTTCCAATGTCTCTAGTGTATTTTTCAAATCATATATACATTTTGTATTTCTATTTTCAAGATTTGGAATAGTTGCAAATGCTGATGTTAAAAATGTTTGAATATGGTTATCTCCATTGGAGAGCCACTCATCTGGATTAAAAACTATGAGAGTATGAATACCATTTGCCCCTTCTTTTATTGTTAACTCGACACCTGGAAGAATGCACATATCTTCTTTTTTCGCCGCTTTTCGAATAGCCTTATATTCATCTTTATCAAATTTATTATGATTTGTGATCACGCCTACCTTAATGTCTGCTTGTTTCAGTGAAGAAACATAGTCTTTCACAAAATCATTTTGCTCACCTACAAACAGAAATTCTTTATCTTTACGAGTATGTAAATGAAAATCCGCCCGTACAAATTCCAGTCCTGTCTCAAACATATAAATAATCCCCTTTATCAAGCTGTAGTTTCACTAATTACAATACTTTCTCGTCCTAACAATCTTTTAGGCTTTCTATTTTTCTCAATAATAACTCTCTGTTTTTCTTTTTTAACTCACACTCCCAAATTCGGATAACTCGCCATCCTCGTTGTTCAAACATAGCTGTTACTTCTTTATCATGTCTGATATTACGTTCTCTCTTTTTTGCCCAATACTCAGCATGGTCTGCAGGTCTTGTGTTTCTACAATCATGTCCATGCCAAAAGCAACCGTCAACAAAAACAGCTATTTTTTTATCAAGAAAAACAAAGTCAGGATGTCCCTTTACAGGATACCCTCTTCGCCATCCTTTTATAGAATTTTCACTAAATACTTGTATTAGTTTCAATTCAGTAGATTTATTATTCCTAGAGCGCACCTTTTTCATTATCTCTGAGCGCTTTTTCCCATCAAACACATCTGCCATTTTAGCACCTATGCCTTTGTACTGTTTTGGAGAATAAAGCTATTGTAAAGAGTCAATGCTCTTTTCATTTGCGAACGGACTGATACGGATAATTCGATATATGCCTCTTCTTTTTGTAATAAAAAGCAATAATAATCCGTAGGAGCACCATTTAAATGGCAAATTTTATCTGCTCGGCGTATTCTAGATAAAGTATCGCTTGCTGATCGTGGAGTAAATTTTTTTACTTCTACAAGCCACTTAACAAAAGATTCTTTGTTTTCTTCTATTACTTCCTGCGATATAATATACTGTTTCAATTTCAATGCAACATATTCTGCTAATTTTACAGGAACAGCATTTCCTATCATTTGTTCCATTTCAGTTTTATTCCCACACCACTTAAACGTAGCAGGAAAAGTCTGAATCAACGAACGTTCAAGTGTTGTAAGTGCTCTAACATTTTCTGAAATAGGACAAGCATCATTTGGATGACCAGGATACCCTTTCGGTACAGGACGATTAACACCACGTATCGTTGGTGCAGGTTCATCTATGGAAAAAATTGCACGCCTATTATAATTTCTCGGATGACGGTAATAATATTCAAAATCAAGCGTATCGCCAAAATAATCTCTTAATGTAGTCGACTTCTGGCTTAAACCGCTTTCAAGATTTTTTTTCATAAAATCATCGTCTTTGCCTAAGGCTCCTATACAAAAAAATCTTTTCCGTTTTTGAGGAACACCACACTTACTTGCATCCAGCACTATTTTTGTCAAACCATACCCGGCATTTTTAAAAATATTTTCCGCTTTCTCAAACGCCTTACTTTTCTGGGCTCGATCTACATTTTCCATAACAAAATATTGTGGTTTAATATTCTCTATAATCTTAGCATACGATTCTGTCAAACTTGCTCTTGATGATTCGACCCGTTTTCCAGCATGGGAAAAATCCTGACATGGCGGTCCTCCAATTATCAGCTCTGGCGAGAATCTTCGTATCTGTTCAACAGCCGACTTAACATTTGATAAGTCCGACTTAAAAACAGGATGATTAAAATTTTCTTCATAACATTTTGCAGCAATATCCCAAAATTCGAATGCCGCTACAAGATTAAATCCTGCATTCTGAAATCCCAACGACATTCCGCCACATCCTGCAAATAAATCAACTGTATTCATTCTTATCCTCCACTTGCTAAACACTCCAAAAAACTTTATAATATATCTAATTATACTTGTTTCATAGTATACTACGCAAGCAAATTGACGTCAAGTAATTGACGTCAATACAAAAAAATAAATTTGAGGAGCTTATATCATGTCAAATGGACTATATGGAATATTTAATTCAAATAGAACAGCGGATGATCACTGGGGTAAAAACTGCTTTAATTCCAGTTTCCCTACATCGTTAGCCTGCTATATGTTAGATAACGATATTAAAGCCATTTATATTACCCTCGCTGTTAAAGATAACAAATTAGTAATCGAACCAAAAGAAATTTCAATTAGTGAAGTGTTTAATTGCACCAATAAATCACTCCGTGATTTGTATTTCAGTTTTGAATCTATATATGAACCATATCAGCAATATTCTTTTGACGCTATCGACGGTATTGATTTGGTCGTGAAAGATATCAATGGTAACTATCTTTCACCTTTAGAAGTAAAATTAACGGTAATTCCGACATCACAAACAAGCACATTATCAGAAGAAAAATGGGGTTCTGAAATAGTTGTACGCTCTGCTACTACTTCCTATTGCGCTTTAGGAATGTTTGACTCGATTAAAGAATCAGCTCAAGACGTACGCGAAATTTTTGAAGATGCATGTTCTTCTATCCAAATGTGGGATAACGACTATGAAATGACTCATAAAATGCCTTTGTTATGTCAAGCTGTTGATGATTTTCAATTAAAATATTATTCGCACCAAAAGCCCTTGCTTATGCAAACCTTATGGAAAACCCAAGGTCAATCTCCCATATTGGCTGACCAAGCCTTTGATATTGTAATTTGGAGCGATTACGCATTCTCGCGTCTATTTCTTGATCATTCTGCCGAACCAGCTGAAACCATGCGTCGAGGCATGAGAGCTTCAGCAAGACTCGCAAGATGTCTATGGGAATTAAGTAAATCTGGGAAAATACGCGTGGTTGATATCTACCGGCAAATGGCTTTTGGTAATCAGACAGATAAAGAATTTGCTGTCGGAGGCTCCCTTTGGCGTAAATATGTAACACCTAACCGAATTCAAAATCTTGCATTAAAAAAAGATATTGTTTATCAGATTATTGAGCCTGGATACATAGATCGACTTATGCCAGAAAGGCGATTTGATCAAACTTTATACTTTACCATGAGAGAAGAAAAATAAGTTATTTTAAGGCAACAGTTCCCCCTGTTGCCTTATATATTTTTTGTCTGATATACAATATATTAGAATTTCCTCAATATATTTCAAGATTATGTTTTCGTTTTACTAACCGTTTCCAATCCCTCTCTGTCAGCTCCATTCTTTTCTCCCGCTGGACAATATCTACAACAGCATCATGTCCTAAAGCCCGTTCCACTCGGTTAAAACTCTGTTTTGGTTCTAAAGTTCCTCTACACGAGCCGTAAGAGAATTTACCTTGATCCAAGTCCTCTCGTATGATCTTTACATACTAATTTCATTCTGTACATCAAGAGGAGCAAGTTCAGTTGCCGTCATTGTTTCAGAATTTCTTTTTTCGTGCTATCTCTAATTCTTGAATTATTTTTTCTATATCAGGCAATGCTATGATTTGCTACCGCCTTATCTTATTTCTTAAAGCAATGGACCAACAAATTCTGCTAAAGCAGCTACTGCGGCACTAAATTCCGCTATACCTTTAACTGTTCTTAATGTGGTTAGAGCCGTTCTAAGCATTCCTTTTTTGGGCTTTTCAGCCGCTGTTTCGGTTTCAATTACCTCTAAGCATTCAAAAACGTTTTCTTGGTCCTCAGGAGCAAGTGAGGTAGTAGCTGCCTGTACTTCGGAAATCAGCTTTTTCAATTCACTCGTATCAACCCCAGCATTATTGGTTGCCGTAACTGTAGCATTATCTGTAGCGATAATAGCTTGTCCATTATGTACGGTAACATTGTATACAACTTTATCATCCAGGCCCATATCAATACCTACCTTTGTCAAATAGCGTTCTATATGACGAATCAACACCATAACAAAACGCTCATTGAAGCCTTTTATTTTGTCTTGAAATCCTTTGGAAGAAGAATACCCCATGGCTATCCCTCGATAGATTGAGTTATTGGTTTCAACCAAATAATGCAATACAGCATAAACATTGCGAACTTCTTCTTCCTCTGTATCACCGGTTGAAAAGATCATGCGTCCATACGATGCTTGAACTTTCTGAACTTCTTTTGCCAAATCCCAATCACAGCTACCACAATCCATGATATAGTCAAGAATTATTGGCGTATTGTCAATGTATTTCAGATATTTCCCAAGCACACCCGTATAATCCTCATAATCAGCTTGAAGCAAGCGATTAGAAAAACTATTAAAGTCGTACTGGATTTTTCTTAAATCGTTCCTATTCAATCTCATAGTTCTTCACCCCACAAAACGGGCAATAAGCACCCGTCATTTTAAGCAATGGTTTTATTTTTGCAGTACGGGCACAGCACGGAAATGTGCATATCTCCAATGCTTCAATCCCCGAACGGATAGGGTCTTCGCTCTCATGGCGAGGACGTTTTCCAGCTTTGAACTTAACCATACTATTTTTGCTATGATGCTCCAGGTCTTTGAACATATCATAAATCATGTCATTAACCTTATTTTTCGTCATTTTCATGGCAAGCTCCAGCACATCATCGGTGATGTAGCTATCACTGGTCAAGCCACAACTGGGACAATAAATTTTCAATACGCCATCATCCTGTATATCTGAAGGAGTTCCTTTGAAAAATGTTCCACAGTGCTCACATTTCAAAAGAACATAACCCTCATCATCTGTAGGAATTGAAATGGTCATGTGGATTTCATCACTCACAAATTTTCTCCTCCTAGTATTATTTATCTTTGCCAGAACACCCTTGAAGATCTGGTAGTTCTTTTTCACACCCTCATTCAGGCAAATAGAAATGTACTGGTCTGTCTTCCAGTGCTTCATGTACCATTACTTTTTTTACACTAATGCCCTCGATAATTTTCAGAGTTCCGTCCAGCAAATGCCAATTTATACCTCAAATTATACATCCCACCACGGACAATGTAAACCAAAAATCACCTTAATCATACAGCCAAGAACATGAAGAATTCTCCTCCCTGCTCTTGACTGTTCCATTTATTTTTGCTTACCTCGCTCCTCTATTCATCTTTCGCCTCTGTGCCCGTTTCTGCTCCTTAATCTCCTGTTCTCTCAACCTCTCCGCTTGTACTATTGTCTCAATAGTATCATGCCCCAAAGCCCCCTTTACACGTTCAAAATCCCCGAGATTTTCTCTCAACATCCTATTTTCGTTCCAAAGTTCCTCTACACGAGCCGTAAGAGAATTAACCTTGTTCCATGCCCTTTCATATGACCTTTGCATATCACTAAATCTTCTGGAAAGATCGAGATAAGCCCGGTAGACTGACCGCAGTACCGTCACAATCTTCTTAATCAACGGCTTTGCCTTTTTCTCCCGGTAGGCTTTTCCCATTTCCAGCGTTCCCGCCTCCGGCAGTATTTCTTCTGAATCAGCAGAATATTTCTCTGCGAACCGCTCCATATCTTTTACCATAGGTGCCATCTCTGTCAGCTTTTTCTCGTATTGAGCTATCTTTTTCTTAGCCTGATCTGCCTGTTTATCAGCCTCTTCCCGATTTTCATGTGCAGAGGATATTTCCCGTTCAATATTTTCCAACTGATCGAGCCATTTTTCATTGACCTCCTGCATATTGGCATTATGCTCCTTCAACTCCGCTTTCTGTTTTTCAAGCGCAGCTACTTCTTTTGCCCGTTCCTGCTTTTCAAAATCCAATAGAGACAGGTGCTTTTCATGTGTGCCTTTCTGCTCCCATTCAATCCCATGCTCCAGCATAATTGAGGCAAGCTGCTGCTTTTCAGCCGTTACCCACTGATTTAATTCTGTCTCCATTCTCGTACCGCCTTTAAAACCGAGTGCCGACAATGCCTGTTTCAAAGATACCCTTGTATCCAATCCACGCTTACTTCCGGTTATATATGGCACAAAATCTATATGCAGGTGCGGTGTTGCCTCATCCATATGGAGATGAGCGGAGAACACACGGAGAGTAGGATTTCGCTCCTGAAAACCTTTCATATATTCATCCAGTATCTTTGCCGCCATTTGCCCTTCTGCTGTTTTCGCCCCCATATCATCCTTATTCCCAATCTGCAAGATGATCTCATGGAATGGCTTTTCCTGCTTTCCAGAGCGGATCTTTTCGTAATAATCTTCAATCTTCCGATCTTTCCTTGTCTGCTTTGCGTTATACCTTTCAAGCGCTCCGTCAAACAATTCATGGTACACTTCCCGGATATCCTGATTGCAGTATTCTACGTTCCAGCGGCTCCGTTGCGGATCAGTATTCTTTGCATGAAATTTTCTGCTATTGTGGTTGACAGAACCTTTTCCTGTCATAAAGCTGATTGTCCTCTTCAATAACTCTCCTTTCTCCCTAGTCGGGTAGTGTTCAGCGTCGGATACGGCGCATAGGCTTTGTTACTTTCGCCGAAAGTAACCGAAAGTAACGCAAAAGCACTTTCGACAGCCGTTCCGTCCATCAAAAGCTGCCTTTGCGCCCTGCCGGGGGCTTTTCCCGCCCTACGGACGGGGCGGCAGTTCCCACCGCTTTGCATCCGCTGTCATCGCCTTTCGGATCGCAGAAACTACATTCTCCACTGTATTTTCCGCCCATCCTGCAAGCCATATCAGTGTCTGCATTTCTGCCTCGCTCAACTCCACATTTCCGAAAATCTCATTGAGCATGGCTATTCTCCGATCTTCATTTTCATAGAATAATTCCGTTTCGTTCCGGTCTTTTCTGTCCGGCTGAACAATCATCCAACATCACCCTTCCTCTTGTCTGCAATATACAGGAGCGTGTCACGCTCCTGTCTTACATCATCAAAAGACGCTCTACCAACGAAAACTGTCAGGTATTCCCCGCCTGTTCAGATATTCCTGACGGGCTTTTTCCCGTTCCGTCTCTGTCGGAGCAGTCTTAGACTTTCCGTATAACTCACGCAACACCATTGCATCCAGTTTCTTCTCCAATCCTATCCTTATCTCATCCGCATGGCTGTCGTCCTCCAGCAGATGATAGTAGAGCAACTGCACAAACAATTCCTGTGGTATCTGTACCTGTTTCATCCAATTTCCTTTCAAGGTGGCAACATTACCTGTTCCTAAAGAAATGGTAATTTTGCCATGTTGACTTATTGTTCCGGCAATACCCACGACCAGTGTCCGCCGGGTTTTATCGACTGGACGCCAAGGGCCTTCTTCGCATTCCAGAGCGTTTTCCCTTTAATGCCACGGCTTTCCGACTCTTTAAGGATTACATTCTGTTCGACTGCCCCATCTGCCAATATCTCGAGCAGGAACTCTTTCGCCTCTTTTATCTTCTGTCCACGGTTATTGCCGCTCAGCAGATCATCCGCATTGATGTCATATTCCCCGACCCATTCAAATCCGTTCTCTTTATCCAAGCGAAAAGCGATTGATTTTCCCTCTGGTGCAAGGGAGCTTTTTACATGGCAAACTACTCTTGTTTCTGGCTCGTTTTTCACTCGCCCTACAACCAGAACACTCCTTGCCGCCGCCTGAAAGTCAATAGAGCCAAGTCCTCTGTATGAAGATTTTCCGGTGCTGTTCTTGTTCATATGACCAATTAAGACAATCGCACAGTGATATTTTTCCGCCAGAACAGATACCCGTTTCATCAGTGGACGGATTTCATTTGCCCGGTGCATATCTACTTCCGCTCCAAGAAAACTCTGAATCGGATCTAAGACTACAAGACGAGCGTTTGTCTGTCGGATTGCCTGTTCCAGACGTTCATCTAACATTGTCAACGGCTGTTCACTGTCATCAATGACAAGCACTTTAGAACAGTCTGCGCCTGCCGACAGAAGACGGGGCTTTATAGTATCTCCCAGCCCGTCTTCTGCGGTCTGGAAGATCACATTGACTGGCTCGCCTACATTTTCTGCGGGTTCTTCCTCTCCGTCCTTTACTGACAACACGGGCTTGCCTTTTGTCAGCTTTGCTATGATCTGCAACACCATTGTTGTTTTCCCCTCTCCGGGATCTCCCTGTATAATTGTGACTTTCCCATAGGGGATGAACGGATAGAGCAGCCATTCCACCAGCTCTACCGCAACATCCTCCATATTGATCAGCCGGAGTTCCGGCTCTGCTTTTCTGTTTTTCAAATTTACCTCCATTTCCGGTTGAAAGCATTGCGGGACTCTGGTAGAATACAGATAGATTGGTTTTGGTATTTTACCAAGTCCCAGCCTTTAGGTGTTTGCCGACACTTAAAGGCTTTTTTCATCTTTCATACCCTGCATTGTATTTGTGATTAGTTCAATCGTATCTAATAAGTCTCTGGAAACGCTGCCACCTGCCTCTATGCGTTCCAACTGCTCCAATACCTTTGCCAGTTCATTTTTCAAAGCCTTGTACACTCTGGGATTTCCCACCACTACAATCTCTTTTTCCTGCAGACGGCGGATAATATAATCCTGCTTTGTCAATCCCGACAGTCGCACAGCCGCCTCAAGCTGCTCATCTTCTTCTGGTGATACCCGGAACGCCACAATCTTATTTCTCCAACGACCCTGCCGATCCAAAACTTTTACTGACATTCTTTGTTTTCTCCTTTCTCTGTTCCGTTCCCTGTTCGCTCAACATTAAGCCTGTCTGCCATTTCTGTCTGTTTTGAAGGGAACAGGTGTGCATATCGGTAAGTGATTTTTTCACTTTCGTGTCCTACCCGGTCTCCAATCGCCAGCGCGGTAAAACCCATATCTATCAACAGGGAAACATGACTGTGACGAAGGTCATGAATCCTGATCCGTTTTACTCCGGCAGCCTTACATCCCCTGTCCATTTCATGTGATAAATAATGTTTCGTCACCGGGAACAGGCGGTCAGTTGATTTCAGGCTGTAATACAGTTTCATACAGTCTTCCATTTCCTCAGACAGAAATTGGGGCATTTTAACCACCCGGTTACTTTTCTTCGTCTTCGGGCTGGTAATCACATCTCTTCCCTTTAACCGCTGATAGGATTTATTGATTGCTACTGTCTGGTTATGAAAGTCAAAGTCCGCTGGCGTCAGCGCCAACAGTTCACCCTCCCTGATACCGCACCAATAGAGCATTTCAAAAGCATAGTAGGAAAGCGGCTTGTCCATCATTGCCTCCGCAAATTTCAGATATTCTTCTTTTGTCCAGAACAACATTTCCTTGCTTTCCTCCGCTCCCATCGTTCCTGCCTTTCTTGCAGGATTGATACTCAGATCATAGTAGCGGATTGCATGGTTGAAAATGGAACTCAACTGTCCGTGGATTGTTTTCAGATAGGTGGGAGATACGGGCTTACCTGTTTTCCCTTTCTGGCTACGCATTTCATTCTGCCAGTCGATCACATCTTTTGCCGTAATCTCAGACACTTTTCTCTGTCCCAGATAAGGAAGAATTTTGCTTTGAATAATGCTTTCCTTAGTAAGCCATGTGTTTTCTTTCAATCGTGGGCGCACATCTGCCTCATACAACTTGCAGAAACTCTCTAACGTCATATCCATATTTGCCTGTTTCTGCAACTGAAACTGCCGTTCCCACTCCTGCGCCTCCCGCTTAGTAGCAAACCCACGCTGGCATTTCTGCTTACGCTCCCCCTTCCAGTCTTTATAGCGCACCATTGCATACCAAGTTCCATTTTTCTCAGTTTTGTATACCGGCACTTCTAATTCCTCCCTTCGTATGACTGTGTACCGTAAAACTGTTCATAAAAGAACTTGCGGTCAATCCTGCCGGGGATCGTAACACACCCTGTCTTTTCCAGTTCTTTGTTGAGTTTTCGGATCAATTTGTAAGCATAAGACTCGGAAACATCCAGTGCCTCCATGACTTCGCTTACTTGCATAAACATTTTCTCCATAAGTTACCTCTCTTTCTTGTTTATTCTATACATTTTTGTATAGTCATATATTACTATACTTTTCTGTATTGGTTTTTCTTGATTGTACCTATACTTTTATGTTATACTCAATCTATCAAAAGACTTCAGATAGGAGAATGGTTATGGCTATTGGCGAAAGAATCCATTATTTCCGGCTGCTCCGTGGCTTTACACAGAAATATCTGGGCAAACTTTTGGGTTTTAGTGACTCTCAAGCAGACGTTCGTATCGCCCAGTATGAAAAAGGCGCACGCAGCCCGAAAGAGAAATATTTAAACGCACTGGCACAGATTTTTGAGGTATCGCCTCACGCTTTGAATGTTCCCGATATTGACACGGATATTGGACTTATGCACACTCTCTTTACACTGGAAGATACCCGGGGTCTGAAAATCGGAAAACTGGACGGCGAACTCTGCCTCCGACTGGACAAAGACACCGGAATGACCTACCACAGTATGTGGGATATGTTTAACGCATGGTATCAGCAGGCAGAGAAACTGGAGTCCGGCGAGATCACCAAAGAAGAATACGATCAGTGGCGCTATACCTATCCCAAAATGGAGTGGGAACAGACCCGCCGGGATCTGGACGCTCTGCGTGAAAAGCGGAAAACTGAAAACAATACAGATTAAAAAAAGCCAACAAAAAAGGTCTTGCCAAATTGTTTCACTCAATTCAGTAAGACCTTTTCTATTGGTTTCAGTTGAATTCACCTGATAACCTCCGGCAAAAAGTGAATAAATGCTTTTCAGCCAGTGTTATCATTTTGTTATCAAATAGACCCCTAATGCGTCGCAAACGCCCTGTTTATACGGGTTCTCAGATCTCTTTACTTACTCAAACTCTATCGTAGCCGGCGGTTTCCCCGTACAGTCATACATCACCCGATTGACATGTTCCACTTCATTCACGATCCTGGTAGTAACCTTTCCAAGCACCTCCCAAGGAATCTGTGCCGCATCTGCAGTCATAAAGTCTGAAGTATTCACGGCTCTCAGCGCAATGGCATAGTCATAGGTTCTTCCATCCCCCATAACTCCCACAGACCGCATGTTTGTCAATGCTGCAAAATACTGACCAAGTCCTTTGTCCACACCTGCTTTTGCAATTTCTTCTCTGTAAATTGCATCGGCATCTTGCACGATCTTAACCTTTTCCGCTGTCACTTCTCCGATGATACGGATTCCAAGTCCCGGTCCCGGAAATGGCTGTCTCATGACAAGATATTCCGGAATTCCAAGTTCTCTTCCGGCCTGTCTTACTTCATCTTTGAACAAGTCTCGGAGAGGCTCGATGATCTCCTTGAAATCTACATAGTCAGGGAGGCCTCCCACATTATGATGGGATTTGATGGTAGCAGATTTACCGACGCCGCTTTCCACCACATCCGGGTAAATGGTTCCCTGTACCAGAAAGTCCACAGATCCGATTTTCTTTGCTTCTTCCTCAAATACACGGATGAATTCTTCCCCAATGATCTTACGTTTCTGTTCCGGTTCTTCTACTCCCGCTAATTTCTCATAAAATCTATCCTGAACGTTCACTCGGATAAAGTTCAAGTCATACGGTCCTTCCGGTCCGAAGACTGCTTCTACTTCATCACCCTCATTTTTGCGGAGCAGTCCATGGTCTACAAACACACAGGTCAGCTGCTTTCCGACTGCTTTCGCCAGCATAACGGCTGCCACAGAGGAGTCCACGCCTCCGGACAGTGCACAGAGCACTTTTCCGTCTCCAACTTTTTCACGGATAGATTTAATCATATCATCCACGAAAGAATCCATGTTCCAGTCACCTTTGCAGCCGCATACTTTGTATAAGAAATTATAGATCATTTCTTTGCCCTGTTCTGTATGCATAACTTCAGGATGAAACTGGGTTGCGTAAAGCTTCTTGTCCGCATTTTCCATAGCAGCCACCGGACATACCGGGGTTGTCGCGGTAATCTTGAAACCTTCCGGTGCTTCGGCGATATAGTCGGTATGGCTCATCCAGCAGACTGTTTTATCGCCCACACCGTCAAAGAGCTTGGATGAATTGTCCAGATCCACTTCTGTGTGCCCGTACTCGCTGACAGGGGCGGTCTCCACCTTGCCGCCGAGGACATGGGCCATCAGCTGGGAACCATAGCAGATACCCAGGATCGGGATTCCCAGTTCAAATATTTCTTTTTCGTATGTGGCGGAACCTTCTCCGTAAACGCTGTTTGGCCCTCCGGTGAAAATGATTCCTTTTGGATTGTATTCTTTTATTTCTTCAAGTGAGGCAGTGTAAGGTTTGATTTCGCAGTAAACGCTGCATTCTCTGACTCTCCTTGCAATTAACTGATTGTACTGTCCCCCGAAATCAAGGACAAGAAATTTCTCGTGGTTCACGGGCGTTCCTCCTATATTCCTATATATCTTTATAAAATAACCTATATTCCTATATATTATAAGGTAGGCATGGTGTTTTTACAACTCAATTCTTCCCTGATCTCATTGATTTTGACAGCTTTTGGTGCTAGAATGATAAAAAAGTCGAATGAAATGGAGAATTTTATGAAATTATTAGAGGAGCGCATTTTAAAAGACGGCGTATTAAAGGATGGGGGAATCCTCAAAGTTGACAGTTTCTTAAACCACCAGATGGACATCGGGCTGCTTCAGGAAATAGGAAAAGAATTCAGAAGACTGTTTCCGGAAAATATCACCAGAATCTTGACCATTGAAGCCTCAGGGATTGGGATCGCGACGATTGCCGCACAGTATTTTGACAATATCCCGGTTGTATTTGCAAAGAAATCCATGTCCAAGAATCTGGACGGAGACCTGCTGACCTCTAAGGTAATTTCTTATACCAAAGGGCTGGAATTTGATATTTTTGTAGAAAAAAAGTTCCTGTCCCCGAATGACAATATTCTAATCATCGATGACTTCCTTGCCAATGGACAGGCATTAAACGGATTAATCGATCTTGTCAACGGCTCCGGCGCTAACCTGATCGGCTGCGGTATCGTGATCGAGAAAGGCTTCCAAGACGGCGGACAGATTATTAGGGATAAGGGCGTACATTTAGAATCTCTTGCAATCGTGGAAGACCCGAAAGACGGTAAATTGTGTTTTAGAGAACAATAAAGATACATATAAGATAAGAGTTGATGATTTTTATGCATCAGCTCTTTTTAATACTCACCCTAAAATAATCAGCCTGTTTTTATATTCCGCTTCCTCCAAACTCTTGATATACCGCACCGGCGTCATATTCGTATATTTTCGAAAGTCTTTCATCATATGGGACTGGTCATAATATCCGGCATTCATGGCAATGGCCAGCAGGTCCTTTTCGTCCTCTTCCCATTTCAGGCTGTTTAAAACGGTCTGAAACCGGGCGATCTTACAATACGTTTTCGGTGAAATTCCCATATTTTCTTTAAACACTTTATTTACATAACGGACAGAATACCCTGTCAATTCACCCAGTTCTTCAATCTTTACATTTCCGGCCCGCCTGGTGATCTCATCAATCAGGTAATTTCCAAGATTTCTGTCTTCTAAGTGCTCCAGCTTTTCCTGATTACAGTTCACATAAAAATTTAAAAAAACCTGTATCTGTGCCCGGAAGTCACGGCTTTGAATGATCTTGTCAAATACTTGCTCTGCCCTCATAAATTCCATCAGCGCTGCTTCCCCTTCGACCAGTTCATTCGGATTCACCGTGTCAGGCAGTATCACCTTTCCCGGCATAAACCGGATGCCGAAAAAGTAATCTCCCGGCTTTCCGATCATTGGGGAAGCCTTCAGCCTGGTGCCTATATATAATACTAGCGTAAGGATAATCTTTGCTGCCAGTTCCTGCAGTGTGACATACTGTGTCATTCCCACACCGAGCAGTGCCTGCACTCCGAACAGGACGACAATGCCAATAATCATAGCCAAAAGTACATCTCTTTTAGGGTTCTTTAGATCCTTTGATACCGGTAATCTGAGGCTTCGTCTGCTGTGCAGCCGTCACTATCTCGCCGGTACCCAGATGGAAAAAACTTATGATACCCATGAGCAGAAAAGATGCCAGCAGAAGGAATACGACAATATTCTGGATTCGGGCAAAAAAATCAACTCCTTTATAGTTTACATAGGACAGAACCCCCAATACGATCACACTGATCACCGGTGCCGGAATCTGGGGAAGAAAAATCTGATTCAGCACCGTTCCGCACATGGCGATTTCTACGGAACCGGATAAAATATCAACGATCACATAAGCGGATAACGTAGATACCATAGATGCCACCGGTCCTAAACCCACCAAAGTGTACTGTCCCAGGCCCCCTTCTGCTTTCGGCATCATGGAATGCAGCTCTGAAAAACTTAAAGCCAAAAACCCGTTCAGTATCAGTACGACAAACAGTGCGATAATAAAATTTTTGCCTGCAAGACCCATGCCCTGCCCGAGGGAAAGCAGACAGCTGGTGGCTACGATCAATACCACACAGACGGATATCGCACTTCCGAGTCCCAATTTTTTTGTTCTCTCCATACATATCACTCCTTTTTATAAAAGAAAGGCGTCCGCCGGATATATCTCCGGTGAACGCCTTTGTTCCCATCTCTCTTATTTACTTTGTTTCCTGCTGATGGGTTACAGCTTACTCTCTTTCTCTTCATATGAATTGTAAAAATCGGAACTCTTTAATTCTTTTCTTCAAAACGGATCAGTCCGATATAATATCTAGCCGAGTCATCCAGCAAGACTTTCACAGGGATCTCTTCCCGTTCCCCGCAGTTGGACCAGATCAAAATCTCCCGTTCCTCTTCATATCCTGTGATGGTCACCCAGTGCCAGTTGTCTTCCCTGAATTCCTTCCTGGAATGCCGCCAGATCAGCAGCGCCACAGGGTGTCCGTGATACAGCCCTTCCCTGATAAATTCCAGGCATCCCTGTTTATCTCTGGGCAGAAACATACTTTTAGCCTTCAGGTCTTTCCCTCTGCCGGATGCAAAGCTTAAAAAGTCCTTCTTAAATTTTCCGATCAGCGGATAGCCCATGAAACCGGGCGTCATATACTGATACATGCCCTCCATGAGTTCTAGATATGATTCATAGGGTATGGACTCTGAGTTTTCTACTTCTTGCGAAAATAAGCCTTCACAGACGGCGATATTCGTGCCGGTGACGCTTCCGCATCCCGCACGCCGCTGGAACGTGCCCGGGAACCATTCCTGATTGCCGCCGTAAGCCAGATATTTTCCGTCTCTATATATTTTAGGACACTTTAATTCCATTTCATATCACTCCTTTTCCCATTATAATATCTTTTTTTGTCAAGATATACAACCCTTGCAGCATAGACTATGTAAAAAGCCCCAGGTGTGTGTTATGAAACAATTATCAAAGAAGCAGCTTTTAAAACTCTGCATCATTTTTCCCATTTTAGTCAGTCTGCTCTCCAGACTCCTGACACCCCGGATGGATGAGGTCTTCCGTCAGCTGAATAAGCCTCCATTCGTTCCTGCCCCGTGGATCTTTTCCGTCGTATGGCTGATCCTCGATATTTTGCTCGGACTGAGCCTTTACACCCTGCTGACCTCGGACATCACAGAACAGGAGAAAAAACAGGGAATCAAGCTTTTTCTCGCCGTGTCCTTCTTTCTGTTCTTCTGGCCCATCATTTTCTTTGAATACGGGCTGGTTTTTTTCTCTTTTGTCTGGATCCTGGCTCTAAACCTGCTCAATGCACTGATGTTCTATGTATTCCGAAAGTACAGCAAAAAATCTGCTTTACTTCTGATCCCGTACATTATCTGGTGCCTGTTTGCGGCGCTGTTAAACCTTGGATTCCTGATCGTCAACTAAAACTTTGTCTCCCGCAGGATAAATACATACTTGGATTCCGAAGACAGGGAAGGTTCAAACTCATATCCGTCCCAGTCAAACTCTTTGATATCCTCCGGCCGGTCTATCCTGTTCTTTACAATATGGCGGATCATCTGACCTCTGGCCATCTTGGCCCATGCCACGATGGTCCGGAGCTTTCCGTTTCTCATGGTGAGAAACTCCACATCCACAAAACGGTCCGGCCCATCCAGATATTTTCTCACGGTTTTGGCATACTCTTCAGAAGCCAGATTCAGGATCAGATCCTGTTCCTTATAAAGTTCCTTATAAATCGCATCTCCCCAAAATTGATACAGACCCTGTCCTGCTGTTTTTACTTTGCAGCCCATCTCCAGACGGTACGGATGAATCGCATCCAAAGGTTTCAGCACCCCATACAGTCCACTTAAGATTCTCACATGCCTCTGGGCATATTTCATATCCCATCCGGTAAAATCTCCTGCGCCCACGTTCTGGAATACAAGGCCGTCATAAGTCATGAGAGCAGCACTGCCGTCCCCGTTCTCAAAATTTTGTATATCTAAAAAAGCCTGAAGGGCGATCTTTTCATTTACCTTCATCAAAGATTCGATCTCCCACGGCTTCAGTTTTTTCAATTCTTCATAAATCTGTCCTGTCTTTTCTGAAAACACAGGATGTGTCAGCCTTCGCTGTTTTTCTTTCCTGACTTTCATGTTTTTTGCAGGTGAAATAATCGCTATCATGGTACTTCCTTGTGTTATAATGGGTTTCATGAAAGGCGGTGCATCATGAAACAATTTCTGCTTACGGTTTCTTTATCTATATTCCTGATATCATTTTCGGTCATATTTACACTGAATTTCCGGCCTCTTTACTACGCCGATATAAAACTTCTTCATATCAGCCGGGAATCCGGACTCTCTGAACAACAGATCAGAGAAAACTATGACCGGCTCATTGACTATAATTCAGTATTTTATAAAAAAGACCTGAAGTTTCCCTCTCTTCCCATGTCTGAGGAAGGAAGGATTCACTTTCAGGATGTGAAGCGTATTTTCTCCGGTCTCCAATACGCCTGTATCATCTCATTTATCATAATCCCTGCAGGCCTTTTATGGAAGCGGGAAAAAAAGGATTTCCGTTTCTTAAAAAGGGCATCCGTCTCTGCCGCCGTGCTTCCGCTCCTTCTGGGAGTTCTCGTCTGGGCGGCCGGATGGGACAAGTCCTTCGTGACATTTCACGAGCTGGCCTTCTCCAATGATTACTGGATCTTCGATGAGGCTTTCGACCCTGTCATCACCATCCTGCCGGATGCCTTTTTTCTTCACTGCGCCCTTTTGATGGCCGTAGTCCTTATTCTGTTATGTGCCGTCTGCTTCCTCACAGGAAGACATCTGTGCCGCAGACAGGAATCTTAATAGTATCTTCCCAGTGCGTCCGCCGCAATGATCGCCGCATATACGTCCTCCGGTGTCACTTCAAACGGCATGTTGCCGAGAGTGTCGTCCGGAGAGCATGCGAGGCGTGCTACTTCCATGATCTGTTCTTCTTTTACTTCCTTGATTCCCAAATCTGCAAGGGTAGTCGGGAGTTCTGCTTCCTGACAGAATCCGAGGACTTCCTGAATCTCATCCTGATCCGCTCCTTCCAGAACCAGCTGTACCAGCGTTCCGAAGGCTACTTTTTCTCCGTGGTATAATTCATGGGTTTCCGGAATTGCTGTCAAGCCGTTATGGATGGCATGTGCCCCTGCCAGACCGCCGCTCTCAAATCCGATTCCTGAAAGATAAGTATTTGCCTCTATGATATGTTCTACTGCCTTCGTGCAGATATTTTCACGGACAGCAAGTTTCGCGTCAATCCCCTCATCAATCAAAGTTTCATAGCAAAGTTCAGCCAGTGCCATGGCCGCGCGTGTGATCTTTCCTCCCACACAGTTGGATGCGTCAGACTGCTGACAGGCTCTCGCTTCAAAGTAAGTTGCCAGAGCATCTCCCATACCGGCTACTAAAAGGCGTTCCGGAGCTTTGCTGACAATATCGGTGTCCACCAGCACCATGTTCGGGCTTGCCGGCAGAAACAGGTACTTTTCAAATACACCGTCATCCGTATAGATCACAGACAGTGCACTGCACGGCGCATCGGTAGATGCAATGGTCGGCACAATGATGACTGGCTTTTTCATGTAATAAGCCACTGCCTTTGCGGTATCATGGATCTTTCCTCCGCCGATTCCCACGATGACTTCGCTTCCTGCCTTTTCACACATGTCCATGACACGATTGATCTCTGTCATACAGCACTCGCCGTTAAAAGCCTCATATGTAATCTTGGCATCTTTTTGTCCTTTTGCGATGAAAGGCTCCACTCTTTTTCTTCCTGACGGACTTGTCAGAACAAAAAGGTTGGTTCCGTAGTTTTCCGCATATGTACAAAGGTTTTCCATCTCACCTTTTCCCTGGATATAACGGCTTGGACTTGCAATGATACTTGCCATAGTAATTTCCTCCTTGAATCCTTTGATTCTTATGAATCATTTGAAAAGTTAACCAGCGTCAATACATTTACTATACCATGAAGTTCCTTTCAAAATCCACCGTTGAATGTTAAAACTTTGTCACACAGACTGCTGATATGCTTTTGATTTTTTGGTCTTCCTATGTTATAATGATTTTTAACATAATTGTTACAATTATATTACGTCTTTTTTACAAAGGAAGGTTTCATGCTGAACAATAAAAAGATAAAAACAAAATCCATCAAAAATGCCGTTAAAAAAGCAAAACATCAGCCTAAATATATCCGAGCAGTATTTGAACGGGTCACCCTGCGCCTTGCTTTTCTTGCCCTTCTTGGAAGCATACTCTTTTCTGGGTTCCGTTTTTATCAGGGCCGGCAGCAAAATGTGAATGCCGCAAATGAAGTCAAACAGCAGTCTGATCATAAAAAAGCTTCCGCACAGACAAAGAAGGAGTCAAAGCAGTGGTATGACTACCGTGCGGTTGCACATGCTCTTGGAGAGATCGATGGTAAGGAGTATACGAACTCCAAAGATGCGTTTTTAAATTCCTATCAAAACGGTTTCAGGGTTTTTGAAGCTGACCTGATGCAGACTACGGATCATGTCATGGTCGCAAGGCATTATTGGGGAAAAGACCTGAGTGATCCGAAGAGCAAGGGCGGCAAACCTGTTTCCTATGCAAAGTTTAAAAATATTAAGCTGTACGGCAAATACACTTCTGTCTCATTGAAAGAACTCTTTGAACTGATGGACAAATATCCCGATACATATATTATAACAGACACCAAAGACAGTGATGCCGCAGCCGCAAAAAATGATTTCTCTGTCATTGTAAAGACAGCAAAAGAAATGAAGAAAGAATACCTTCTGGACCGGTTAATCGTACAGATTTACAATCAGCCAATGTATCACGCCATAAAACAGGTTCATCCGTTCCGTCACTTCCTTTATACCACTTATCAGCAGACGGATGTGGCGTTCAGCAAAATGATCAGGTTCTGCACTGCCAACGGCATTGAAGCTGTCACTGTCCCTGTGAGCAGTGTCAATGATTACCGGATGAAGCTTCTAAGTGACGCAGGCCTGTATTCTTTCACACATACTGTCAACAGTGTATATGAAGCCAAAGAATATATGAAACTCGGTGTCTACGGGGTTTATACAGATTTTCTGACAAATGCCGAGGTAGAAAAATGTTCTTTTTCTCTGAAGACAAAAGATTTCTTTGATAAACTTCAAAACGGCAAATAATCCTGCAAAAAGGACTGGCGCACTTTTTCCGTGTGCCAGTCCTTTCATTTCGTTTGCGTAAATTCTTACAGCAAAGATTTATAGATTGCAATAATATCTTCTAAACTTGCATCCTTTGGATTTCCAGGTGCACACGCATCTGCGGCCGCTGACTCTGAAAGGAACTGAATGTCCTCTTCTTTGACGATTTCTTTCAGATCCTGTGGAATTCCCACATCGATGGAGAGCTGTCTCACCGCGTCCACGGCAGCCTTCCTATATTCTTCCTGACTCATATCTTCTGTGCCTTCCACACCCATGGCCTTGGCGATGTACTTATATTTATCCCCTGTGGCATCAGCGTTGTATTCCATGACAGCCGGAAGAAGAATGGCATTTGCAACACCGTGCGGTGTATCATAGACTGCTCCCAGTGAATGAGCCATGGAGTGTACGATTCCCAGTCCTACATTTGAGAATCCCATTCCTGCCACATACTGTCCGAGAGCCATTCCCTCTCTGCCCTCTTCTGTATTTTCCACTGCACCCCGCAGATTCTGTGCGATCAGTTCAATCGCTTTCAGATGAAACATGTCTGTCATTTCCCATGCATCTTTTGTAGTATATCCTTCGATCGCATGGGTAAGGGCATCCATTCCGGTTGCGGCAGTCAGGCCCTTCGGCATAGAGGACATCATATCCGGATCGATGACGGCAATGACCGGGATATCATGGGTGTCTACACAGACGAATTTGCGTCTCTTTTCCACATCTGTGATGACATAGTTGATCGTAACCTCAGCTGCGGTTCCCGCGGTCGTCGGAACTGCGATGATTGGAACAGACGGATTCTTAGTTGGCGCCACGCCTTCCAGACTCCGCACATCTTCAAATTCCGGATTTGCAATGATGATTCCGACAGCCTTGGAAGTATCCATAGACGATCCGCCTCCAATGGCGATCAGATAATCTGCACCTGACTCCTTAAATGCAGCCACACCTGTCTGAACGTTTTCGATCGTAGGATTTGGTTTAATGTTGGAGTAAACCTCATATTCGCATCCCGCCTCATCCAACACGTCTGTTACTTTCTTTGTAACGCCGAACTTTACCAGGTCAGGGTCCGAACAGATGAATGCCTTTTTGAAGCCTCTTGCTCCGACTTCTGCTGCGATTTCCCGGACTGCACCTTTTCCGTGATAGGACGTTTCATTCAATACAATACGCTTTGCCATAACAACCTCCTTAAGATACCTTTGATTTATCGTGATTCTTTCATTATCAGTTTACCTCCGGGCGGAACAGGCGGACAAGTGACACATTTCCCATAATGTCAAAAAAGTGACACTTCCCTAAAAGTGTCACTTTTTAAAGTCATTCAAAAGTTCTGCAAGTTCCGGAGGCAGAGCCCTGACCAGAAGCTCTGCCATGTCTTCCGTGCTCCGCTTCATTCCGCCGGTTACCCACTGAACCGTCATGGCGATCGATCCCCGGCAGTACATTTCCAAAAGGAATTTGATATCCGGCGGGATCTCTTTCTGATATTTCTTTTTTATAATATCCTTGTAAAATTCATAGATAAAATCAAAATCATGCTGGAGCAGTGAGTTATGATCCTCTGATTTAAAGGCCGCCGTGAAGAAGCAGCGCTCTCCTTTGATAAATTCAAACTTCTTGATCAGTCCTTCCCTGAGTGTAAGGCTCACACCCATCTGTCGGAAAGATACGATGGCAAGTTTATCAAAATACCAGTTGATCAAATCATACTTGTCCTTAAAATTCCTGTAAAATGTCTGTCTTGTCACATCACACCGCTCTACGATCTGTTTTACCGTGATCCGGTCCACAGGCGTAAAAACCATCAGTTCCCTGACGGCACCTGCCAGTTTGTATTTTGTTTTTTCCGATGCATCCATGAAACTCACCTCATTTGTCCGCCAGTGCTTCCCTCAAAAAAACTCAGCTGTGTAATGACGCAGGACTCGGCTTTTCTTTCCGTTATCTTATCGAACTGATCCGTCTTTCCGCATAACATCAGAGCCTCCGGCCGGTACTGTGCCGCAGTTTGATTTACAAATTCTCTGCTGTGGCCGGCATAACAGTACAGACAGCCTGCCGGACAGGTATCATAACTTCCGATATCAATACTCTCTGCGCATCCACACTCCGGCCTTTGATTTTTATCTTTATCCACAGAAATCTTCATTCCAATAAGCTTTTCCACAAGTACTCTGTCGATACAGCTGCCCGGTCTGATGCCGAAGCCGGAAAGGTCATAGTGCTCCGCACAGGTCACCGCAGTCATACCATGATTTCCCGCGGAGGTCCCTGCTCTCTGAGCAAATTGAAAGACTTCTTCTTCGGTGGGCCGGCGTATTCCCTCCTGTGTCATCCGTCTGCTTATTTTCCGGTACATATCTAAAAAACTGATCACCGCCTGTTTTGTATATCCCTCCAGGGCTTCTGCCATGGATTCAAACGTATGAATATGCCATTCTATAGAATAATCTTTGCTGATCAGCACAGGATCATAGCGCCATATAACCCGTTCATTCCCGATCTTTTCGGACAGCTCCTGAAACAGGGGAATCAATTCTTTTTTCTTATCGGGCATTCCCGGTTCTATATCCTTTCCGTATCCATTGAGTGTAAATTGAAAATAAAATGGATACTCATAAAGCTCTCCTAAATACTTCATAAAATTTTCAGGATTCTTTGTCCAGAACACGATACAGTCAATGTTTTCTCTGGAAAGCAGAATTTTGCTGACTTGTTTTGGATTCACCGGATTCCTCACGAGAACAAAACCATCCCGAAGCCGGTTGATGAACCATTCTCCATAAAAAGCCGGAACATCGGTCCTTCTGCTGACACTCAATATCATAAGCAGTCTCCCTGTCAGATTCATTACCACTGGTTCTTTCACTGGCTTCATTGTACCACGGTTTTCGGGGAGATTCCATATTTTCTTCTTGACACTCAGAACTGTAACTGCTATGATTACAATATAAACTGTAACTCAAAATATTACACATCCGAAAAGACAGAGGGGAGATCAGCCGATGAACAGCGAATTTACGATAGCAGTCCACGCACTCGTTTTTTTAAACCATAAAAGAGAAAGCGTATCCAGCGACAAGCTGGCCGCCAATATCTGTACGAACCCGGCCAGAGTCCGAAAGATCATGGGAAAACTCAAGAAAAAGGGGCTGATTTCTACAAAAGAAGGGGTGGTGGGAGGATATCTGTTTGACCTGGACCCATCCAAAGTAACTCTTTATGATGTCAGCAGTGCCCTGGATGTTCCCTTTGTCTCTTCTTCCTGGCGGAGCGGCGGCAGCGATCTGCCCTGTCTGGTGGCTTCCGGCATGGCAGGCATTATGGATGATATTTACGGCACACTGGATCAGTTATGCAAAGATTATTTGAAACAAGTAACCATTCAAACCATCGATCAAAAGATCTTCGGTTCATCCACAGTAAAGGAGAATGAAAATGAAAAAATATGACGCAGTGATCATTGGTTTCGGAAAAGGCGGAAAAACTTTGGCAGGCACGCTTGCAGCAAACGGAAAGAACGTCGCTCTTATTGAAAAGGATGCTGACATGTACGGAGGAACCTGCATCAATGTTGGATGTATCCCATCCAAATCATTTGTGACGAGCGCAGCTTTTTCTGCAAAGCTTGATTCTTCTTTTGAAGAAAAGGCAAAGCTGTACCGGAAGGCTGTTGAAAAAAAGACAAGGCTGACAGCTGCATTAAGAGATAAAAACTATCACAAGGTCGCAGACCTTGAGAATGCAGATGTTTATAACGGAACTGCTTCCTTTCTGGACAGCAGGCATGTGGCCGTGGCTTTACAGGGTGAAACACTGGAATTGGAAGCAGATCAGATTTTTATCAATACGGGAGCCCGCCCGTTTGTCCCTCTGATCGAGGGTCTCTCAGACAGCCGCCGGGCATATATCAGTGAGACTATACTTTCTTTGGAGGAACTGCCAAAGCGTCTTGTCATCATCGGCGGCGGCTATATCGGCATGGAGTTTGCTTCTATCTACACCAACTTCGGCTCTAAAGTTACTGTCATCCAGGACGGGGAAGTATTTCTTCCGAGAGAAGACCGGGATATTGCCGATGCTGTCGCAGAAAGCTTGAAAGAACGCGGAGTAAGACTTCTGCTCTCCACAAAAATAAATTCCGTCCGTGATGAAGAGACTGAAACGGTTGTGTCTGTGGAAACGCCGGAGGGCGGTGAAAAAATTTCAGCGGACGCCGTTCTTATCGCCACTGGACGCCGCCCCAACGTAAATGATCTGAACCTTGACGCTGCCGGTGTGGAATTGACTCCCCGCAGTGCAGTCAAAACAGACGAATTTCTTGAGACAAATGTTCCGGGCATCTATGCAATGGGCGACGTAGTCGGAGGACTTCAGTTCACTTACATTTCCCTGGATGATTTCCGCATTGTAAAATCACAGGTTCTGGGAGATAAAAAACGAACCATAAAGAACCGCGGCGCCGTACCGTACAGTGTCTTTTTAGATCCTCCGTTTTCCAGAGTGGGACTGAGCGAGACCGAGGCCGCTGAGCAGGGTTATGAATATAAAATTGCGAAACTTCCCGCTGCTGCCATCCCAAAGGCAAATGTCCTCGGACAAAAAACCGGGCTTTTAAAAGCCGTGATTGATACGAAGACAAACGAGATTTTAGGCGCTCATCTGTTCTGTGCCGAATCTCACGAAATGATCAACCTGATCAAACTCGCTATGGATGTACATCTTCCATATACTGTGCTGAGAGATACAATCTACACCCATCCGACCATGAGCGAGGCACTCAACGACTTATTTAACATCTAGGAGACTTTATGCAGTATTTAATTTCATTTTTAGAAGGTATCGTAACCTTTATATCACCCTGTCTGCTGCCGATGCTCCCTATCTATATTTCTTATTTTGCGGGAGAGACAACAGACCGCCCAAGACACAAAGCCTTGCCTAATGCCATAACGTTTGTTGCGGGATTTACCCTGGTTTTTATCCTTCTGGGTGCCTTCGCGGGAACTCTCGGAGGGCTGCTCACCTCACATAAAATGATTGTCAACATAATCACCGGACTGATCGTCATCATCTTTGGTCTGAATTTTACCGGAGCGCTTAACATAAGCTTTTTAAACAGGACAAAACGCAGTTCTATGGAAGTGAAAAAACATACCCTTGCATCATCTTTCTTATTTGGAATTGTTTTTTCCATTGGCTGGACCCCATGTGTAGGGGCATTCCTTGGCTCTGCACTGATGATGGCGTCACAGCAGGGCTCCATGGCAGAAGGCATCCTCATGCTGTTTCTCTACTCCATGGGCCTCGGCATCCCGTTCATTCTCAGCGCCGTGCTCATTGAGCGTCTGATGGGGGCTTTCGGCTGGATCAAATCGCACTATGGCATCATCACAAAAGTATCAGGAATTCTGCTGATTATCGTGGGGCTTATGATGATGTTGGGAATGATGGACCGCTTTTTATCAATCTTGACATTTTAGGAGGGATCTATGAAACAACAAACAAAACTGATAGGGATTCTTGTCATACTCATCGCACTTTTAGCAGGAGCTTTTGTTCTCTACCAGAACCTGAGCAAAAAATATAAGGCAGATACTGCATCCGAAGAAACATCTTCCGTAAATGATACAGAAGAACAGGAAGCTGTCACTGCCCCGGACTTCAACGCAGAGGATGCCGGCGGAAAGCCGATAAACTTCTTTTCTCTGACCGGCAAAAAACCAATTGTGTTAAATTTTTGGGCCAGCTGGTGTCCGCCGTGCAAACAGGAGATGCCCGGGTTTGAGGCCATGTATAAGAAATATTCCGGCAAAGTCGATTTTGTCATGGTCAACATGACCGATGGGGCAAGGGAGACAAAGAAAAAAGCGTCCTCCTTTATCAAAGAGCAGGGATATACATTCCCTGTTTACTATGACACGGAACAGGAAGCTGCCTATAACTATCAGGCAGAATCTCTCCCCACAACCTACTTTATCAACCGGGACGGAGAAATTGTCTCCGGAGCCAGGGGCGCTATGGAAGAGAGTGCCCTGGAGGCACAGATCAAAAAGCTGATAAAATAGCATAATAAAAGGAGCGGAACTGACTCATCCATTGTCAGTATCGCTCCTCTTATTATTTACACCCCATGAACTCTCCGAGCATCTTGATTTCATCTGCAAAAATACAGTGCCGGATCCCGCCGTTTCGGGCTTTTTCTTCAAATTCCCGAAAATCCATCCAGAGAACCGAATCTACTTCTTCCTTCTGCAGCCGGAACTTTTCTTCGGAAAGATCTGTCTCATATACGTAAACTGCACTCAGCTCATGATTGTGGAACGGCTTTCCGTGAAAAGTATCCTTTACGACGGAGTCCCTCATCCCTATAAACTTAAAATCTTCCGGCTCTGCCGTTACTCCCAGTTCTTCGGAAAGTTCCCGCACCGCGGTGTGAAGGTAATCATCCCCTACTGCCATGTGGCCTGCCGATGACACATCATAGCACCCCGGAAAAGCATCCTTTTCTTTGCTGCGCTTTTGCAGCAGAACATCGAAGCCGTGTTGTTTCCTGCGCACCAGCCAGATATGGGAAGTCCCGTGGAGATCACCGCCCGTATGCACAATCGATCGTTCCTTTACGATCCCTGTGGGTTTTCCGTCCGGAGTCAATATATCAAAGAGCTCCATGTCTTTGCCATTCAGACAAGCCTGCCGAAGACAGTCTCCCCGGTAGACAAGCTTCAGCGAAAAGAAAGGTTCATTCTCAGCCAGCAGCTTAAAGAAGATCTTATCCCCTTCCCAAAGGTTCAAGCTCAGAATATCTTTCTTGTCCACCCATTCTAAGACACCTTCATTGCAGGCGGTTATCTCTCCTTCAAATTCGTCTGCCGTAAAAAGGCTGATATATTCCATCGGCCAGTCGTCACAGAGAAACGTAAGGATTCCCCTGAACTTCCAGGATGTAAGCTTGAGTCCCGTCTCTTCCTTTACCTCTCTTAACAGACAGTCCTCCGGGCTTTCCCCATACTCAAAATGTCCTCCCACGCCGATCCACTTGTCCTTATTAACATCGTTCTTTTTCACGGTCCGGTGAAGCATTAAATATTTCTCATCTTTTTCTATATAGCACAGTGTTGAAAATTTTGTCTCGCTCATCGATCATCCATCCTGTTTTTATTTTCTATAAATATCGGAATTCTGCTCCGTTTCCCAGTTCCCAGTATCCTGCTTTTTCTGTTCCCAGTTCAAAATGAAGCTTTGCGATCCCCATATCGATCTCTTCAAATCCGTTTTTAATCGTAACATGGGCCGTGAGCTTTCCATCCTTCCACTGAAATTCCACCGGCTGTGCATTCAGGGCAGACGGCGCCTTCTCAACCGCTTCCATCCCCTGCATGATCCAGTCCGGAACCTGCTCTTCCGCCCTTAGCATCTGGTCTGCTTTTTTTCCTTTTTTCTTTACGAAAGAAGATATCATCTTTTCTTTCGTCCTCTTATCCGCCTCTACATATCCAACCGTAATGACCGCCTCAAGGCTCTCTCCCTGTTCTAAGCCGCACACACAGCTGTCCTTCTTATATGTACCGCCCACCCAGCATGTGCCGAGCCCGGCTGTGGTAGCCAGAAGGACCAGCTTCTCACCGTAATAACCCAGCTTTTCTTTTAAATGCGGATCGTCTTTTCTTCCGGCCATTGCTATAAATCCATGCACGTTTTTAAACATGCCGTAGCTCATTTTAATCTTGGAAATGTTGCCCTCATCTGTGATGAGCTGCAGATGAAGCCCTTGTTCCTTATTGATTTCCCGGATCATCTGAAACAATGGTTTCGCATCTTTTTCCCTTAGATATTCCGGAAGGTACGTCCTCCTGGAACATCTTATATTGATTGCTTCTCTCGTATTCATTTCTGCCTCCTTATGCCCGCCCGAATCAAATCGTAGCTCTCCCCGATCATGCGTTTGATATCCTCATCCGGCACTGAGCCGTCAAGAATGATAGAATTCCAATGCTTTTTATTCATATGATAAGCCGGCACAACAGAATCATAAGTCTCTCTCCATACTAAGATCCATTCCGGATCACACTTTATATTGACCCAGATATGTCCGTCCCGTTCAAAAATAAAAGCAAATGTCTTTTTATTCGTTTCATGTCTCATCAGCGTCCAGTTACTGTCCTGAAACGGATAGTCTTCATAAACCTGCTTCAGAGACATACAAAATTCAATTACTTCTTTTCTTGTTCTCATACCCCGGGCCTCCTTTCCATAGCTTTTTTATTATAACACTGATCCTTGATTTTTGCCCGAAAAAAGAAGAAACAGACAGTAAAATCCTGTCTGCTTCTTAGTATTTGCTAATATTTTTTTATCGCAAACGCGGTTGTCTGGGGCGGAATGCTTGCAGTCATAAAATCAGCATGTTCTACCCGTACCCGGTCGCCCTGTTTTAAATCTCTAAGCCGTATCCTGCTTCCCCGGCGGTCCAGAATCGGAGTGTTCTCTGTGACTACAAAACGGATCTGGCTTTCCGGTTTTCCGGGTATTCCTGTATACAAAAAACCGTTGTGCAGATCAATCCCTGCCACTCTCCCGTCCGTAACCGCAGTCCCGCAGGGACTGCTTTTCACAATAATCCTGTATGCCCTGGCCTGAGACGGAATACTTTTTGTCATAGCCTTTGAGATCCAGGCATCCACCGTCATGCCTTCCTTCAGATCCCTGGAAGTAATTCTTTTCCCGTCGCTGCAGTGGATCAATGTATGCTCATCCACAATCATAACGACAACGGACTGAATTCTGCTGTCTTTCTGAAGCCTGCACACTGTTTTAACGTAATCTGCGTCAGCTGAGTGCATAATATTTTCAATGGTTCCGCCCTGGATCTTGATTGTTTCTCCCTGATCCGAATCCCATATATTTTCACAAAAGCTCATGCTTATACAGTTCCTTTTTCTTTTATATTATGCAGAAATATAAAATTGTGAAGTTATTTACTGTATTTTCCTGAAAAATAAGCTTCCAGATACGCTTTTGCACTTTTTTTATCCTGAATCTCTTCTCTTACATCTGTAAAATACTCCAATGCATCCTGCCAGTCTTTTGTACTGAAGCTTTCCGCATTAATTTTCTTCAAAATCCGGCTTATTTCTCTGTCTTTCTGCCTGTCTCTGAGTTCCGAAAGATATGCACATCTGCTCTTCTCTGCTAAAAAATCCAACAGTCCCTGTTCTGCCATTTTCTATATCCTCCCATCCTCTATATCTCCCTGCACTTTTCTGCGTAAAGTACGCCTGGTGATTAAAGCAGACTTTTTTCCAAGCATATGCTATAATTTGTTGCAAAAGCGGAAGCCGCGGAAAACAGGGCTTTATTGAAAGAACTTTATGTATTTTTCAGACCGTGGAAAAAAGTCTACATTTTTCACCACACACTGCTGCCAATGCAGAGTTCAGCATGTGAACTGAGAAGCCCATTTTTTAAATGTGTTGTGGTCTACCTGAAGCCTTCTTGATGCCTCTCTGAGACTGATTTTTTTCTTCTTCCATATCTCATAGATTTCAAAAAAATCTTCCGGTACATCCTTTGCGGGACGCCCGAACCGAACACCTTTTGCTTTTGCGGCAGTGATCCCTTCCTTTTGCCTCTGCTTGATATTCTCCCTCTCCGTCTGTGCAACATAAGATAGAATCTGAAGAACCAAATCCGCAATGAAAGTACCGGTAAGATCCTTGTCCTTTTTCCTTGTATCCAGCAGCGGAAAGTCTACGACGACGATATCTGCCTTCTTTTTTTTCGTGAGGATTCTCCACTGCTCTATTATCTCAGTATAATCCCTGCCCAGACGGTCAATCGATTTAATGTAGAGCACATCTCCCGCTCTCATCTTCCTTACCATCCGTTTATAGCTGGGCCGGTTAAAATCCTTTCCTGAAAGCTTGTCAATAAACAGATTGTTTTTGGGTATTTTCAGCTTTTCCATCACGATCATCTGCCGGTCAATATTCTGGTCTCTTGCAGACACTCTGACGTATCCAAACACACGAGGTTTTCCTGATTCCATAAATTCATTCCCTCCTATATACTGTAATTTAAAAATCTACTCTTATAAAGTATCACAAGAAAGAATCAATCTTATACCTGCAGGGTTTACCCATAGGGCACACCGTATCTTTAAGCCTTTATTTGATATACCGTCTCAAAAATCTGCTGTTTCATCCGTTCAAAATCTTCTTTTGATAGTTTCATAGGATATGTCATGTTTTTCAGCAGCAGAGAAGATTGTCCCTGCTGGAGGTCCGGCTGTATGTAATCAAAATCATTGAGACAGAACCCGGCTCTTTCGTAAAATCCTATCCTTCTCCTTGCCAGGTCTGTTCCCGGCTCTTCTACTTCCAAAAACACTGTTTTTTCCATATGATTCAGAAAATCATTCAGGAGCATTCCCCCGATTCCATTTCCCCTTAAAGATGCATCAACCGCAAAATGCTCAATAAAAATGAAAGTGTCAAATTCCCACACGCCCAGCAGTCCGTGTATTTCGTTGTCCTGTTTCACTGTATAAAGCTGATACGCCGAACGGCTCAGAAGATTTCTCTGACCTTCTTCATTTCTTATTTCACTCGGCGGAAATGCTTCCGTCATCAATTCGTAAATCTTTGAAAAATCTTCTGTTTCCGCCTTTTCCCACTGATATATATAATTCAATTTAATGCCTCCAGTCTAAATTCATTTTTTAATTTAATTTTATTACAAAATCAATCAAATTTATACAGCTGTTTTCATTTCGCATACTATAAAAATTGTTTGGGATACTAAAGAGGTAATAAATTTTAAAGGAGGCATTACAATGGCAAATATATCTATGTTAGATTTACAGAACCTTCGTCACTTAATCGGCGGTTTTGACACCACACACTGCAAAATGCAGGCTTATGCAGACCAGGCAACAGATCCCGCATTAAAAAAATTCTTTCAGCAATCCGCTCAGTCAGCAATGGACAGCAAACAAAAATTAATGCAGTTTCTTAAGTAAGGAGGAAGCAGAATGTTAGATGATAAGACTATGGTAGCCGATACGCTTGCCGGCGTAAACGGAGAGCTGACAAGGTATGGCGGAATGATCGCACAGTCAGAAAACCAGGAATTAAAGCAGACATTAAAACAGATGAGAAACCAGTGTGAAATGTCTCAGGAAGAAATTTATAAGCTTGCAAGAGAACGTGAGTATTATGTTCCTGCAGCACCTGCCACTCAGGAAGAAGTAGATCATGTAAAATCTCTGTTCCCGCAGGATAAAATGTTTTAAGTAATTTTTTTAAAAGCGGCGTCCAAAATATTAGGTTTGGATGCCGCTTTTTCTATTTATTTATTATTTTTATATCAACCCATATCTTTCCCCCTTCCTGTTAATTCTGCATATACTAAATATAAGATTGAACTGAAAAAAGCAGGTGATATTTTGACTCCAGTCTCCAATCAAACCGAGCTGCTGAACGCTGTGGAATCCAAAGAAACTCACATACAGGCAGTTTCAGATTTCACAGTTACCAGACAAATCAGAGTCCATACTCCCTTGATACTCACCGGCCGCTCCGAAGAATGTACGGTCACCCTTTATAAAGACGCTTCCTTTCCCTCTGCTATGTTTCATGTTTCAGAAGGAGGCAGCCTCACTCTTCAAAACATTGTATTAGACGGTCAAAAAGAACTTCATTCCGTCAGAGATCCTCTGAACCGTTCCTTAATATTAGTTTCTGGCGGTACACTTATTCTGAAACACGGCGCAGTTCTCCGGAACAACCATTCCTATACAGAAGGGGGAGGCGTTTATTTTTCAGGCAGCTGTTCCCTTTCAAGCCATTTCCTGATGACCGAAGACTCGCAGATTTGTGACTGCTCCTCCAGACTCTGCGGAGGCGCTGTCATGGCTGCCGCCAAACATCCCGATGATAAATTTGCAGTCCTTGGACGCGCTTTGATTACCCGCAATACTGCGGCCCACGGTGCCGGGATCTACCTTCGCTCTTTTGAAAGAAAAGCGGGAAGTTTCCTCAGCGTTTCTGACACGGCTGCCATAACTGATAACATTGCCCTGGGATACGGCGGCGGCATTAATTTTTCAGGTTTCCGTGAAGATACGGGAGTCCCTTCTTCCCTTACATTGTCAGGTGATGTGAAGATCTCCGGAAACACCTCCGCTTACGGAGGAGGCATTTACTTCTTTGGATGCAGTGAAGAAGATCAGCTGGATATCGAAAAGGACTCTGTCCTCTCTGAAAACAGTGCAGAGGAAAATGGAGGAGGGCTCTGCCTGGTTTCCAAAAAAGGGGCCTCAGTTACATTAAATGAATGTTGTATTTCCAGTAACAAAGCCAATGGAATGGGCGGAGGCATTTCCCTTACAAACTTCTCTTCAAAAAGATCTGTCCGCCTGGCACTGATGAATTCTGATATAAAGAAAAATCAGGCGGCTTCCTGCGGCGGCGGCATTGCTTTTAGTGCAAGCAGCGGAGAATTTACCTTTCACCTTACAGACAGCACAATTTCTGAAAATATTTCTTCTTCAGACGGCGGCGGCATTGCCATGAGTTCATCCGGCAGAGGAAATGTCAATGTGTCACAGACTTCTTTTTCCCGAAACACCGCAGAAAAATCCGGCGGCGGGCTGGCCTTTCTGTCTGAGTCTTCTTCCGGTGAAAAAAATCTTTCCCTGACATCCGCAGAATTTATTCAAAATCAGGCAGGATCAGGCGGAGGAATCTTTCTTGATTCCAAAGAAGGTCCTGCGGATGCAAACCTATATGACTGTATCATCGAGGACAATACGGCTCGTTTTGGATGCGGCGGCGGAATCCTCTCCCATGGCTCCGGCAGCATTGTAAGTTTAAGAGGCACCACACGGCTTTCACAGAACCTTGCCAAGAAAGCAGGCGTCGGCATCTCTCTTGAATACGGCAGTTCCCTTATTCTTGAGGGAGGACAAAATTTATATGACGGCTTTTTTCTCCAAGATGCGGATACACATCTCTACCTGCAGAACACCCTTCATCCCAATGCCTGTATCCGTCTTGAGACTTCCAAATATATTTCTCCAAATACGAAAGGAGATCCAATTGTCATCTGCGCCCCTTTATTCGAATATTTCGGTCTTCAGCCTTCAGACGCAGAAAAATTCCGAATGCCTTCCCGTGGATTTAATGGCTGGGAATTCCGCTTAAATCCTGACCGGACTTTCGTTCTTCTGGCTCCCGTCCGTTTCAGGATACGCTGTGAAAACCTGTTGGAATCCCAGAACACCAACCCGGTTTTTTATACGGCAGATTCGCCTGATCTCATCCTGAATCCTCCGGAAGAACTTCCGGGCCTTGCTTTTCTCGGATGGTATGATGACCCGTTCGGAGGAAAACAGGTAACCACGATCCACCATGGAAGCACAGAGCATTACACTCTCTATGCCAGATGGAAACCAGCGCCCGCCCAGTTAAAGCCCCTTCCCAGGAAACGATTTCCGCTTTCTCTTCTGAACAAAAGAAAGCATTAAAATAAGGGAGTAAATCACAGCATGATTTACTCCCTTTTCCATACAGGTTATAATCGTCCGGAAATTGTATATCCGTTTTTTCCTCTCTGCTTTGTCTCGTAGAGAGCCGCATCCGCATTTTTATACAGAGAGACAAAATCCTTTCCGTCCCTGGGAGCGACAGCGACACCGATGCTGGCCGACATCTTCCAGCTGGACACCCCGTCTGTGAAGGTCCTGCTGAGACTGAGAGAAATCTCCGTTGCCTTTGCCTCCACAGTCTCTAAATTCTCTGCCGGAAGAAATGCCGCAAATTCATCGCCGCCGATCCGCCCCAAAATATCATTTTCACGGAAATGCCCTCGTATAACTGCTGTAAACTCTTTGATGGCCATATCACCAAACACATGGCCGAACCGGTCATTCGCCTGCTTAAAGTTATCAATATCAAACAGGAAAAAAGCGTACATGGCATCTTCATTTTCTGATAAAACCTTGCCGATGCACCTTTCCGCAGCGGCTCTTGTATAGAATCCAGTCATTTCATCTGTCTCTGCCCTTTTTGTCATCTGAAGGGCCCTTTTCTTATCCTCATCAATGTTCTTTGTGTAAGTAAACATATGAATACATTTATCTTCTGAGGATAAGAACGTATATGCATCAATCCTCATCCAAAAATAATGCGCCCCGTCCTCCGAGATCATAAAGTCATACTGCAGATGATGATTGCCGTTTTTATACTCTCTTAAAACATTTTCCGGTGTGAAGGTGTTTACATACCCGTCTCTGAACTCTTCTTTTATCTGCTTTTCCGCAATCACTCTGAGCCCCTGATCATACGGTATGTCTCCTGCCCCCAGGCTCTCAAAGTATCTCTCTGTACTCTTTCCTGCCGGACAGTTTTTTGAAATGTTCAGTTCATAGATATTTTCATAGAGCTGTTCTGTGACTTTTTTAAACAGGGTCTGCTTCTCTGTCATTAAATAAGTCAGCTGACTGTTAAAATTCTTAATCACTGAAGTGATAATAAATAACACTGCAAGAATAATGGCTATGATCATAAATATTGACCCGTAAATCTCCTGCTTCATCTCATCAATCAATTTTCCGGTCTTTTGTTCAATCACCAGATGCCATGACAATTCCGGTATATAACGGGTGGATATAAAACTTTTTCCGACGCCGTCTTTGGACTGTTTGGTCCAGATATCCAAATCGGATGTTTCTTTCTTCCACCCCAGTATTTTATCCCTGATGTGTTCATTCCCACGGATCTTAAACCAGTCTGTTTTTTCATATCCTGTATATGCGGTAGAGATTTGGATGATCCCCTCATCATCAAGAAAGTATGCCCCGATTTCTGACTCCTTCTCATATTTCTGAAGAATCTTTTTGAGGGAATCCACCCTCATTCCGACGCCGACGACTCCGATAACTTTTCCGCCGCTGTCCTGGATCTTACAGTTGATAAAAACCGTAATTTTATTATCTGCGCCCTTCACCTCATCATTATCCACTTTTATGGTATACTCGCTTTTACTTTTCAATATATCATAGTACCACTGATTCTCTGGATTGCCCTTGTCCAGCGTCCGGTCAAGCCCATTAAAGCTGTAATATTTTTTTGTAGATGCCGAGACTAAAAAAACAGAGTCATATTTATATTTCTCCTGATACGAACGCAGGTAATCCATCGTCTTTTTCTCATAGCGCCCGCTGTCCTCCCGGGACGCCCGGTCTGATAAATGTTCGATGAGCAGGCTGTCATGTGCCATGGTCAGGGAGACATTGACCGGCTTTGCAAAAATCGTTCTCATCTGATAATATATGCCCTCTGATGTAAGGGAGGACACCTGCTCAATGTTGTCCAAAGACGCTTTATAGTTAGCTTTATAGCTGAATATGGATGTCAGAAGAAAACCGATGATCAGAATGATGCTTACCGCAGCATTGGTTTTGAATAACTTTTGATTCTTCATACCGGCTCCTCCTTTCAGACCTTTGTCTTGACTCTATACTCCCTCTTTAGGACATATATCCCGCAGACAGCATTTCTCACAGTGCGGTTTCGTCCTTGCAGTACAGATATCCCTTCCGAGAAATACCAGCCTGTGGCAGAAGTCACTTCCTTCTTCGGGAGGTATGATCTCCCAGAGTGCCATCTCCACTTTTTTTGGATCTTTGATCTGGTTCACCAGACCCATACGGTTTACCAGGCGGATGCAGTGGGTATCCGTAACGATTGCCGGTTCCCCGAAAACATCACCCATCACAAGATTGGCGCTCTTACGTCCTACTCCCGGAAGCTTCATTAGATCCTTAAAGTTATCCGGAATTCCGCCGCCATACTCGTCTCTCAATATCTTCATACAGGCACTGATATCTCTTGCCTTACTCCGCCCAAGCCCGCATGGTCTGACGATCGCCTCTATGTCCGCCGGATCTGCTTCTGCCAGAGCATTCACATCCGGATATTTCTCATATAAATCCTGGACGACCACATTTACCCTGGCATCTGTACACTGTGCCGCCAGACGCACGCTCACCAGCAATTTCCATGCCTGGTCATAATCCAAAGTACACCCTACATCAGGATATTCTTTTTTCAGCCGCTCTATGATCTCCAACGCTAATTTGTCTTTTGTCATATTGTACTCCTTTTCTCTATTATAGCAAAAGCTGCCCACTGAGGACAGCTTTTGTTGTGTATATGCTTCGGTTCGGTTGATTAACCGTTTACAACAGGCGAAACTACGGGTTTTCCGTCTCTGTCAAGAAGCGGAGTCAGCCCGCCTGAATAACCATCTTCATGATATAAATAATTTACTCCCGTGACGCGGTCTACCCATATTTCTGTGATTGTCATTTTGCCCTGTTTATAAATCCTCTTAAATCTGTCATCTGATTTCATGATCCCATGAACTCCTTTTTAATTTTATTTTATATGCTTTTCCATAGGTATATGCAGACAGTGTTCTTCCATGTAAGATTCTCCTCTTTTCTGATACCCAAGTTTCTCATAAAATTCCTTAACCCTGGCCTGGGCTGAGAGATGGATTGTCTTCCCTCCCTCCTGCCGAATGCACTCCTCCATAAACTCCATGATCTTCCTGCCGATGTGCCGGTCTCTGTATTTCTTTCGGATGGCAACCCGGCCTATGTGATAGATTCCTTCCTGGTCATCTTCAAAATATCGGCCCACTGCAATCGGATATTCCTGATCATAACACACAACATGAACTGCTTTTCCGTCCGTTTCGTCAATCTCTTCAACAAATCCCTGCTCTTTTACGAACACTTCTTCCCGGATAGCTCTTGCATCGTCAAATAGTTCCTTCTTTGTTACAAATGTAATTCCCACTTTCTCCTCCTGTCATTCCGCCTTTTTTCGCAGCACCGTCACTGCAGCATAGTGAAGAACACAAAATTCCTGCGGAGCAGTCTGTCTGAGAAGTCTAATATGCTCTTCTTCAAAAGCCGCCACTTCCTCTTCCGGCAAAGCAGCACCAATCCCCCGGCAGGCTTTCATCCTTCCATTCCATGTTTCTCTCGTAAAAGGCACTTCCAGATCAAACACCTCTTCGGATTCAATGTCAAAGTAATCCATATATACCTTCGGAATCTGAATCTTATGTCTTGTTTCACCGCATCCGGTCCACAGCGGATGATATTTAAGCACCAGCTCCTCGCTCTTTCCGGCAGTCTCGTCCTCCTGCGGCAGCCACGCCATATACAATACTGCAAATTTTCCCTGATCTCTCAGCAGGCTGCTGATCTTGGCCGCTAATACCTCATGGTTAAAATATGTAAAACACTGGCATGCTGTCACCGCATCAAATGAACCTGGTAAAAAAGGCACATCCTCTGCCGGAGTACAGAGAAAGCGGATATCCATGTGACCGGCCGCCGCAAGCTTCTTTGCCTGTTCTATCTGCTGGCCGGATATATCAATGCCGGTAAATCTTGCCCCATGGGAATATAAATTTCTGGGAATTACCCCAGTACCCGTTCCTATGTCCAGGACATCCTGACCCAGAGTGCAGACGCCCCGGTCGAGAAGCCTTTGATAAAACTCCTCCGGATAAATGTCTCTGTATTTAGCATAGTCTCTTGATGTACGTCCCCAGTCAAATCCAGTTCCGCTGTCAATCTCCTTCTTTTGAATCATAATACCCTCTCCTGCTATTCACATGTTTCATAAACTAAATCCGTCATTCCATTAAGATTATCAGCTGATATCAGTTTCAGCTGTTTTGCAGGATTGCCTTCGTGAAACAGCCGGATTCCGTTTCCTAAAATAACCGGAATCACAGAAATATGAAAGCGGCTGATCAGCCCTGATTTTATCAGCTGGTTTACCAGGTCCGCTCCTCCGCAGATCCAGATATCTTTTCCCGGCCGATCCTTCAAGGCTGAGATAAACTGGTCTAATGGAGAATTTACAAACTTAATGTTTTCTTTATCCTCCATAGCCCTGTGTGTCATCACATAAGTCATTTTTCCTTCATATGGCCAAAACCCTGCTGAGAGTTCCGTGGTGATCTGATGATAGGTTGTATAACCCATGACCACCGTATCCACTGTCTGGATAAAATTTTCATAACTTTCCTGGCCTTCGGGTCCTATGTCCTGCTTTTCCAGCCACTCTATCCCGCCGTTTTTGTCTGCAATAAAGCCGTCAAGGCTCACTGCAGTATACAATATCGTTTTTCTTATCTCATTCACCGCCTTTTGCCCATGAAAATTTTGTTTTATGGTGCCGTCTTCTTAATGTTAACTGGGATTTTAGCAAGCAGAAGTCTTTTTGTCAATGTACAAAATGTCCCTTATATTATTATGTTAAACCGGGCAGTGGTTCGCTGGTAAAATATTAGATAAACGCTGCCTTTACTAAAAGCATCTATTTCTTTTTCCTCGGCTTTTTCTTCAGTTTCAGCACGATTTGCCGCTCCCCGGCTTTTTCCCGGAAAATCTTGACCGCAGCCGCAGCTCTTTCTTTCAGAGTTGATTCATCCGGTTTAAGTCCGTCATGAATACTTGCCATCACTGCTCTGACATCATCCAGATCCAGAAGATTGACTGCTGTACAGTAAAAACTTTTTCTCCGTCCATCATTATAATGATCTAATAAATCACACAGCATCTCAGCTTTCTGTTTCTGTTCTGCATTATAAAAATCTATACCGGCTTCTTCGGCTCTTTCAAAATCTGTCCGGCGCTTTTGATGTGTGATAAATGAATCAAACTCATCGATACCCTCATACTTCTCACATGGATATTTCCCGCACTGGAAACAGTATTCAATCCCTCCGTGCTCCATACTGCATCTGGCAATCTTACAGGATTGATTTCCAGCACCTCCGCCGCAGCCCGGACAATAACCGTCTATTTTCATCGGACAAAGTCCGCAGTTTAGGCCGCAGAGGGAGAACAGAAGGTTATCTCTTTTAAAATTCTTCATTTTTGTCTCCTTTATTCATCCTTTGGTTCCTTCCTCTTCTGCAAAAATCGCCAAATCTTCAACTAGTTCATTCTTCTGCAGTTTCTTATTTTCAACACTGATCAACGGCATATGTACGGCCGTAATATAGGGCATTAGAAAACCTAAAATAAAGTCTTTCTGAAGTTCCATCATGTCGTGATCATAGCCTCCTGCGCCATTTCGATGTCCTTCAATATCCAAATACAGAATACGTTTTTGATTCGGAAAATTCTGCTGTGCAGTGTAAATCAATTTATATATCATTCTGGCAGCCGTCTGAAAATTTTCTTCTGCAAAAACAGTATGCTGGATTGCTATCCCTTTGTCCCGCAAGGCATTCACTCTGTCAGGATCTGGTGCAATCGGCCCTAACTCATCCAAGCCCTCTTTATCTCTCTTCTCCATGACCTCAAACCAATAATCTCTCATCTGACGGATCTGTTTTCTTTTTGCAGGGTTGTCTCCATATAGATCGTGACATCTGGAACAAAGGGGTGCAGCATTTTCAATCGTATCTTCTCCCCCTTCACTTTGAGGAATGATATGATGTACTTCAACAAATGGTTCCTGACAGATGACGCACCTGAAACCTGATTTTCTCCTTGCTTCTTCCTTGACTTTTTCTGAAAATCCCATTATATTTACACCTCTGACTTTATTTTATAGATATAACGCAGTTCTCTTAAATCTTTTCCTCCGATATAATCCGTGAGACAGTCTCCACTGTTCTGGAAACCAAACTTCTCGTAGAAGGCTCTGGCTCTCATATTTTCTTCTAAAACCCACAGAAAGACATAAGTATACCCCAGCTCAGCCAGTCCGTCAACTGCCGCCTGCAAAAGCTGTCTGCCATATCCATTTCCATAGTAATCCGGAAGCAAATAGAGCGAGACGATTTCCCCAAAATCCTTAAGACTGATGAATCTGGAAGCACAGTAGGAGGCCGTGCCGATTATCTTTTCACCATTCATCATGACTAATGAAATCAATTCAGAATTTTCAATTCCCTCACGCCATTTTTCCTTATCAATGTTATCCAGAAACTCCTTAGGAATGATGCCTCTATATGCACTTTTCCAACTGGCCGCATAGATACCACACACACCATCGATATCGTCTTCCTCCAATAACCTTATTTCCATTTAATATCCCCATATTTCAAATGCTCTGTATTCATAGTCAAAATGATATCCTAATTTCTCTGCAAGTGCAGCGGATGCTGGATTTTGGGCATCCCAGCTTGGGTAAAGTCCTCTGTCCAGACACTCCAGTATCAGCTTTGCTCCACATGCATAGGCCAGTCCATTTCGCCGAAACTCTTCCTTCGTGTCAATTTCTATTTCAATTCCTTCTCTGTATCTTGCGTAAGAAGAAGCTCCCGCCACGAGTGATTTCCCTTTCAAAACGGCAAATCCGATGCCAAGTTTTTTATACATCTCATAGTCCCTAAACTGTGAGACCAGATCCTGACACCATGTACTTGATCTGCACAGCGCAAAAAGGTCTGCATCAATCATTCGCAGGATATATCCCGGCTTTAATGAATTAACGGCAGACCTTAAAGTATCTTTATCAAAAATATTCTGTTCTTTTTTTATGGCATAACGTGTTGCCGGTTTTGCTCTGTCCCCATAATTTTTGACGATCAGTTCCGCCCATTCCTCAGACTGCGGCACCATAATGATAAAGTCCTGGAAACAGTTTTCCGGTTTGAAAGAGACGATATCTTCCTCTGCATTTCCGGCAAAAAAACAGAAGTCACCAAGAACAGCCATGGCAGACTGTGGGTCTGAAGCATTGTCCACATAGATGTCTCCCATGACCTTTTGAAGACAGGACCAGATTAAGGTTTCCTGCCAGTCTCCGAACAGTTTTTTTGCTTTCATTGTATCTTTCAATTTAACAGGCATGCCATAGTCCTTTCTCTTCTTAAATATTGCTTGTTGTCTGCTCAGTCATCCAAAGCCTGAAAATGATACCCTTTCCAGGCTTTATTTTCTTCTTTCATCACCTGATTCCCCTTACATTGGCGGCTAGATCACTGTATTTGTCAAATCATACATCATAATAAATTCTTCCTCTGTCTCATCGATGATTTTAAAACCCAGATTCTGATACATTTTAAATGCATAATTTTCTTTGTGTACTGACAGAGAAGCCTTTTTGTATCCCTTTGATTTTAAAAGAGACAACATCTCCTGCATCATTTTTGTACCGATTCCCTTTCCTCTGTACTCTTTGTAAAGAGAAATTGCAAATTCGGGAGTCTTGTCATCGATATTCCCGTATCCGGGAATGATCCGTGTCCACAATGCTCCAATGATTTCTCCACTTGCTTCGGCACAGAGACAATGATCGTGTTTTTGTCCAAAGTCTTCTATGTATATTTTTAAATCTGGTTTATTGATGATTTCCTTTGGCAGAAGGTTCCCCATGTCTTTTTGAAAAATTGCTTCATATAAAAACTCTTTTAGATAAGGGTATTCATTTGGATACATTTGTCTGATCTTATATTCCATTGGGCTTTCCTTTAATTAAATTCTTTAAAAAGGGATACATGGTCTTTTAATTCGATAAAACCATTTTTCTTATAAAAATTAAAAGCAGGTACAGTTCTCTCTGTCTGTAAAAAAATATGCGTGATCTGTCTGCTTTTGGCATATTGTTCAACCATTTGTAAAAATTCCGTACCAATGCCTTTAGACTGATACTGCTCTTTCACACAGAATTCAAAAATGTAATATTCTGTTCCTATATGCCAGTGCATGATGCTTCCCATTGAAAGTCCAATGAGTTCATCATTTTCAAACAGACCCAATGTTAAAGAATTGCTGTTTCCTATTAAATCCATGATATATTCATGCAGTTGTGTCAAGTCACTCCAATCATCATTCCAGGGTTCTTTTGTAAAAATCTCTGCAAATAATGATTTGATTTCCTCTATGTTATTAATATTTATTTCTTTTAATTCTCTCATGGTAAATTCACATCTCCAACTAACAATTCAAATCTTCATATACTACAAATTATCTGTCAACAAAAAATCTTACTGTTTCTTTCAACTGATCACTAAATTCCTCAGGATCTTCAAAACCAATTGCACCTTCGTTCATAAGTAAGATAATGTTGTAAATAAGATTCTATTGGCTCATTTCTAATTGAACTCTAGTTTTCTTCTTATCTCCCTTATATTCTCTTGTCCAGGCTCCAAAATTTATTTCTTTTCAATTCCTGCTTGAATAATGCAGTCATTGTATCTTTTCCCTTTTTAATATCGATATCGCTAATAAAATTTATTGTCGTCAGACATAAACATTCTATCCTGTACAATCCGATATTTCTCAAATTCAGTTTCTGCATGGAGCTTTGCCTTCTCTGCACTGATTTTTCCTGCATCTGTGAGGATTTCATTTCCGTTGAACTCCAAGAAGCCATTCAGGCGCTTCGCCCAATCCTCCTTATATTCTGTATTCAACTTCCGATAACAATATATTATCGGAAATTGATACGAAAAAATTATTTTCTATATATCTCATCCAAAGTTTTCTCTTCTCTATTATTCCATTCTATCCACCCATTAGTAGAACCACCTAGTACAAAATCACTCGCTCCGCTTGGTGTATTAAATTCAAGAGAAACTTTCAGAATATATACTCCGTTTTTGTCTGCAATAATATCCCCATCATTAAGCAATTTTTCTCTCTGAGCATTATATTTTTCTAACTTTACTCTTCTACTGAAATCTATTTGAGAGCCTTCCAAAACCTCAAAATGATCACCATCGTAAGCTCCAAATGCCTTTACTCCATTTCTTGTTGTATGTAATGTATTCGCTTCATTGATTGAATTCTCTGAACTTTCCATCTTATATCCTTGTGTTGCCATTATAAATCGGATCTCTTCATATACTTCTTCTATCAATGGAAGATCATATTCATCGATTTCATATTTCGAATTAACTGTATTTTCCACTTTATATCGTTTAGCGTCTGTTGCCTTATTAATAGCGTAAGCTTCTAGTCCACTTATCATATCTAAAGTAAAAGTTTTGCTATCTGCTAGAAACATAATTGCTTTATTCCAAAAGTCTTTTGATCGATTATGATCATCTAAACGGATTATACCATTCCGTGTTTGTCCGACATAAAGCTGGGCAATTTTATTATTATCATTTTCACTGATAAGATAATATATTCCGGGACGATTTGTATTTGATATTTTCTTTGCTTCGGCTAACAACGGACGAGGAATAACATATGTTGTCATTGTCGAAAGATGTCTACGAATTGAACGTATTCCATCCGGCTGTCCGTTGTAATATATCGTCTCAAGTTTCTTACTTATAGCCATAAAAAAACCTCTCAATTCCTATGATTTATCGGAAGTTATCTTGCAATTTAGCCAAGCATCTTCGATAGCACCATATTAAATATTATTACGATCACAAAATAATTTGATCTTTTTCATTGCAGAAAGATTAGGCACTACTTTGCTCTTCGCAGCTGTCAAATCAATCTCATCCATCTCAAGCTCTACATCGATATGTTGGTCTCAATGAAGTTTGGATAATAAACATACCGTCTCCACATGCCCCGTATGCCCAAACTGATCCACTACCGCCACTTTCTCCACGCTATATCCTTCTCCCCCCAGCACTTTCAAATCCCGTGCCAAAGTCCCAGGATCGCAGCTCACATACACAATTCTCTCCGGCCCCATCTTCACCATAGTATCAAGCAATGCCCTATCGCACCCTTTCCGGGGCGGGTCAACAACGATCACATCTGCATAAACCCCATTCTTCTCATACTCCCGTGGCAGTACTTCTTCCGCCTTCCCCACAAAGAACTGAACATTATCCATATGGTTCATCTCAGCATTCAGCCTGGCATCTTCAATGGCTTCCTTCACGATCTCAACCCCATAGACCTGCTTTGCTTTCTGTGCCAAAAACAGAGAAATGGTCCCAATCCCGCAGTAAAGATCCCACACAGTTTCATTTCCGCAAAGCCCTGCATACTGCAAAGCCTTCTCATAAAGAACTTTCGTCTGCCTTGGATTTACCTGAAAAAATGACAGTGGCCCGATCTGATACTTCACATTCCCAATATAGTCATAAATATAAGCAGGCCCATAAACCTCCTCTACCTTATTTCCCATAATCCGGTTCGTCTTCTCCCAATTGCTGTTGACACAAATGCTGGTCATCCCCTCAATCTCTTTTAGAGAATCAACCAGTTCAGAAAGATTCAAAAGATCCTTCTTCCTGCCGTTCACCACAAGACATACCATGATTTCCCCGGTAACAAATCCAACCCGGGTCATGATATGGCGCACCAATCCTCTATGGTTTTTTTCATCATAAGGCTCCACATGGTTCCTCTCCATATAATCAAGAACTTTAGACAAAATCTCCTCATTGACCGGATGCTGAATCGAACAGTGGGTACAGTCAATAATAGAATGTGTCCGTCCCGCATAAAACCCGGTGATTAGTTTTCCATCTTTATTCCGTCCCACAGGAAACTGAGCCTTGTTCCGGTAATAATACGGCTCGTCCATACCATAAATCGGCTCCATCAAAGAACCTGCATTTTCGATCCCGCCGATCCGTTCCAGACAGTTTTTTACCTTATTAAATTTGTACTCCAACTGCTTTTCATAAGACAAGTGCTGGAGAGTACATCCGCCGCATGGACGTGCGTTCGGGCATTTCGGCTCCACCCGGTCAGGAGAAGGTACGAGCAGTTTTTCTACTCTTGCAAATCCATAATTTTTCTTTGTCTTGATGATGCGGGCAAGGACTTTATCGCCCACTACGGCATCTTTTAAAAAGAGGGCATAGCCGTCTGCATGGCCGATGCCCTCTCCTTCATTGCCCATATCATCAATTTCCACTTCCACTAATTGATTCTTTTTAAATTCCATAGGCACCTCTTATTTCATCATCCATTAACAATAATTAAATGGATGATTCTCTGATCTTTGTATCAAATAAACGCTGGAAACCGGACCATTCCTGGCCTTCCTGCTTCTTCTCGATGACCTCTGCAAATGTCTCCATTTTGGCGTCCAGATTATCGGCCTGGCTCAGTGCAAGAGCTTCTGCCAGTGCTGGCTTTTTCGGTGAACCGAATTCCAGTTCCCCGTGATGGGACAGAATACAGTGTTTCACTTCGTTGGCAAGCTTTGCAGGGAATCCCTGGATCTCATCCATGAGTTTTGATAGCTTGATCGTTCCCATGACAATATGCCCCACTAACTGGCCTTCGTCTGTATAATCATTTTCAGGAAATGCGGACAGCTCCTCTGCCTTTCCGATATCATGGAACAGGGCTGTTGTGACCAGCAGGTCTCTGTTTAACTGCGGATACAGAACTGCATACTGTTCGCATAACTTAGCCACACTGACAGAGTGCTCCAGCAGGCCGCCGATGTATCCGTGATGTACACTTTTTGCAGCAGAATGTATTTTAAACTTCTTTGCAAACTCTTTATCTTCAACGAAAACCTTCATGGCAAGTTCTTTCAGGTACGGATTCTGAACTCTCTGAATCATTGCCAAAAGCTCATCATACATTTCATCGATATCTTTTTTTGTGGATGGCATGTAATCGGAAATCTGGTATTCTCCTTCGTCTGCCTTCCGGATCATTTCAATATTCAGCTGATTATTTCCCTGGAAGTTTGTGACCTTCCCTTTCACCATGATATAATCCATGGCCTCGAAATGTCCGATGGCATTGTTCAGTTCCCATACCTTTCCGTCGATCATTCCGGTTTTATCCTGGAGTGAAAGAGAATAATAGGTCTTCCCAAATTTTGATGTGCCGGATGTCTTTGTCTTGCACAAAAACACCTCCGAAACCATATCTCCTTCATGCAGCTCACTTATATATCTCATAATTTAACCTTTCTAGGGCCGACTTAAAGCCCGAACCTCTTTTACTTTCCTATTATTACATAAACTTTCCCGAAAATCCACTGGAAAATTGCCGTCTGCCTCGTTTACATGCCCTATATTTTATGCTACACTTTTTCTAAATCTAAAAAGGAAAACCTTCTATAATTAATGGTTTTTGAATAAACTGAGGGAAATAATATGAATCAAAAAGTTTTAAATACATTAGAATATGACAAAGTCATCGAAAGGCTGAAAGCCTATGCCACCACAGAGCTTGGGAAAGCCGCCTGTGAAAAATTAGAGCCGATGACAGATGAACCGGAAATTTCCCTGGCTCAGGAACAGACACAGGATGCCCTGACCAGACTTTATAAACAGGGAAGTATTTCATTTTTTGGAGTCCAGGATCTGGGAGCTTCTCTGAAACGCCTGAAAATGAAAGGGACTTTAAGTGCCGGAGAACTTCTGGAGATTGCGGGTCTTTTGGAGGCCGTAAAAAACGCACTGGCCTATGGGGCGCAGCGGGATGATATGGCGGATGCTGATTCTCTGGATTCTGTATTTGAGTCCCTGGTGCCAATGGACGGTCTGTTAAAGGATATCAGACACTGTATTATTTCACCGGAAGAGATCAGTGACGATGCTTCCTCCGCCTTAAAAGACATCCGGAGAAATATGAAACTGACCAATCAGAAGATCCACAGCCAGCTCACGGCTATGGTCAGTTCTTCTTCCAACAAAGACATGCTCCAGGATGCCCTTGTGACCATGAGAAACGGACGCTATTGTATTCCGGTCAAACAGGAGTACCGCGGACAGTTTAAAGGTATGATCCATGACCAGTCTTCCAGCGGTTCTACTCTGTTTATCGAACCGATGGCGGTGGTGACTCTGAACAACCAGTTAAAAGAACTGGAGGGGCAGGAGCAGACAGAGATCGAGCGCATTTTAGCCCTTTTAAGTGAGCAGGCTTCCTACGACATGGACAGTCTGGCACAGAACCAAAAGCTTTTGGTACAGCTGGATTTTATTTTTGCGAAGGCAAAATATGCAAAAGACTATAACGGCAGCAAACCGATTTTTAGAGAAGACGGTGTGATTAATATCAAGCAGGGACGCCACCCGCTTCTGGACCCTAAAAAAGTAGTTCCGATCAACGTCTCTCTCGGCGATGCGTTTTCCATGCTGGTCATTACCGGGCCCAACACAGGAGGTAAGACCGTTTCCTTAAAAACCGTAGGCTTATTTACACTGATGGGGCAGGCAGGACTTCACATTCCTGCATTCCAGGGTTCCAGTCTGGGAATTTATGAAGAGGTTTTTGCGGATATCGGAGATGAACAGAGTATTGAACAGAACCTGAGTACCTTCTCCTCCCACATGACGAATATTGTCTCCATCATTCAGAATGCACACCGGGACTCTCTGGTGCTGCTGGATGAGCTGTGCGGCGGAACCGATCCGGTGGAAGGCGCGGCTCTGGCTATTTCAATTTTGACAGACCTCCATGACCGTGGTGTAAAAACGATGGCGACGACTCATTACAGCGAGTTGAAAATGTTTGCGCTCTCAACGAACGGAGTCGAAAATGCTTCCTGTGAATTCGATGTGGAGACATTATCCCCGACCTACCGGCTGATGATCGGCATTCCCGGAAAAAGTAATGCATTTGCGATTTCACGGAAACTGGGACTCGATAACCATATTATTGAGCATGCATCGGATCAGATTGACGAATCAGTCAAAGATTTTGAGACCATACTGGCTGATCTGGAAAAGAGCAAGCAGACGATCGAGCAGGAACAGGAAGAAATCTTTGAATACCGGAAAGAAATCGAAACCTTGAGAAAGAGTCTGAAAGAACGTCAGGAAAATATAAAAGAAAAACGGGAAAAACT
>UMIQ01026437.1_pt1 | contig 58491 bp, 46 predicted proteins | sample 1965851 | NCBI WGS metagenome assembly UMIQ01 (sample SAMEA4836129, study PRJEB28245) | human gut metagenome | biome: gut microbiome; material: fecal sample | place: Denmark | collected 2008 | reverse complement strand
TCGGGGATTTTTTCTATCATACCTAAAAATTAAGCGCTTACTATGAATATCCGGTAATTGGGCATATGGTTGGGTTAAACGGAAAGATACAGGGGGAGAGAAAAAGACTATTGCATATGGCTGGATATTAAACTTGGATCAAACATACTATTTCAACAAAAAGATAAATCAAAAAGAAAGTTGCCAACGATTACTTGACAGTAACCTCTTGTTTTTTGGGAAAATTTGTAATTGTAAATAAAGAGTATTTTTGTTACTATTAATTTGTATGTTTATACCGTAAAATTGATTGAATTTAAAGGAGTAGTGTTATGAAGAAAAGAAGAGATTTATTGAAGGTCTTATTATATTCATTATTAGTATTATCATGCTTATTCGTAGTTGGGTGCACAAAGAAAGAGAATGAAGAAGGAAGAGATATTCAAATAGAAGAAAATAGAAATGAACTTGAGAATGTAGCTGATGATTCTGTCGAGAAGAATGAAAATATGGAAAGTGGAGATAAAATTGAGAAACCGGGAGAAAAATTAAAAGAAATTAGGGTTTATTATGTTGATGAAATGACTGGAGAGGTGACCGGAAAAACTGTTGCAATTAGAACAGAGGAAGATATATGGGCTGCTCTTCAGGAAACAGGTATTTTAACAACAGATTGTCAGTTGTTAAAATTTGAGATGGATGAAAATGCACGTACGATTGATTTGGACTTTAATGCTGCAACAGGAAATCGTATTCGGAGTATGGGAACAACTGGAGAAATACAGATCATAGGGTGTATTATCAATACATATTTGGAGGCATATGATTGTGATGGAATTAAATTGACTGAAGAAGGGGAAAAATTGCAAACATCACATGGAGCTAATTTTGATGGCTATAGTGGAATAATGTCATTTTGAAATTAAACTTTATTTAGAAGTATAGAAAAATTTGATGAGAAGATACGGGAGAAAAATATGAATTTGTGGACAAAAAAAGTAATTGCAGGAATACTACTCGTAAATATGCTTGTGGGAATTGCCCCAACTTTGAACGTATATGGTTTTGAGCATCAGCCTGAAGAAACGAAATTAGAGCAATCTGTAGATGTGGTATCTATAGATGAAGAGTACAGCAAGAATAAAGAAGAAAAATTGATAGAAAAACAAGGTAGAGTGGCAAATGAATCTGAAAAGGAAGGTGCGTTTAATGATTCAGATAAGGAAATAGCACAGGTGGGAGAAAATAGTGAATCAGAGATTAGATATGGGGAGATAAATTTTGTATATATTGAGAATCCCTACGTACAAACACCTAATATACAAAGAATCGTATTTTCGTTTGATCAGGAAATTACAGGTGCGGAAAAAGTCGCTTTGATAGTTGAGAATGAAAAAGGAAATCAGGAAGAATGGCAACTTACAAAACAATCAGGAAGTTTGTATCTTTTTGAAAAGGAATATGAACAGGGCACGTTGGGAGGAGTGTACAAAGTTGTAAAGCTTGTTTTAAAAAATCATATAGAAGAAAAAATAGTGGTACTTGATGATATTAATGTCAAAGCAGAGTTTGGAGTGGATGCCAGTTATGAAGGTATTGAGGAGTTGAAACCGTTAGAAGGTCAACTGTCGGAAAATCAATCGGGAGTAGAAGCTTCGATTGTAACAATAGATGAGGAAGGAACTACACAAGCACAAAATAATATTGCAGAAGCGTTGAAAGTAGTTAGTACAGAGCGAGCAAATGCTATAGGTACACGAGAGCAGCCTTTAGAATCCAAAAGTGAAAATATTGTGGTAGCATTAGATCCAGGACATGATGCAAATGATGCGGGAGCACAGGGGCATGGATTAAAGGAAGAAGATTTGACGCTAAAGATTGCTAATTATTGCAAACAGGAACTAGAACAATACGCAGGTGTCACGGTATATATGACGCGTACTGGGGCTGCGTGCCCTTATAATAAACCTGGAATTACATGTATGGAAGATCGTGTAAATGCAGCGGTGAATGCAGGGGCTAAAATTTTTGTGAGTTTTCATTTGAATTCTTCGGTGTCATCGGCTGTAAAAGGTGCAGAAGTTATTGTACCCAATAATAGTTGGAAAGCAGAAGTTGGTGCGGCAGGTCGTGAATTAGGAGAAGCAATATTGGACGAACTTGTGGCACTCGGCTTGACAAGACGGTCTGTGTATAGTAAAGATACAACAATTAATGAAAGATATCCTGACGGTTCTATTTCGGATTATTTTTCAGTACAGATTCATTGTAAAGAACATGGGATTCCGGGGCTCATCGTGGAACATGCTTTTCTTTCAAATAGTAGTGATGTAAATAATTTTTTAAAAACTGAATCGGGACTTAAAAAATTAGGAATTGCAGATGCAACAGGAATTGCAAAATATCTAGGATTAGTTAAAGGGTATTGGGAGAAAGTGGGGGATGGATATAAATTTAATATTGGGTCAGGTAAATATTTAAAACAGCAGTGGCTCTTTGTAAATGGAAAATGGTATTATTTAGATGCAGATGGTTACAGAGTGACTGGGTGGAAGGATATTGGAATATATAGATACTTTTTTAATCCGCAAGGCGAGATGCATACAGGATGGTATTCGGAGAAAAGTGTATGGTATTATTTTGGCCCAAGTGGGAATATGTATACCGGTTGGAAACAAATTGGGATTTTTAAATATTATTTTAATCAACAGGGTGAAATGTATACGGGGAGACAAGTAATTAATGGAGAAGAGTATTATTTTGGCCCAAGTGGGAATATGTATACTGGTTGGTTGAAAGAAAATAATAAATGGTATTATTACGATAGTTTAAATGGGAAAATGGTAAAAGGCTGGGCGAAAATCGGACAGTTCTGGTATTATTTTGACAAAGCAGGAAAAATGCTTACGGGCTGGCAAAATATTGGGATTTTCAAATATTATTTTGGCCCAAGTGGGAATATGTACATTGGTTGGCAGGAAATAGCAGGTAAAAAGTATTATTTCGGCCCAAGCGGAAATATGTATACTGGAGATCAAATAATAGATGGAGATTCATATCATTTTGATGAAAATGGAATATTGATCCAAAAAAATCATGTAGGTTGGAAACAAGAAGGAAGCACATGGTATTACTATGATAAAACGGGAAGTCTAACGAAAGGTTGGGCGAAGATTGGACAGTTCTGGTATTATTTTGACAAAGCAGGAAAAATGCTTACAGGCTGGCAAAATATTGGGATTTTCAAATATTATTTTGGCCCAAGCGGGAATATGTATATCGGTTGGCAGGAAATAGCAGGTAAAAAGTATTATTTTGGCCCGAGTGGAAACATGTATACTGGAGATCAAATAATAGATGGAGATTCATATCATTTTGATGAAAACGGAGTACTGATTCCTCAAACTTATGTGGGTTGGAAACAGGAAGGAAGCACATGGTATTACTATGATAAAACAGGAAGCCTAACGAAAGGCTGGGCGGAAATCGGACAGTTCTGGTATTATTTTGACAAAGCAGGGAAAATGCTTACAGGCTGGCAAAATATTGGGATTTTTAAATATTATTTTGGCCCAAGCGGGAATATGTATATCGGTTGGCAGGAAATAGCAGGTAAAAAGTACTATTTTGGCCCAAGCGGGAACATGTATACTGGTTGGAAGGAGTTTGACGGGCATGTGTATTATTTTGATGAGAACGGAGTTTTGAATGAAGAAAAAAAGCCACATGCTATTACAGGGGCAAGCGCTGTTACAATTAATGAAATGGAAACTCTTTTTGAAAAGTCTGGGAAAAAATACCCTGGAAAAGAATTAGGAAAGGGCGGGGCTCCTGATATTAGAACATTTTGCCGGATATATTTTGAAGAAGCAGAAATGGAGGGGATAAAAGCAGAAGTTGCATTTGCCCAGGCAATGTTAGAAACAGGTTATCTTCAGTATGGTAAAGATGTAAAAATAGAACAGTTTAATTTTGCAGGTCTGGGAGCAACAGGAAATGGAGCAACCGGAGAAAGCTTCCCAGATGTTAGAACAGGAATACGGGCTCATATTCAGCATTTACAAGCGTATTCAAGTAAGACACCTTTGAAGAATCAACTTGTAGATAACAGATATAAGTATGTAAAGAGAGGATGCGCACCATATGTAGAATGGTTGGGGATTCAAGAAAACCCGGAAGGAAAAGGTTGGGCAACAGCTAAGAGATATGGGGAAAGTATTATGAATATATTAAAAAAGATGTAAAAGCATTGTCCGGCAGTTTTGCCGGACAATTTAATAAAGGAATGACCTATAACAGTTAGATGAATAGTGTGAAAAGAGGAAGAATATGAAGGTAAGTATAATTGTTCCGGTTTATAATATGGAATCTTATATTGAACGATGTTTAAAAAGTTTGGTAGACCAGACGTTGTGTGATATTGAAATTATTGTAGTTGATGACGGATCAACGGATAAATCTGAAATAATAATTAAACAGATGCAGAAAGTGTATAGAAATATTATTTATTTGAAAAAAGAAAATGGAGGGCAGGCTACGGCGCGTAACATGGCTCTTAAAGTTGCACAAGGTGAGTATGTAGGCTTTGTTGATAGTGATGATTGGGTTGATGTAAATATGTATGAAAATATGTATTTGCTTGCCAGTAAAAAACAATATGATATAGTAATATGTAATACAGTAGATGAATATCAAGGATATCAAGTGTTTCATAGACAATCAGATGTGGGAAAATTTAGAAAGTGCGGTTCTGTATGTAATAAGATATTTCGTCGAGAGATAATCGGAATGATTGAATTTCCAGTTGGTTTGTGGTATGAAGATTTGTGTTTTGGTGTGAAAATGTTGATGAAAACAGATAAGATAGGATATGTGGAGGATCATTATTACCATGCATTTAATCGAGAGGGATCAACGATGAACAATAATGATTCTGTTAAAAATCTTGATATGATAACAGTAATGAAAGAAATTATTTCATACGCACATAAAGAAAATTTATATGAAAAATTTTCTTATGATATAGAGTATATGGTGATAGAGCATATTTTAATTACATCAATTAATAGGGTGGCTGTGCAGAAGAATTCGCAAAAACGAATGGTTATAAATAAAATGCGAGAGTTTGTTTTGCAGCAATATCCGACATTTAAAAATGATGATGCTTTTAAAGAATTTTCATCGAAAGAACAAATGATAGCTCGGCTTAATGCAAAAGGATTATATGATGTGGTTAGAGTACTTGTTTTTCTGAAAAATAAACTACGGGGTAAGAATTCATAAGGAATTATGATATATTATAAAATGGAAACGATTCTGAATAGTAATTAGCAGAAAGTGGGCGAGTTTATGAAAAGCATATATATTACAGCATTGCATTTACAACATGGAGGAGTTGAAATGGCTATTTCATTATTGGCAAATGCTTTTGTAAGAAGAGGGTATGATGTGAATATTCTCTCAGTCTATAATTTAGGAGAGCCGGCATATAAGTTGGATAAACGAATAAAAGTTTCATATTTGACAGAAGTTATCCCTAATAGGGAGGCATTTTTAAAAGCAAAAGAAGAAAAAAAATTTATTAGAATGATGCAAGAAGGCATCAAAGCAATTAAAATACTATATTTGAAATACAAATCTATGAGGAAGGCAATTACATCTATTAAAGAAGGAGTTATAATTTCAACTAGAAATGAACATTCGATACTTTTATCAAAATATGGACAAGACAATGTATTGAAAATTGCTCAATTACATCATGATCACAATTTTAAAAAGAAATATATAAAAGATTTTCGGGAAAAATATACTAAGATTGATTATTTCGTGTTATTAACAGAACAGTTGAAAGAAGAAATAGAGACTTTCATAAAAGAGAAAAACACTGATATGAAATGTGTGGTGATTCCTAACTTTCTTGATGTGAATGAATTTTCTGAAAAAAATTTTGAAAAGGAAAAAACGGTAATAGCAATAGGGCGTTTGCATCCGGTAAAAGGGTTTGATAGGATGCTGAGAATTTGGGAAAAAATATCTAAAAAGCATCCGGAGTGGCAATTAAAAATTCTCGGAGGAGGAGAAGAGGAAGAAAAGTTAAAAATGCTTGTTAAAGAATTACATATTGAAAAGTCTGTCAATATGATGGGAATGTGTAATCATGATATTGTAATAGAAGAATTAGAGAAAGCGTCTTTGTATATGATGACTTCATATTCAGAAGCTTTTCCGTTCGTGTTAATCGAAGCTATGATGGCAGAAGTACCAGTTGTGGCATTTGATGTAAGGGTTGGACCTAAAGCTATTATACAAGACGGGGAAAATGGATATTTGATAGAAGATAAAGAAGAAGAAAAGTTTATAGAAACTATGGAATATATTATGAGTCATGAAAAAGAACGTGTGATAATGCGGAAAAAATGTGTAAAAAAAGCAGAAGAATTATGCGAGGATGTAGTAATGGAAAAATGGGTATCATTAATTGAGAATAGCAGGAAAATGAAATGATATGATAAAGGAGATCAAATGTTGAGAAATGTAGAAAAGTTTGGTATAATGTAACAAGTTTGCAATAATATTGAAAGTATTAAGAAATTATGGAGAGGCATTGTTATGAACAAAAAAAAATTTGAACAATATAAAAAGATTGTAAGGTTTATAGCGGCAGTTATTATTGTGTTGTGTGTTACATTTATTTTTGTTTTATTTTGGAAAGAAAAATATAACGATGGAATTGTTTTTCCTTTTTACTATAAAGGATATTGGTTAATGGGAGCATTTTATGCCTTTTTTTTCTTGATGTTTGCTCAGTTATACGGAGGAATGAAATATGGTTATTTAAAAAACACTAATATTATTTTTTCTCAAATTTTGTCTGTTTTTTGTGCTAATATTGCGATTTATTTGGAAACCGTTTTATTGTCGGCAAAGTTTGTTACTATTTTACCTATGATTACTATAACCGTTATAGATGTAATAATAATTGCGATTTTATCAACTGTTTTTGATAGGTTGTTTAAACACTTATTCCCACCGCATAAAATAATGGTTTTGTACCAAGAATATGATCCGTCTGAATTGCTAAAGAAAGTGAAAAGTCGAAAAGATCGTTATAGAATTGTAGGCTCTACAAATGTGGGAATAGAATGGAAGGAGCTTATAGATATTATTGATCAAAGTGAGGCTATTTTAATTTATGATGTTCATTCAGGACTTAGAAATAAAATTTTAAAATATTGTTATGAAAAAGAGATACGTGTTTATGTAACACCTAAGATATCAGATATTTTGATTAGAAGTTCAGAGTGTCTGCATTTATTTGACACACCACTGTTGTTGCTAAGAAATAAAGGACTGACATTTGAAGAGAGATTTGCAAAAAGATTAATGGATATTCTGATTTCTGCTACAGCGTTAATTGTTTTTTCACCTATTATGCTTGTTATAGCGATTGCTATTAAAATGTATGATGGTGGACCTGTTTTTTTTAAACAGAAACGGTGTACGCAAGGTGGAAAAGTGTTTGAAATCCATAAATTCCGTAGTATGATTGTGGATGCAGAAAAAGAAGGAATGGTAATTCCAGCAACGGATAAAGATCCAAGAATAACTCCGGTGGGAGCGTTTATTCGCATGACCAGATTAGATGAATTGCCTCAAATGTTTGATATATTAGTTGGAAATATGAGCGTAGTTGGACCAAGACCGGAAAGAGTTGAGCATGTAGAAAAATATACAGCAGAAATTCCTGAATTTGCATACAGATTAAAAGTTAAAGGTGGTCTTACTGGATATGCTCAAATATATGGAAAATACAATACCAGTCCGTATGATAAGCTGAAGTTAGATTTAATGTATGTTCAAAACTATTCTATTTTGTTAGATTTAAAATTACTTTTGATGACAATAAAAATTATTTTTATGAAAGAAAGTACAGAAGGATTTAAGTGAGTAAAATGATAAAGGGTATAAATATGGGAAAAATAATTGTACCAACAGGATATATGGGGTCAGGTTCATCGGCTATTACAGATTTGTTAACAGAACTAGAAGGATATGATGCAGATACAGGAACTTTTGAGTATGTTTTTTTGCATTGCCCTAATGGACTCTTTGATTTAGAAGATAAATTGCTTAAAGGAAATAATGCATTAAGAAGTGATGAAGCATTGCATAGTTTTAAAAAAACTATGCAACAATTATTTGATAAAAAATATTGGTGGGTCGGACATTATAATCAAAAATTGACACCTGAATTTTTGAATTATACAGAAGAGTATGTTGAATCTTTGATTCAATATAAACCGGAATATTATTGGTATTTTCAGGAAAATGCAGATATAAAAATGGTGATTAAATTGATAATAAATAAAATATTATCAATTATATCGTTGGGTAAATTGACTTTGAAAAAGCCTCTTGTTTATACAGACCTGATGTTATCATATGTTTCACCTGAAGAGTTTTATGAAAGAACAAAGCTATATTTAAGAAAAATTTGGATGGATTTGGGTATAAACACGAGAAATGTAATTTTGGATCAGTTGCTACTCCCATTTAATTTGTTTCGTATTGATAATTATTTTGATGAGGAAGAACTGAAAGTATTTGTAATAGATAGAGATCCAAGAGATGTTTTTTTTCTGAACAAATATGTATGGAGTAAACAAAAGAATCCAATTCCATATCCAACAAATGTAGAAGAGTTTTGTAAATGTTATAAAAGACTTCGACAAATGGAAAGAAAATCTACTTATCCGGGGGTAATGAGAATTCATTTTGAGGATTTGATTTATCATTATGAAGAAACAGTGAAGAAAGTTATGGAACATTTAGGAGAACCGCCAGAAAAACATATAAGAAAAAAGAGTTGTTTTATTCCCGAAAACTCCATAGAAAATACTCAGATATTTTTAACCAATGAATTATTTATACCAGAAAGAAGAAAAATTGAGGAAGAGTTGAGAGAGTATCTGTATGAGTTTCCGTATGAAAGAAAGGCAAATTTTAAAAAGGCTTTTTAAGATAAATAATAAAGTAAAAAAGTGAGAAAAGAGTAAAAAATGAAAGATAAGATAAAAAAAAATATATATATAGTGATTTGTTTTCTTAGTTATTTCTTATTAGATTGGATACTTAGAAGGACGTATTTGTCATATGGTGATTTGTCGTTATATGACCGAATCCCCTTATTTTTTGTTTTGGGGTGGTGTATATTGCTATGTGGTATTATTTACTGTTTGCCTGTAAAAATCAAACGTTTTTTTATGGGAATAAGTATAGTAGTTTACGGAATTTTAGTGTTGGTGCATGGGGCATATATTAATGTCTTCGATAAATTCTTCTCTTTTTCAGATCTAGCTCTTGCAAAAGAAGGAGCAGATTTTGTGGATGCATCATACATTGATATCCGAAAAAGGATTATTATAGTGGTAATCTTATCAGTAATATTGATGGGGATAGCTATATATATTGTTCCTAAAAAAGAGAATAGAAAAATTTGTATTATTGCAGGTATGATAATGTTATTTTTGGGAGTAGGTAGTGTTCAGTATGCAAAATATTGTTTACCTGAAAAACAAGAAGCAGATGTATGGAATGTTTCTCAAAATATAGGAAATGTATATGAAGACTTTGTTGATTCTAAACGTTGTTTGTTGATGAGTGGAATATATCAATATTCATTTAGAGATTTAACGGAACAGATAAACCCCTTTGAAAAAATGCAGTATGAAGAAGTAGTTCGAGAATTAGATGACTATTTTGAAAAGAATGATATAAAAAAAATAGATAATGCAAAAACGGGGATTTTTAAAGGAAAGAATTTAATTCTTGTGCAGTTAGAAAATATTGATACATGGATGCTGACAGAACAGAATATGCCTAATTTATATCAATTAAAGACAGAAGGAATTGATTTTGTTAATCACTTTTCTGTTGGCTTTGCAACAGGTAGGACATTTAATACTGAATTTATTGTGAATACGGGTTATGTACCCCAACCAAACGGTGCAACTCCATCATATATTTACAGTAAAAATAAGTATCCATATTCATTAGCACATTTAATGAAAAAAGAAGGATATACAGCCAATTCGTATCATTCAAATAATGGAAATATTTATAACAGAGCGCAGGCGCATAGTGTATTTGGATATGAAAAGTACCATAATTGGACAGATATGGAGATGGATGATTATACGATGGATTCTCAGCTTCTAAATAATTTTGATGTTCTTGTTCCATCAGATAAGTTTTTTGATTTTATCATTACATATTCTGGACATGGACCGTTTACTACTGATAATGCAGCTTGTGCAGCGCATATAGATGAGGTGAGATCTGAAAATAATGATCCGGACGAAATATATTTATGTGGATTGGCACAGGCAAAAGAAACAGATTTATTTGTTAAAAAATTGATACAACATTTAGAAGAAAGCAACTTAATAAACGATACAATTTTAGTATTTTATACAGATCATTATGCATATTCTACGGTTAGTGCCGAAAAAGAATTAGAGCTAAAAGGAACTAGTGATTCAAATTTAATACAAAATACTCCTTTTTTTATATGGGGGAGTGAGGTTACACCTGAAGTAGTTGAAAAGGTTACGGATACTACAGACATTTTACCTACGCTAGCGAATATGTTTGATCTGGATTGTAAGTATCAATACTATGTAGGGAAAGATGCGTTTGAAGAGAATCGAGGCTATGCATTATTTTCAGATTTCTCATGGTATGATGGGGAAACATATTATAATAATAAGTATGCCGGTGAAATTACAGATGAGATAGAAGTAATAAATAAAGAAGTTCAAGAGAAAATCAATATGAGTTGGAAAGTATTAGAAAGTAATTATTTTGAAAGTAGTAATAAAGAGTAAAATTTCTATGTGTATACTGTAAAATCAGAGAAATGGAAGGAAACGGTACTGTGAAAACGTATTTTGATAAAATATATAAAGGGACGTATAAAGAATTTATTGCAAAAATTGCTAAAAGTATAGAGACAGAGCAAAAAGAATTTATTATTACAGCTAATCCGGAAACTTTTATGATTGCGGAGGATAATAGTGACTTTGCTAATGTTTTGAATGCAGCATATACAACAATAGTTCCTGACGGAATAGGAATTGTGAAGGCCGCTAACATATTAAATATTCCATTGAAAGAGAGAATTACAGGTGTTGAAATATGTCAAGATTTATTTCAATTATTAGAGAAAAAAAGAGGAAGTTTGTATTTGTTTGGAGCAAAAAAAGACGTTGGGGAAGAGTTGGTCCAAAAGTTGCGAATACAGTATCCTGATATTAATGTTTTAGGTTATACAGACGGGTATACTTCAGATAAGGATCTGGTAATGCAAGAAATTACACAGTTGAGACCGGATGTTTTGTTAGTAGCTTTAGGGATACCGTATCAAGAATTGCTAATCCAAAGATATTACGAAAAATTTGAGAAAGGAATATTGATAGGTGTTGGAGGAAGTTTTGATGTTTTGAGTGGAAAAAAGAAAAGGGCACCTAAAATATTTATAAAATGTAATTTAGAATGGTTATATAGAATTATTGCCGAACCCAAAAGGATCAGAAGATTTTACAATAGCAATGTAAAATTTATAAAGAGGATACGCACGTTGAAGAGGGGGGAAAAAATATGAAAATAAAGGTGATGACAATATTTGGAACACGTCCGGAAACAATAAAGATGGCTCCGTTAGTAAAAGAACTGAAAAAAAGGAATCAGATAGAAACGATTGTGTGTGTGACAGCACAGCATAGAGAAATGTTGGATCAAGTGTTAAATGCATTTTCAATCGTGCCAGATTACGATTTGGATATTATGGAAAAAGGTCAGACCTTATCTAAAATAACAAGTAAAGCGTTGGTGGGATTAGAAAATGTTATTAAAAAAGAATGCCCGGATATTGTTTTGGTGCATGGTGATACGACAACGACTTTTGCGGGAGCTTTAGCAGCTTTTTATCAACAAATACCGGTGGGACATGTTGAAGCAGGATTGCGAACCTACAATAAGTATTCTCCATATCCGGAAGAGATTAACAGACAATTTGTAAGTTTGATTTCTGAATTGAATTTTGCACCTACTCAGCAGAGCAAGGAAAATCTTGTGAAAGAGGGAAAAGATAGTTCCTCTATTATAGTGACCGGAAATACGGCGATTGATGCTTTACGTACAACCGTAAGGAACAACTATACTCATGAAGTTTTAGAGTGGGCGTCAGATAGTAGATTAATTATGTTGACGGCTCATAGAAGAGAAAATTTGGGTGAGCCAATGATTCATATGTTTCGGGCTATTAAGCGGATAGTAGATAAGTATAAAGATGTTAAAGTTGTATATCCAGTACATTTGAACCCTATTGTTTTGAATACAGCAAAAACAATCTTAGGAGATTGTGAGAGAGTTCGGTTGATTTCTCCATTAGAGGTGATTGATTTTCATAATATTCTTAGTAGATCCTATTTGATTCTTACAGACAGTGGAGGAATACAAGAAGAGGCACCGTCTCTAGGGAAGCCGGTGGTTGTATTGCGAAATACAACAGAACGCCCAGAAGGGGTTGACGCAGGAACATTAAAATTAGCAGGAACGGATGAAGAAAATATTTATCGGATTATAGATGAGTTGTTAGAAAATAAAAAAGTTTATGAGTCTATGAGTAAAGCGGTTAATCCTTATGGTGACGGCCGAGCAAGCGAGAGGATTGTAGATGAGATTATAAAATGGTTTTCTTGTAAATCGGATTTTTGATAAACCGCATAAATGTGACATTTTCAAGCGATTTCGGATACTAAATGTGTTTCTTTGTTATATGGTGAGCGCATAGTTTAGAGGTGTTCCCAAAACACATTTCTGGAGTCCCATTGCTAGGATTCTGGAAAGCTAACATTTACGTAAACACTCAAATACTGCAAATACGAATATTTTGAAAAAAATAAGAGGGGCGCAAAATCATCAAATTAGATGATTGAGCGACACCCTCGCTTTTTAGATAAAAAGATTCGGAAAGGGCTGTTTGGAACTATTTATTTTCCGACAGCCCCATGAAAATTAGCAAGAATTTTGACACTATCCCTATCAGTATATGTATGTCAACTATTGAGAGCACCAGATATGTGAAACATATGTTCAATGTTGTGAGAGGACAGTGATTAGTCGTTGCTCCCTATTATATATGTTCAGAATTTTCCTTTAAATATTTTTTTGCATCTTTTAAGAAGCTTACTGCGATTAGGATGATAACAACTGCAATAGGGAAGGCAGCTATAATACTTACAGATTGTAGGTTACTCATTGAACTTTCAGAAAATACAAGAGCAATTGGGAGGAGAATGAGAAGAATACACCAGATTAATTGTATAAATTTATGAGGGGACTCATTTTCTCCTAATTTATGATAACTATAGCATGCGCCTATGTAAGCAATGGAGTCAAAAGATGTTGCATAAAAAGCAATCATGGTAATAAGCAGTAGGGTTAAAATAAGTGGTGCACATGGCAATGTTTGGATAATGGATATAATTATATCATATAAATTACCGTCTTGTTGATACATTGCGATAAAATCTGCTGCTCCTGAAATTTGTTTTCCTAAAGAGTAGTTTCCCAATATAATAAAACTTACGATTGTTGAGCCTACTCCAAAAGCATACCCACCTAAGATCGTTTGACGAACGGTACGCCCTTTAGATATATTTCCGATAAAGAATGGAGCGGCAACACACCATACCATCCAGTATGCCCAGTAAAAAATCGTCCAGTTCTGCGGGAAAGAGGTTGTACGTTGTGGATCTGTAAAGGTGGCTAATTCAAAAAAGTTTTGAACCATTCTTCCAAGAGAGGAAATCCCTGTTTCAATAATATATTTGGCTTCGCCTCCGAACAGTAGTACAAAAGCAAGTAAGCCGAAGAAAAGGTAAATGCATGCTTTTGCCAAAAAACTGATCCCTTTAAAACCGTGTAATAGCGAATATGTATAGACAATACATGTAATAATAAGAATGATTATTGTAAGTATGGATGAATCGATGTTCACATGAAATAATTCATTAATAGCGCTTGCCATGAGTGGCGTGGCTAGGCTGAATGTCGTTGCAGTACCTGCTAAAAGAGCAAAAACGGCAAGGAGATCAATAAGACGTCCTGCGAAGCCGTCAGTATATTTCCCAAGAAGTGGGCGGCATGCTTCGGAATACTTTTGGCGTTCACGTTTACGAACGTGAAGCATAAAACCAAATGCAGCAGCGAGAACAAGATAGAATCCCCACGGAATTAAGCTCCAGTGGAAAATGGGATATACGCTGGCCCAGTCCTGAATGCTACCTAACTCTGCAATATGAGGATCTGTCGCATATAAAATCCATTCTGAAAAGGAATAGAATAGTATGTCAGCAGCCAATCCAGCTGTGAACATCATAGCTCCCCATGAAAAGAAGGAATATTTAGGTTTTTCATTTTTGCCTCCGAGAACTATATTGCCATATTTGGATGAAGCTATAAAAATAGACAGTAAAAATACACCTAGCCCAATGATTAAGTAATAGCTTCCGAGAGTATCCCCAAGGAAGAAGCGGATTTGACTGATGACAGCATTGGATTGATCCGGCATACAGAAAAAAAGAATACATAATACGATAATAATGGTTAATGGAACGAGGGTGATCATCCAGTCTACTTTTTTATGTTCCGGTAAGTTGGTATGTTGAGTGTTCATGATATTTTCCTCCTGTATTAAATCATAAATGATATGTTTGATAGCTAGGATCTGTTAATAGTAGTTCCTCAAAATTGTCTATTTCTACAATATCTCCGGATTTCATCGGGGTGATTTGAAGTGTATATTCATTAGGATGACAGAATAAAGCGACATCATCCCAATAAATTTGTGTGTGTTGTTTCTTCTCAAATTCAAGTTCTAAATGTTTTCTTAGTTTTTCTCCATCCTCTGCGGTCCAACGTGATATGCTGAAAAGTTGCCAACCGTTTTTACCACCGGTTCTAGAACATGAAACGATTATTTTATTTTTTGCCGTTAGAAGCCATTCATTTGTGTGTGAATCAGTCCAAATGCAATTATAACCAGAACATTCAAAATTGGGATGCAGGATGTCGTAATTATAAATAATCTGATCACCATCCAAAATGATACAATCTTTGATGAAAAATCTGGCCATATATAATGAAGATATGTTATTGCAAGTATCGTAATAAGGATTTTCGATAATTTTTACACCTGGATATTGATATTCGAGAGGATAAAACTGTTCTTTGAGATATCCGACGACAATATAAATCTCTGTAATATGATTTTTATGAAGTGCTTGAATTACAGTATCAATCATGCGGATTCCGTTAACTTTTATAAGCGGTTTTGGTGTTTTGAATGTAACAGGCTGCATTCGCTTTCCAATTCCGGCAGCCATAATAATTGCTCGTTTAACAGTGTGCATTTGCGGTTCTCCTTTTATTGTAGTTTGTCTTGAACAATTTTATAAAATTCTTTTGCATATCGATATTGTCTTAACGAGTATTCGCCGAAGTCAATACCAAGATTGCGTTTATACTCGCACCAGTTGCTCCAGAGAAGTCCACATACAGCGATATAGCAGTATATTTTAATGCGTATATTTTCGGGACATTTATAGTTGAAATAAAAATCGATAGTTTCATCAATCCTTTGTTTTTCATAAAATGAATAAATGCAGAACATTGCTATGTCTATATGGGGATCTTGCATACCAGCGTATTCCCAGTCAATGAGCCTAATGGATGTGCTCCCGCTAGCTTCTTCTATAAAAAGAAAATTATCAGGAACTGCATCTATATGAGTTAATACTTCTTTTTCAATATGGGAAGAAATATATGGCTTGAGAGATAAAACTTTTTCTTTTGTTATTTTATAATCTCTGTAAGCGGAAGGGTGACCATTCCATAACTGTTCGTAAAAATCAATTTGTTCAAAAAGATTAAATCTATGATCTACTTTTAATTCCATTTCATGTAGTATGCGAAGTTTTTTCATACATTTTTTAACATCTTCTTTGTTTTCAGGAGAGCAAACGCGAGCATTGTTGAAAAATTTTGTTATTTTATATCCATTGTCTGGGTTAATGTAAATAATGTCATCACAAAGCCCTTTGTGCTGAATTGCTTGATATACTTGTGCTTCTTCGCTTCGGTTTATCAAATTATCAGTGCCCTCTCCAGGAATACGCATAATATATTTCTGGTCACAGCATTCAAATAAGAAAGAGCGGTTGGTCATTCCTTTTTTTAAAACAGAGATGTTTGTTATGTCTTTGGTATTTACATTTAATGCATTTGCAGCAATTTCAATAGCCTCAGATTTTAATTGATTTGAATTGCTATCCAATTCTCTTAATTGTTCATATGTGTTGATTTCTAAAATGTTATCAGATGGCACAATTTTAGCGGCGGTGAGCATTTTATTTTTTTCGCAAATTGTTTCTTCCCAAAAAATATTATCGTATTTATGATCGTTGCAAAATTTATCTAATCGTTTTTTTACAATTTCAGAAAGATCTTTAGTAAGATAGCAAATTCCGAGCATAGTATTTCCCTCGGTAGTTTTATCAATGAGAAAAAGTTCTCTTTTTCTGGTAACTCGTACAGAACTTTCTTTATCTGAAACGTCACTTACCATGTACCAAGGATAAAGTTCATACTTATTAAAAGGATTTGTTTTGCACCATAAGTCACAAGGAATAATATATGTATTTGATAAATATTTGGAAACAAGTTTTAAAGAATGCAAATTATTTTTTATTGCATAATCTGGGTTTACAATTAATTGAACATTGTATAAATCAATTAAATATTCATATTGCTCTTTTAAGAATCCGACTACTACATAGATGTCAGTAATTCCTACTTCATGAAGTTGTTTGATTAGACGTTCAATCAAAGTCTCTCCGTGAACTTCAAGTAGACCTTTAGGAGTTTCTGTATTGATAGGAACCATACGCATCCCAAATCCGGCGGCTAAGATAACCGCACTTTTAGGGGATGTAGTATAAATCAAGTTTTTTGATTTTTGAGTAGGAACACAAGATTCATCGATAAATCCATTTTTGGATAATTCTTTAATTGAATGATTGACTGCACCAACAGAGAGGCCAGAAAGTTTAGCTAAAGTTCGTTGAGTTGTGTAAGGTGTTGAAAATAATAAGTTCAGAATATCGAGAGTTTGAATGTTCATGATTTCCTCCAAAATTGTTTTTGTGAACAAAATTGATTATATATTTTTTTTGATCAGATGTCAATTTATTTTTTGATTTGTAAATTAAAGTTGTGAAAGTGATATTTTTAATGCACTGTAGAATTACTAGAAAACGAAGAAAATGGGAGGAAATTTAATCTTTTTTAGGGGGAAATGATTGAATAATGTAGAGATTTGTTGTATCATGGTATGATGTAGATTAAGTATATACTAAAATAGGTGAGAAAATATGTCAAAGAACAAGGTGAAGCGTAATTCATCCCGCAGAAGGCAGGCAATGCACAGGGGGAAAGAGACGTCAACTAAGCCAAAGAAACCGGTTACCCGAAGGAAAGATTTTTCCGCTTCAGGAAAAGGAAAGAAGCGCAAAAAGAGACGTGTTCATAAGATGAAGCCATGGCAGATCGCATTAATCTGCGTAGGAGTTTTCATCGCAGCGCTTTTAGCATTCGGATTAATGTATGTTTATGCGAAGTGGAGTAAGATCGATACGAAATCAATTAAAGCGGACGACATCATTATCAATGAAGAAGTGAAGAAAAATAAAAATGTCGATCTTGGAGACGGATACACAAATGTCGCGTTGTTTGGCGTGGATTCAAGAGACGGTGACTTGGGAGAAGGAAATCGTACGGATTGTATTATCGTTGCAAGCTTGAATAATAAGACAAAGGAAATCAAGATGGTGTCAGTGTACAGAGACACGCTGCTTGATCTTTCAGAAGGAACTTATCAGAAGTGTAATGCGGCATATAGCTACGGAGGTCCCGTACTTGCTATCAATATGTTGAACATGAATCTTGATCTTGATATTCAGGATTATGTGACGGTTGATTTTGGCGCGATCGCAGATGCGGTAGATCTGTTGGGCGGCATAGAGATTGAAGTTACGGAGGAAGAACTTCCGTATATTAATCAATATATTCCTGAAACGGCAAATTCGGCGGGAAAGGCGGCAAATCTTCTTCAAAGTGCAGGCCTTCAGAAATTAGACGGAACGCAGGCGACAACTTATGCCAGAATTCGTTCTACGGCAGGCGGAGATTTTACCCGTACGGAGCGTCAGCGCCTTGTAATAGAAAAAATGTTTGAAAAGGCGAAGGGAGCGGATATCGGAACGTTAAACAAGATCATCGATAAAGTGTTCCCGCAAGTTTCAACAAGTTTTACGCTGCCGGAGATTTTGAAATATGCTTCAGCTTACAGTGAATATAAACTGGTAGGAAATATGGGATTCCCGGAAGATAAGTATACAGATATGCTTTCAGAGATCGGAAGCGTTGTCGTGCCGGATGATCTTGTATCGAATGTAACAAAGCTTCATGAATTCCTGTTTGGCACTACAGGATATGTTCCATCGTCTACAGTGCAGACGGTCGGTTCTAATATTTCGTATACTGCAAGTGCAAAGAAGTCTTCGGGAACAGGATCGGAGTCGTCATATGATAGTGGTGAATCTTATTATGACAGTGGATATACCGATAACAGCGGTAACTACGAAGGCGGAAATAACGGTGGAAATTATGATGACGGAAGCATGGGCGGAAACAGTGGTAATACCGGAAATTCGGGAGAAACAGGCAGCGTCGGAGGAAATGGCAGTACCGGGGATAATACAGGCGGTACAACAGTAGAACCTCCGGTTGTGCCGGATGGCGGAACAGACAGCGGCGGCGGACAGACCGAAGCGCCTCCGGAAGGTACAGTTCAATAATATCCAACCGGAACAGGGGAAGATAAAAAACAGAAAGAGGTTAAGTATATGAAAGTATTAAAGAAATTTGCAAGCATTATTATTGCGGTATGTTTGATGATTCCGGTGTTGAGTACGGTGGTATTTGCGGCGGATGGCGTATTGATGTTTTCTGATCCGTCAACGAAGGTCGGAGAAAATGTGAGCGTTGATTTTGTTGTTCAAAGTTCAGGCGGTACGATCGGAAGTGTGGATGTTACAATGAGTTATGATCCGAAGGCGCTTGAATTTGTCAGCGGCGATGGATTTACGGCAGACGGTGCGGGTACGCTGACTTATAAAGGTACAGGCGGCGGAACAGAGCTGAGAACGGCGGTAGTTTTCAGAGCTCTTACGGTTGCGAATACGCAGATTTCTGTAAGCAGCAGTTCAGCTACGATTTCTTCCGGAGATACATTAAATTTGAACAATGGATCTTCCGCAATTTCGATTGTAGCGGCAGACGATGGAACAACAAGTGTAGAACCGACATCGGCTCCTAATTCACCGGCAGGTGAAAGTACAGATATTGTTGTGACTGTAGACGGAAATGATTATCATTTTTCAGAGGCGTTTACGACAACAGATATTCCGGAAGGTTATTCTGAGACAAAGATGACATTTAACGGAGAAGAGAGAAAATTTGTAGCAAATGACGCGGGAGTTTATCTTGGATTTTTAATGGATGACGCAGGAAAAGGAAAATTTTTCCTGTTTAATACAGAGGATGCAACATTTGCTCCTTTCGCACAAATTGCAATATCGGATACAACATCTTTGATCGTTGTTGATGCACCGAAGTCGGCAAAACTTCCGAGCAGTTATCAGGAAGTGGACATGACAGTTCAGGAAGAAAACTTCCCGGCATGGTCTGATCCGTCCAATTCCAGATATTATGTTATTTACGCATTGAATACAAGAACAGGTGAAAAATCTTTCTATCAGTACGATACAGAAGACGGAACATATCAGTATTTTGAGGCTCCGAAAGAGGAGACGGAAAAGAAAGACAGTGAGAGCGGCATAGTTGCGAAGCTGGGCGAATTTGTAGCGGAAAATACAATGGTTGTTCTTGTAGCGGCGGCAGCATTGTTTTTGCTTCTCTTGATTTTGGCAATCGTATTTGCGGTAAAACTTGTCCATCGAAATCAGGAATTGGATGATCTGTATGATGAGTATGACATTCCATTCGAGGAAGAAGAGAAAAAGTTGAGTGCAAAGTCCGCTAAAAAAGGAAAAGCAAAAGATGATTACGATGATGACTTTGATGATGGGTCGGATGAGTCAGAAGAGTATGATGAGTATTCGGATGAATATGAAGATGAATATGACGACGAGTACGAAGATGAATATGACGACGAGTACGACGATGACTATGAGGAAGAAGGTTATCTGGACGACGAGTCGGATGAATATGGGTTTGACGATGATTTTGAAGTCGGATATGATGACGATTATGAGAATGAATACGACGATGAAGCGTTTGATGAGCCTGAGGAAAAACAGGCAGCAGGAAAAAGCAATAGAACATCTTCAAAAAAAGATGACTTTGATATTGATTTTGTAGATTTATAAGTAGATTTATAAAATGAAAGACCGGATAGAAAAGATGAAATTTTCAATTATTTTCTAAGTCCGGTCTTTTTTGTGTTTTCAATTCAATATTTGTTAAATGAATAAACACAAATTCATCACATTAATCCGCTATGATAAGACCATAGAAAAAAAGAAAGAAAGCGGGTAGTGTTATGGACAATCAATATAATTATTATAATCCAAATGAAAATTCAAATAACGAAGATCGGCAGAGAATGAATTCTCAGAGCGAAGGCAGCCAAAACGGAGAACAAAAGGGAAATACCCCACAGTGGCAGCCGGGCGGCGATCATTTGAAAAAGGAAAAAAAGCCGCATAAGAATTTGATGCGGACGGTTGCAGTCGTAGGTTTTGCCATTTTATTCGGTGTTGTTTCAAGCGGGATTTTCCTTACAACAACGGTGGTTGGAAACCGGGTGTTTGGGTTGCTTGACTCTTCAAAATCTACAACCGCATCTTCTGATAAGGTAAGTAAAGGGACTCCTCTTTCAAAATCATCCAGCGTAGTGACATCTGATGTATCTGAAGTTGTGGATCAGGTGATGCCGTCTATCGTTTCTATCACAAGTATGTCGGTAGAAGAAGTCCGCAGCTTTTTCGGCGGAACTTATGAACAGCAGTCAAAAGGCGCAGGTACCGGAATTATTATCGGAAAAACAGACACAGAATTATTGATCGTGACGAACAATCATGTTGTTGCGGGAAGCGATACTCTTACAGTTGCCTTTACGGATGAATCAACTGTAGAAGCAAACATTAAGGGTACAGATGCCCAGTATGATGTTGCAGTTATTGCAGTGCCTATTGAGAATATTTCGGATGATACACTGGATGCAATCTCAGTTGCCACTCTGGGTGATTCCACGAGCCTGAAAGTCGGTGAACCTGCGATTGCCATCGGAAATGCACTTGGATACGGACAGTCTGTGACAACAGGTGTTATCAGTGCATTAAACCGTTCTGTTTCTATGACAAATGAAGAGACCGGAGATACACAGGAAAGCGGTGTGAAATTGATCCAGACGGATGCGGCGATCAACGAAGGAAACAGCGGAGGCGCTCTTGTCAATGTAAATGGCGAAGTGATCGGCATTAACTCTTCAAAACTTGTAGGTGACAGTGTGGAAGGAATCGGATATGCAATTCCGATCAGTGATGTCGGTGATTTGATTGAAAACCTTATGAACAGAGAAACAAAAACAAAAGTTGCGGAAGATAAAAGAGGCCTTATCGGCATAACCGGAATCAGTGTTTCGGATGCCTTTTCACAGCAGATTGAGATGCCGGCAGGAGTATATGTAACAGAAATTGCAAAAGGCGGCGGTGCAGAAAAAGCAGGAATGACAAAAGGGTGCATTATCACAGCTATTGATGACATAACAGTAGACAGCATGGAGGCTCTTCAGGAGCAGCTGCAATACTATGAGAAAGGTACAACTGTGACGTTAAAAATCCAGATTCCTCAGACAAACGGAGAGTATAAAGAGCAGACTATAGAAGTGACGCTGCAGTAAGTGTGAAAGAGAAATCCTTTTTCTGAAAATATATAAATGAAAAATTATTTCCCCTCCCGGAGAGAGAAAACTCTGAAACGGGAGGGGAAGTTTGTGTTGCAGTGATTATTTATCAAACTCGGGATTGACAGCATAGAAGTTTTTGCTGTCGAGTTTTTCCTGTACAATGCGTAAACTTTCACCGAAACGTTGGTAGTGGACGATTTCACGTTGTCTTAAGAAACGGATCGGATCGCATACTTCAGGATCTTTTACGAGACGAAGAATATTATCGTACGTTGTACGCGCTTTCTGCTCTGCCGCAAGATCTTCATGAAGATCGGTGATGGGATCTCCTTTTGATTGGAAATAAGTTGCTGTCCATGGGGCGCCGCTTGCTGCCTGTGGCCAGAGAGCAAGTGTGTGATCTACATAATAAGGAGCAAATCCGGAGCGTTCGATTTCCTCCGGAGAAAGGTCCTTGGTGAGCTGATAAACGATGGCGCATACCATTTCCATGTGAGCGAGTTCTTCTGTTCCTATATCGGTTAGCGTTCCTGTTACTTCCTTATACGGCATAGTATATCTTTGAGAGAGATAGCGCATAGATGCGGCCAGTTCTCCGTCGGGACCTCCGAATTGACTGATGATGATCTTTGCAATTTTAGGATTGGTTTGTGTGATTTTTACCGGATATTGAAGACGTTTTTCATAATTCCACATAAATCAGCATCCTCCTTCCTGCCATGGCCACGGTTCATTGATCCAGTTCCATCGTTCGGCACAGGAATAATCGGCTGTGTCGACAGTCAGTGGTCCGTAGGCAGAAGCATATTGTTTTAAAGCGTCGTTGCGGTGGGCGCTCATTTCATGAAAATACGCAAGCGCTTCGCTGTCGCAAGGATGCGTATCGAGATAAAGTTTTACTTCGTCAACAGCAAAACTAACCTGGTTGATATGCTCCATAAGCTGGTTTCGGTTCATAGAACGATGCATATTTTTCATTGAAGCGTTATTTAAAGAACAGTCTTGAGTATTATTATTTGTGACAGAACAGTTTGAGTTAGAATAAGGATAGTTTTTCATCGGCAGCAGGCTCCTTTCCCTGAGAATGGTTTATTTAATTCCTCAAAGATCGTTCCGTTTTTAAGAGCGCGGCACGGTTCATAAATGTTCTGCCATTTTTGCCATGGAACATATGCCATTGCAATCGGCATATTTGCAGGGAAAAAGTCCCGGGTATTCGGACATCCGTTCATAGGAACTGTTTCGTGACACGGGCAGGAGGTGTCGGGCATTGTACGGCGCATATAACGCATCTGATTATTTGTTTGACAAGTTGCCATTGGCGGTATCTCCTTTTGTTGTAAATTCATTATTATAATATGAACGACTTACGTTTTTGCGAATGATATATGGAAAAATCCTTTACAACTGCCATTAAATTATATATAATAGGTAAGTCATCGGGGTGTGGCTCAGTTTGGTTAGAGCGCACGGCTGGGGGCCGTGAGGTCGCAGGTTCGAATCCTGTCACCCCGACTGATCTATTGCGGCGGCGAGCCGAAGTTCGGGCTTGCCCGAGATTTTGGCGGACGCTTGCGATTTCGGAGCGTGCTTTTTGGCACTTCCGGTGATTGCAGAAGTATATTTTTGTTTTGAAGAAGATATCATATACGAGAGATCAATGAGGGATCAGATCAGGTAAATGGCTTACCGGAAACTGATTCCTTATCTATTATTTCGGATATTATGGAAAGGAAGAAGAAAAATGTGTGGTTTTGCAGGTTTTGTCGGTAAAGTAGAAGATCGGGAAACTGTTCTTGTAAATATGATGGATACAATCATACACAGAGGACCGGACAGTGCAGGGAAATATGTTGATGAGGATGCGGCTCTTGGATTTCGGCGTTTGAGCATTATCGACCTGTCTTCAGTCGGAGATCAGCCCCTTTATAATGAAGATAAAAGCATGGTGCTTGTTTTCAATGGGGAAATCTATAACTATCAGGAACTGCGAAAAGAATTGATCGAGGCTGGACATGTATTTGTCTCTAATACAGATTCGGAAACTCTGATACACGGATATGAGCAGTGGGGAGAGAAACTTGTCGATCGTCTCCGGGGAATGTACGCGTTTGTGATTTGGGATACAAAGAAAAAAAGACTTTTCGGTGCAAGGGATATTTTTGGAATCAAGCCTTTTTACTATGCGCAGATGAATCAGACCTTTTTGTTTGCGTCTGAGATCAAAGCATTTATGGAACATCCGAAATTTGATAAGATTTTTAATGAAGATGCTTTGGGAAATTATCTTTCCTTTCAGTTCGTACCGACTAACGAAACCTTTTTCAAAGGAGTATTTTGTCTTCAGCCCGGTCATTACTTTATTTATGAAGATGGGAAAATGGAAATATCGCGGTATTTTGAACCGAATTTTACAGGAAAATATGAAAAAACATTCGATGAAGCTGCGGCTGAAGTGGAAAAAGTCATGAAGGAGTCGGTAGAGAAGCATAAGATTAGCGATGTGGAGGTTGCGTCTTATTTATCAAGCGGAGTGGATTCCAGTTACCTGACTTATCTGGGACAAGTCGATCATACGTTTACAGTCGGATTTGACGAGGGAGAATACAGTGAGATTCAGGATGCAAAAGATTTTGCCGAAAGTATTCATATGAAGAATGATGCGAAGGTGATCACGCCGGATGAATACTGGGACAGTCTTTCGGATATTCAATATTATATGGATGAGCCTGTGGCGGATCCTGCGGCGGTTGCACTGTATTTTTTGAGTAAAGAAGCGGCAAAGAAAGTAAAAGTTGTGCTTTCGGGTGAAGGATCGGATGAATTGTTCGGAGGATATAATATTTACTGTGAACCTCTTGAACATACTGCTTTTAATAAAATTCCGATGCCGATCCGGCGCTTTATGGGAAAATTTGCAGAATACTGTCTGCCGAGGGGGATGAAAGGCCGTGGATTTCTTATGCGTCATGGAAAGACGCTGGAAGAACGGTATTTTGCCAATGCTACGAATATATTTACAGAGCGTGAGGCTGCTAAAATTTTGAAAAAGGGATGCAGACCGGGAATTCAGGATGTGACAAAACCTTTGTATAACCGGGTGAAAGATAAGGATGCGGTGACAAAAATGCAGTATGTGGACTTGCATCTTTGGCTTGTTCACGATATCCTTATGAAAGGGGATAAGATGGGCATGGCGAATTCTTTGGAAGTCAGAGTGCCGTTTCTTGACCGGAATGTTCTGGAACTTGCGGAAAGCCTTCCTCTTCAATATAAAGTGCAGGCACCGCGCACGAAAGTTGCTCTCCGGGCAGCGGCGGAACGCAGTATCAGAAACAAGACGGCAGAGAAAAAGAAACTTGGTTTTCCGATCCCGATTCGGGTTTGGCTGAAAGAGGAAAAATATTATAATCGTGTGAGAGCGATGTTTGCATCTTCTATGGCGAAAAAATTCTTTAATACCGATCTGCTTATGAAGATGCTGGAAGATCACAGAGACGGAAAGAATACGAATGAAAAAACAGATGACAGCCGCAAAATCTGGACGGTATATATTTTCCTTGTATGGTATGACCGCTTTTTTGAACATGGGAAACCGGTGCATCCTTCCATGACAGCAGGTAAATAAGATTGATGATGGGTGTGATGATATGAGAAGCAGGACTGTGCGTCCGATCAAGAGACGCGAACAGGGCAGGAAAAATGTAAAGAAGCAAAAGAAAAGAAACCTCGGAGATACGATGCCGATGCGTCCCGTCAGAGAAGATGTGTACGATACGGCGCCGATGCGTCCGATGAATATCAGAAGCGGGTATGAGGGATACCGCAGAACGATTGACCGTAGGCGTGAAGTGATACGGACGGAGCGTCCGGTTTCTGGACGTGTGAATTCCCGCAAAGGGAAAAAGGAACGTACGTCAGGCAGAACTCGTTATGAAAACAGAAATAGTTTATCGGCGCTGATCGCAAGACAAAGAAGTGCAGCGGGAAAAGAACAATATTTTGACTATGACCTTCTTTTTGTGATTATTTTTCTGATGTGTTTTGGTCTTGTTATGCTTTATAGTGTCAGTTTCTATGAAGCGCAGGCTGATTTCGGAAATGACATGTACTATTTTTCAAAACAGGCGTTGATCGGTGTGGGCGGATTTATCGGCATGTATCTTGTGTCAAAGTTAGATTATCATCTGTATGGAGCGTTTGCATTTGAAATCTATGTAATTTCGATGTTTTTGATGGCGCTTGTACAGACTCCGCTTGGCGTGACTGTCAATGGCGCGAGACGTTGGATCGGACTTCCCGGCAACCTTTCGCTGCAGCCTGCCGAGATTACAAAAATAGCAGTGATTCTATTTATATCTTATGAGTTATGCCGTCTTGGGAAAAGGGCATATTCGCCGAAAGGAATTGCACAGATACTTGCATTTGGCGCAGTGGCATCGGCAGGCGTTTTGTTTTTGACAGATAACCTGAGTACGGCGATCATCGTGGCGGGGATTACATGTATTTTGATTTTTGTAAGCCATCCGAAGACGAAGCCGTTTCTTGTAATAATCGGGATCGGGATTGCGGTAGCGGCAGTCGGGATCGCAATTCTTTCGGTAACTGTGGCGAACAGTGATAATTTCCGTCTCCAGCGAGTGATCTCGTGGCTGAACCCGGAAGCTACGGCCGATACGGGAAGTTTTCAGGTCATGCAGGGACTTTATGCGATCGGAAGCGGAGGACTGTTCGGAAAAGGACTGGGAAACAGTACACAGAAATTGGGCGTGATTCCCGAAGCGCAAAATGACATGATCCTTGTCGTTATTTGTGAGGAGCTTGGCGTATTTGGCGCGGTTGTTATTTTGGTCCTGTTTGTATTGTTGTTATACAGACTGATCTTTATTGCGAAAAATGCGCCCGATCTTTTCGGTTCGCTGATCGCGACTGGGATATTTGCGCATATCGCATTACAGGTTATTTTGAACATTGCTGTCGTGACGGGACTTCTTCCGACAACGGGTATTACGTTGCCTTTTATCAGTTACGGCGGAACTGCAATCGTATTTTTGATGGCGGAAATGGGAATTGCGCTTGGAATTTCACGGAAAATAAGATTAGAATAGAAAAAGCTTCCTTTCTTATGAGATGTGTGATATATTTATATGTGGTATTAAAAACTACATACAATAGAAGCGTAAAATATATTTTGCGTTTCAGGAGGAAGTGTTATGGATTATAAAATTGTTTTGGATAGTTGCGGAGAATTGACATATAAGATGAAGGAGAGCGGGATTTACCATACGGCGGTTTTGAGTATGCTCGTTGACGGAGATACGATCTTGGATGATGAAAGTTTTGACCGAAAAGATTTTCTGAAAAGAGTAGCGGTGAGTCCGGAATGTCCGAAGTCTTCCTGTCCTTCGCCGGATGCATATATGGAACTTTACGGCGGAGCGGAGAAGAGGGTTTATGTGGTGACCTTGTCAGCGGAATTAAGCGGATCGTATAATAGCGCTCAGCTTGGAAAAGAGCTGTGGAAGGAAGAAAACGAAGACGGGGATAAACAAATCTATGTATTTAATTCGCGTTCGGCATCGGTAGGTGAAAGTTTGATCGCATTGAAAATACAAGAGTGTGAAGAAAAAGGGTATTCTTTTGAAGAAGTGATAGAGCATGTGGAAGCATATATCGAAGAACAGCACACATATTTTGTTCTTGAAAATCTGGATACACTTCGGAAGAACGGAAGGCTTACAGGAATTAAGTCGTTGATGGCAAGCGCTCTTAATATCAAACCGGTGATGGGGTCAACTCCGGAGGGAACGATTTGTCAGCTTGGTCAGGCGAGAGGAGTTAAGAAAGCGATTGCGAAGATGGCAGAGCATATTGTGGCAGATGGCAAAAATACAGAGAATAAAGTGTTGGCGATCGCTCACTGCAACTGCCCGGAAAGAGCAAGAGAGATAGAGCGTATGATTCTCGATAAGATAAAAGTAAAAGACAGTTTTATAGTAGAGACAGGCGGAATCAGCACAATGTATGCAAATGACGGTGGAATAATAGTTGTACTGTAGAAGTGTTTGTGATAAAATGTCCTCATGCGTAGTATCTTATCTGAAAGGAGTAATACGGGATGAGTCAGGAAAAGGTTGACCGTTATAAACAGGAAAAAGTAAACAGAAAACAGATCATGCGTAAGCAGAAGCTGATGAATAATATGCGTAAAGGGGTGCTTGTGGTGGTAGCTCTGGCATTGATCGGATGGCTTGGTTATTCTGCTTATGATATCTATGAGTCGGGAAAAGAGAGAACTGTCTCAGAGGTGAATTATGACGCCGTATCTGATTATTTGAACGGACTGAATGCAGAAGGTTCTGCTGAGTAAATGGTGTGGTGTGGGGAGTGAGCGCCGAATTTGAAGAGCGCACACCCTTGCACCCAAATTTTTTTTAAAACTTTAAAGTGAATAAATTCATTAAAAACACAACATGTAGGGTATTTGGAACATCAATGCCATACATGTTCTTTTTTTGCGAAAAATCCTGTTTTTTGATTCGTTTTTAGCCGAAAAAAGGACACAAAAAAATCTCAAAAAAGGGTTGAAAAAGGGGGAGTGGTGGTTTAGAATGGAGTCAAGTGGTAAAGAGTGGAGGCTAGTGGAGTAAAGTAGGGGCGATGTGGAGCTCACATTAAGAGAAAGGATTCCAGATGTTATTAGGAGAGTTTAACCATAGTATTGATGAAAAGGGAAGACTCATCATTCCGGCAAAACTGCGGGATGATCTTGGTGACAGTTTCGTTATTTGTAACGGACTGGAAGGCTGCCTCTTTGTTTACTCTCAGGAAGAATGGAATAAATTCGTTGCTGAACTTGAGACTTTGCCACGCATGAGTAAGGATGCCAGAATTTTCAAGCGTTATTTTTTCGGAAGCGCTTCGGAGGGCAGTTTCGACAAGCAGGGGAGAGTTCTTGTCCCGCCGTCGCTCCGCAAAGCAGCCGGATTAGAAAAAGATGTAGTCTTAGTGGGAGTTCAGGATCGCATCGAGATATGGGATAAGGCTCTTTGGGAGGAACGCAGTCAGATCAGCGAGGAAGATCTGGACGCGATTGCAGAGCGTATGGAATCCATAGGAATTCGTATTTGATAAGGAGAAGACAATGGCATTTGAACATGTGTCTGTTCTACTGAACGAAACAGTAGACGGGTTGAACGTCAAACCGGATGGGGTTTATGTAGACGCTACGCTTGGCGGAGGCGGACATGCCTATGAAGTGTGCAGAAGGCTTGGCAGTAAGGGGAGATTTATAGGAATAGATCAGGATGCCGATGCAATTAAAGCAGCGGGAGAACGCCTGAAAGGCTTCGGGGAGAAGGTTACGATAATTCGGAGCAATTATCGTGATATGAAGCCGCAGCTCCAGAATATAGGTGTTGACAAAGTAGATGGTATTGTGATCGATCTGGGAGTTTCATCATACCAGCTTGATACCGCCGAACGCGGATTTTCTTATCGGGTGGATGCGCCGCTTGATATGAGAATGGATCAGAGACAGAAAATGACGGCGAGAGACATTGTCAACGAATACAGTGAGTCGGAACTTTACCGTGTGATCCGCGACTATGGGGAAGATAAATTTGCTAAGAATATTGCAAAGCATATTGTGGAGGAGCGTAGGAAAAATCCGATTGAAACAACGGGACAACTGAATGAAATTATCAGTCATGCGATACCGATGAAGTTTCGTAAGACGTCAGGTCATCCGTCGAAAAGGACATTTCAGGCGATTCGGATCGAGTTGAATCACGAACTGGATGTTTTGAGGGAGTCGTTGGATGACATGATCGAGATGCTGAATCCGGGTGGAAGGATATGCATTATTACATTTCATTCGTTAGAAGACCGCATTGTGAAAAGTGCATTTAGGAAAAACGAAAATCCATGCACTTGTCCGAGTCATTTTCCTGTATGTGTCTGTGGGAAGATTTCAAAAGGGAAAGTGATCACGAGAAAACCAATTTTGCCGTCGGAGGCAGAAACGGAATCAAACAGCCGTTCAAAAAGTGCGAAACTCAGAATATTTGAACGGGCATAAATTGGGAGTGTATCATATAGAAACGAATTTCCGAGGGGAGGGGAGAACCCTTAGGAAAATACAAAAAAGGAAGGGGCATTTGTCATGGCAGCAAACTATCGTACATCCAAATACAGAACGACAAGTCTAAGTGAAAGAGACAAAAGTGGATTTTATGTATATGGAAATACTGTACGTCAGGCAGAAACTCTTCCGAGAAAAACGAAGAGTCCGTATTCGCAGCAGAGGGAGCAGACGAAACGGACAAGCAGCCGGGTTGTTAAGAACCGAAACCGCGCGATGAGTATTAGTCCGGCTTATGCTGTATTTCTTACGGCAGCGGCAGTCTGTGCGGTATTGATTTGCGTTTTATACTTAAATCTTCAGTCGGAGGTCGTAAGCAGATCGGAAAATGTTACGGCAATGCAGGAACAACTTGCAGATCTGACGGAGGCAAATAATACTGCATATAATTCGGCGGCAGACTCGGTGAATCTCGAGACGGTGCGGGACAGAGCGATGAATGAAATGGGGATGGTTTATGCTGCTCAGGGAACAATCGTAGAATACGATAGTCCGGAAGGGGATTATGTAAAGCAGTATAACGATATTCCGGAAAGCGGTGTGCTCGCAAAGTCCAGCGATGTATTAAAGTAAGGAAAAAATTATGGCTGTAAAGAAAAGAAAAAAGAGTAGATTTGAATTTTTGACAAGAAAATTCCCGCTCAGAATGCAACGGAAGCTGGTAATGCTATTTATGGCAGTAGTACTGGCTTTTGTTGTTCTTATAGGAAGAATAACCTATATAAATGTAACGAAGGGAAGCAAATATACAAAAGTTGTTTTAGATCAGCAAAACTATGACAGCAGGGTGATCGCTTTTAAAAGGGGCGATATTGTCGATCGTAACGGAACAAAGATGGCGACAAGTGAGCGCGTATATAACGTGATCCTTGACGTGGCGGTTATGATGGACAAAAAGGAGTATATCGAACCGACAAAGGAAGTATTGAAAGAATGTTTCAATGTAGAGGGGGACGTTGTTGATAAATTGATCAAAGAGTCTCCGGACAGTCGTTATGAAGTGCTTGTGTCAGATGTGGATTATGCGACTGCTCAGAAGTTTAAGAAGATTGATGAAGATGATAAAAAATATCCGAATGTGAAAGGAATCTGGCTGGAAGAAGACTATTTGAGGAGTTATCCATACGGTTCTATGGCGAGTGATGTGCTTGGATTTGTATATGGAGGAAATCAAGGGGCGCTTGGAATCGAAAGCGCGTATAATTCAATTCTCAACGGAACGGATGGAAGAGAGTATGGGTATTTTGACTCCGATTCTTCGGTAGAGCGTACTGTCAAACCTGCGAAGAACGGAAATACGGTCGTGTCTACCATTGATGTGACATTGCAAAATATTGTGGAAAAATGCATTTTAGAGTTTAACAGTGCGCATGCCGCAGATGGAAATCCCGGCAGTAAAAACACAGCCGTTATCATTATGAATCCGAACACAGGAGAAATACTGGCGGAAGCATCGTACCCTAATTTTGATTTGAATGATCCGAGAAATCTATCTTTGCTTTATACAAAAGAGCAGTGGGATGCGATGAGTGAAGAAGATCAGGTCGAAGCGATGAATGATCTTTGGAGAAATTTCTGCGTAAGTGACGCTTATGAGCCGGGGTCTACTGCGAAACCGTTTACTGTGGCGGCCGGCTTGGAAACAGGAACATTGACCGGAAACGAAAGCTATTACTGCGGAGGTTCTAAAGACGTTCTCGGAACGAAGATCAGCTGTCACTATAAGTCGGGACACGGACAGGAAACGATACAGGATGCCATTGCAAATTCATGTAATGTAGCTCTTATGGATATGGCAGCGGTGATCGGTCCGGAAAATTTTACAAAATATCAGCATATTTTTGGGTTTGGAGAGTATACAGGGATTGATCTTCCGGGAGAGGCGGAAACGTCAGGACTGCTTTATACGGCGGATACGATGGGAGAGATCGATCTGGCTACCAATTCATTCGGACAGAATTTTAATGTAACGATGACACAGATGGTTTCTGCATTTTCTTCTCTTGTGAACGGAGGATATTATTATGAACCCCATGTTGTAAAACAGATTCAGGATGAAGACGGCAATGTAATAGAGACGAAAGATCCGGTTCTTTTGAGAAAGACAGTGTCTTCCGAAACGTCTAAGATGTTGAGACAGTATTTGAAAGCGACGATGGATTACGGAACAGGAACGAGGGCAAAGGTGGAAGGGTATGATATCGGCGCTAAAACGGGAACAGCGGAAAAACTTCCGAGGGGAAACGGAAAGTATCTGTTATCTTATATCGGTTATGCGCCGCAGAACAATCCGGAAGTCGTAGTTTATGTTGTGATCGATGAGCCTAATACGGCTGTACAGGATGACAGCTCCCTTGTTCTGGGATTAAGTCAGAAGATCATGTCTGAGGCATTCCCGTATCTTGGCATTACGACTATTGCACAAAGCGGGCAAAACGCTCAGGCGCAAGGTCAGAATTTCGGCAATACAGAATATACGGATTATGATGAAAATTATGAGGATACATACGGAAATGCAGACGGATCGTATGTGGATGAAAACTATACACCTGATTTAGATGATTGGGCGTCGTCTGACGTTTCAGAGTAGAGGAATAACCCTGCAGAAGATATAATAAACTGTAAAAATATCTTCTGTGGGGATTTTTTGTTATGAGAAACAAAATAGAGGAAAGAATAAAAAATAAAACTTATAATAAGAGAAAAGTACTTGTCGTTTTTTTATGTGCGGCTTTCGTGCTTTTTTGTCTGATAGGCAGACTTGTTTATCTTATGATATTTGATGCGGAGTATTATCAGAACATGGCGGAGGAACTGCATGAAAGGGAGAGGGAGATCAAAGCGGCCAGAGGGGAGATCGTAGACAGAAACGGAGTTGTTCTTGCGACAAACAGGACGGTGTGTACGATTTCGGTTATTCACAGTCAGATAAAAGATCCGCAGCAGACGGCAGACATGCTCAGTAAAGAGTTGGAACTTGACAGGGAGGATGTTTTGAAAAAGGTAGAGAAAGTATCTTCTATGGAAAAAATAAAGACGAATGTTGACAAAAAGACAGGCGACCGTATCCGTGAGTATAATCTGCCGGGAGTAAAAGTGGATGAAGATTTCAAAAGATACTACCCATATGACCGGCTTGCGTCAAGAGTGCTTGGATTTACAGGGAGCGACAATCAGGGGATCATCGGTCTTGAGGTGAAATATGAAGACGTATTAAAAGGAACAAATGGGAAGATACTGACGGTTACAGATGCCAGAGGAATAGAGTTGGAAGGGGTTGCGGAGGACCGGATTGAACCGGTTGCCGGAAATACATTAAAAACAAGTCTTGATTACAATATCCAGTCGTATTGTGAGCAGGCGGCCGAAAAGGTGCTGGAGGAAAAGCAGGCAGAAGGGGTATCGGTCTTGCTGATGAATCCGCAGAACGGAGAAATTTATGCTATGGTAAATGTGCCTGAATTTAATTTGAATGAACCTTATCGTTTGAATGACAAAACGGAAGATCAGATGACAGATGAAGAACGTCAGAACAGACTGAATCAGATGTGGAGAAACCGCTGCATTAACGATACGTATGAGCCGGGATCTACTTTTAAGATCATTACGTCGGCGGCTTGTCTTGAAGAAGGCGTCGTCTCTTTAGACGATACTTTCTCCTGCCCGGGGTATCGGATCGTAGAAGACAGGAAAATCCGGTGTCATAAAGTAGGAGGGCATGGAACGGAAACTTTTGTGCAAGGGATTGAAAATTCGTGTAATCCGGTATTTATGGATATCGGACTTAGACTGGGATCAGAGAGGTTTTGCGACTATTTTGAACAGTTTGGTCTGATGAGCCTGACGAACATCGATCTTCCCGGAGAAGCGGGGACGATTATGCATAAAAGAGAAGATATTAAAGCGGTAGAACTGGCCACAATGACGTTTGGTCAATCATTTCAGATTACGCCGATCCAGATGGCGGTGACGGTCAGTTCGATGGTAAATGGCGGCAGGCGTGTAACGCCGCATCTTGGCGTGTCGGTCTTAGATAAGAAAGGGAAAACGGTCAAGACGTTTAAGTATGGGGAAAAAGAAGGGATTGTTTCGGAGAAAACATCGGAGACAATGCAAGAACTTCTGGAGAAAGTTGTTTCCGAAGGATCGGGAAAAAACGCGTATCTTGAAGGATATTCTATCGGGGGAAAGACGGCGACGTCTCAAACGCTTCCAAGAAGCGCCGGAAAATATATTTCTTCGTTTATAGGATTTGCTCCGGCGGACGATCCTCAGATTCTCGGAATGGTCATCATCCATGATCCTCAGGGAATTTATTACGGCGGAACGATCGCTGCCCCGGTGCTTCGGGACATATATGATAATGTGCTCCCCTATCTCGGGATTGAAAAAAAGTAATGGATGGTTTATACTTTATGAGATAAAAGAGATGAAGAGGTGGATTTATGAGTAGTCATGTAGTGATTCCGGTTCTTGCGGCATTTGCGGTAAGTCTTGTGCTCGGACCGATTGTGATTCCTTTTTTGCGGAAACTGAAAATGAAGCAGACGGAGCGTGTAGAAGGCGTTCAGTCTCATTTGAAAAAAGCGGGAACTCCGACGATGGGCGGCATTATTATTCTTGCGGCTGTTATTGTGACATCCCTGTTCTATGTGAAAGATTATCCGAAGATCATTCCGGTTTTATTCCTTACAGTGGCGTTTGGTTTGATCGGATTTCTTGATGATTATCTTAAAGTTGTGTTGAAACGTTCGGATGGACTGATGCCGATGCAGAAAATGGCTCTGCAGATTATTGTAACGGCTGTGTTTGCATTCTATCTCGTGAAAGTGGCGGATATTCCGCTTACGATGCTTGTGCCGTTCTCTAACGGATATTATCTTGATATCGGCTGGATGGCAGTTCCGCTTTTGTTTGTGGCAGTGATCGGAACGGTCAACGGAACAAACTTTACAGATGGACTGGATGGCCTTGCTTCCAGTGTGACCGTTCTTGTCGCAACATTTTTTACAGTTGTGGCGATCGGAACGAAAAGCGGGATCGAACCTGTCACCTGTGCTGTAGTCGGGGCGCTGCTTGGATTTTTACTGTTTAACGTATATCCGGCAAGTGTGTTTATGGGAGATACAGGGTCTTTGGCTCTTGGAGGATTTGTGGCAGGCACGGCTTATATGATGCAGATGCCTTTGTTTATCCTGATCGTTGGAATTATTTACCTTGTGGAAGTGGCTTCGGTCATGATTCAGGTTACTTATTTTAAGAAAACAGGCGGAAAGAGGTTTTTTAAAATGGCGCCGATCCACCATCATTTTGAATTATGCGGATGGTCTGAAACGAGAGTGGTAGCTGTATTTTCTATCATAACGGCGTTGCTTTGCCTCATTGCGCTGATGGGGGTATAAAAATGGATATAAGAGGAAAAAAAGTGCTCGTCTTCGGTTCGGGTATCAGTGGAGAAGGATCATGCAGGCTTTTGCTCGAAAAAGGCGCGGATGTTGTTTTGTATGATGGAAATGAAAAACTGTGCGCCGATGAGATTGAAGCTAAAATTTTAGAAACTAAAAAAGAAAACGGGCAATTCAGTATAGTGCTCGGAACATTTCCGGAAGAGATTATAGAAGAGCTTTCATTTGTAGTGATGAGTCCGGGAGTGCCGACGGATCTTCCGATCGTTGAAAAAATGCGTGAAAAGAGCATCCCGATCTGGGGAGAGATCGAACTTGCATATGTGTTTGGAAAAGGAGACGTTCTTGCAATTACAGGAACAAACGGGAAAACGACGACGACAGCCCTTTTGGGACAGATCATGCAGGACTATAAAGAACATGCTTATATTGTAGGAAATATAGGAACTCCGTATACAAGCGTTGCACAAGAAACGACGGACGACGCGGTAATTGTAGCGGAAATAAGCAGTTTCCAGCTTGAGACAATACATACATTTCATCCGAAAGTAAGCGCGATTTTGAATATTACTCCCGATCATTTGAATCGTCATCATACAATGGAGGCATATATCGAAGCGAAAGAGCGTATTGCTGAAAATCAGACAAAAGCAGATGTGTGCGTATTGAATTATGAGGATGATGAACTTCAGAAATTCGGAGAAAAAACGGCAGCGCAAGTTCTATATTTCAGCAGTGCGCGTAAACTGGAAAAAGGGATATATCTTGATGGAACAAAAATCATTTGCGCGGCAGATGTTCCGGTCGAGCTTTGCGATGTCAGTGAACTGAAGATTCTCGGAACACACAATTATGAAAATGTGATGGCTGCTTCTGCAATGGCGTATGCATATGGTGTTCCGATCGAGGTGATCCGCAAAAATCTTCTGACATTTCCCGGAGTGGAACATCGAATTGAGTTTGTGGCAGAAAAAAGAGGTGTCCTTTATTATAATGACTCGAAAGGAACAAATCCGGACGCAGCGATCAAAGGGATTCAGGCCATGAACCGTCCTACCATACTGATCGGGGGAGGTTACGACAAAGATTCCGAATATGATGAGTGGATCAAGGCGTTTGACGGGAAAGTGAGAAAACTTGTTCTGCTTGGCGCAACGAGAGAGAAGATCGCGCAAAGCGCTCATGCAAACGGATTTGACGATATTATTATGGCAGATACCTTTGAGGAGGCGTTTGAACAGTGCGTGAAATATGCGAAGCCGGGCGATGCGGTGCTTTTATCGCCGGCGTGTGCAAGCTGGGGGATGTTTAAAAATTATGAAGAACGTGGAGATAAATTCAAAGAACTTGTAGACCAACTATAAGGAGTGGAGCTGATTGACGCGTTCTGAAAAGAAAAAACGATATGACGGGATGCTTATATTTGTTGTATTGCTTCTTGTTGCCGCAGGGCTTGTGATATTGTACAGCACAAGCGCTTACAATGGGCAGGTGAAATTTCACGATCCGTTTCATTATTTGAAAAAGCAGGGGTTTGCGACACTGCTAGGACTGTTTGGTATGGCGCTTATCGCCCGCGTTGATTATCATAAATGGGTTCCGCTGGCGATTCCCGCATATGTGACGTCGATCATTCTGTCTGTGGCTGTTATATTTTTCGGGGATGAATACAACGGGTCCAAAAGATGGTTGTCTTTGGGCCCGATTTCTTTTCAGCCTTCAGAGTTTGCAAAAGTAGCCGTTATTTTTTTCCTTGCATGCCTTGTGAGCAGAAATGTACAGCGGATGAAACGTTTTCGCACAATGATACTTATGATGATTCCGGTTTTGCCGATCGTAGGTCTGGTCGGAGCAAGTAATTTAAGCACTGCGATCATCATTCTCGGAATTGCGGTTGTTCTGATTTTTGTAGCGGATCCGAAATACGTCCGTTTTATATTGATGGGAAGTATCGGCGTAGGATTTATGACGGTTTTTCTGGCGATGGAAAGTTATCGATTGGAACGCCTGGCAATCTGGAGACATCCGGAGCAATATGAAAAAGGGTATCAGACGCTGCAGGGACTATATGCAATCGGCAGCGGAGGTCTGTTCGGAAGGGGATTAGGCAACAGTGTACAAAAACTCGGATTTCTTCCAGAGGCTCAAAATGATATGATTTTTTCTATTATCTGTGAAGAATTGGGATTGATCGGAGCAGGATTTATCATTCTTTTATTTTTGATTCTTATTTGGCGTTTTTTTGTGATTTCAACAAAAGCGTCGGATCTGCTTGGCGCTTTGATAGCGGCAGGGGCAATGGCGCATATGATGATCCAGGTTATATTAAACATCGCGGTAGTTACAAATTCAATTCCAAACACAGGGATTACGCTTCCGTTTATCAGTTACGGAGGTACATCGGTTGTATTTCTTCTGTTGGAGATGGGACTTGTGCTTAGCGTATCGAATTACGAAGGTTTACGGTATGGAGGTTCAGAATAGATGAAGAGAAAAAAACACAAAAAGAGAAAGGTGTGGCCGATTATTTTAGTTGTGCTTACTGTCTTGATCGTTATGGCAGCTGCGGCGGTATTTCTATTTCGCACAAGGTCATATAAAGTGGAAGGAAATTCTTATTACGGAGAGAGAACGATCACAACATGGATTGAGAATGATCCGCTTTCGGTAAATTCTCTGTATGTTCTGTATAAATATAATTTTACCGATGCCGATCTTCCGTCAGGAGTAGAAAGTCTGAGTATTTCACTGAAAGATCCGTGGACGGTGAAGGTGAAAGTGAAAGAAAAAGAAATGGCCGGATATGTAGATTATGACGGTGCATATCTTTATTTTGACAGAACCGGAACGGCAGTATTGCGGACAAAAAAAATAATCGAAGGTGTTCCTCATATCGAAGGTCTTATGTTTGATTCGGCAAAAGCTAAAATAGGGAAAAAACTTCCGGTGGAAGATGACAGTATTTTTGAAAAAATTGTAGAAGTTTCAAAAAATTTAAAAAAATACAATCTCACACCTGACAGGATGGGGTGTACAGATGGAGGCGTACAGATATATTTTGAAATTGTACAGGTCAGCCTTGGAAACGGGAATTATGAAGAAAAGCTTAGACAGGTAGAACCGATTCTTAAAAAACTGACTGAATTATATCCCGGAAAGGCGGGCGTGCTGCATTTAGAGAATTACGATGCCGAATCGGAGTCGATTCCGTTTGTTCCGGCGGCATAGCGGCGGCGGATCATCTGTAAAAGTGTAATAATTCAGAAAAATAGCAAAAAATCTATTGATTATTTGCTAAAAAGACTTTATTATATACTTATTGAATTCTATCGTTCAATATTAAGGGATGTATAAGAAATTAGTAAGACGACGAAGGAGGAAGTACTCTTGTTAGAAATTAAAACCAACGAATCAGAAGCGGCCGCAAGAATTATTGTAGTCGGAGTCGGTGGAGGCGGAAACAACGCAGTAAACCGGATGATTGACGAACAGATCGCGGGCGTGGAATTTATCGCAGTGAATACAGATAAGCAGGCACTGCAGCTTTGTAAAGCACCGACATTAATGCAGATCGGTGAGAAGCTTACAAAAGGGCTCGGCGCAGGGGCACAGCCGGAAGTAGGAGAAAAAGCGGCAGAGGAAAGTTCAGAAGAGATCTCGGCAGCGCTCAAAGGTGCGGACATGGTGTTCGTAACATGCGGTATGGGCGGCGGAACGGGTACAGGTGCTGCACCTGTTATTGCACGTATTGCAAAAGAGCAGGGAGCTCTTACAGTCGGAGTTGTCACAAAACCTTTCCGTTTTGAGTCAAAAACAAGAATGCAGAATGCATTGAGCGGAATTGATAAATTAAAAGAAAATGTAGATACGATTATCGTAATTCCGAATGACAAGCTTCTTGAGGTTGTTGACAGACGCACAACAATGCCGGAAGCTCTTAAGAAAGCTGATGAAGTTCTTCAGCAGGGTATTCAAGGTATCACAGATTTGATCAATGTTCCGTCACTGATCAACCTTGACTTTGCGGATATTCAGACAGTTATGAAGGATAAAGGCATTGCTCATATCGGTATCGGTGCAGGACGCGGAGACGATAAGGCTCTTGAGGCGGTAAAAGAAGCTGTTGCGAGTCCGCTGCTTGAGACGACGATTCAGGGTGCGTCGAATGTTATCGTTAACGTATCGGGAGATATTACTCTTATGGATGCTTCTGATGCGGCTGATTATGTACAGGAACTTGCAGGAGAAGGCGCAAGTATTATTTTCGGTGCTATGTATGATGACGCGAAGTCAGATGAATGTACGATCACTGTTATTGCGACCGGGTTACATAATGTAGGCGGAAGCGCATCAAAATTAAAGGCGAGATTGGAAGGACAGCAGAAAGTCGGATCGATCCTTCCGTCCGGTGAATCGACAGTAAGAAGTCGTCTTGACAATGATGGAAGCAGAGTATCTGCGGCCAGACCACAGACATCTGCCAGACCGCAGGGAGGTACGATGCCGACTTTACAGCCGCGTACGCCATCCAGTACGGTGAAAGAGCAGTCTATTAAGATTCCGGATTTCTTTAAGAAATAAGCGAATCGGTATAATAATATAGAATTTTAAGACAGAATGGAATTTCATGTAAGAGTTCCATTCTGTTTTTTTTGTTTTTTGTCGAAATATATTTACAGATACATGTCAATATATGACAAAATTTTCCTGTTTCTAAATATATAATAGATTCCGCACTACATAATTACGGAAGAGAAAGAAGGTGGACTATGTACTATGAATTATACATAGATGTATTTTTTTTAGAAAATTTTATGTTAGACAGTCTGCTTTTAATGGCTGTAAACCGTGTTATGCAGTATAGGAATTCTTATGCGCGGATGCTTGCAGGAGGGGCAGCAGGCAGTTTTTTGACTTGTGTTGTGATAGCGCTTCCGCTTATGCCGGCGATAAAAACACTTCTGTTTGGCGTTGGGATTAATAGTGTGATGATATTTGCGGGACTTGGCGGAGATGTTTTGAAAAAGGGTAGAAAACAAAGTAAAAAAGAACTGGCTGCCTGGTTTTTGAGGACGCTGATCGTTCTGTATGCAGCGGCAGTTGTCTTCGGAGGGGCTGCGAATCTGTTTCGTCCGTATATGAAATTTGCCGGAGTGTTTTACGCAGTATTTGCAGTCGGATACTTTGCATTTACGGGAATGTGGAAGTTTATATCGCGCATAAGACAGAATACGAAAAATCTTCCGGAAGTAACATTGTATACAAGTCTTGGGGTAAAGAAAGTGATCGGTCTTATAGATACGGGAAATGAGCTCCGCGATTTTGCGTCTGATGATCCGGTCAATATTATTGATCCGCGATTGGCAGAGTCTATTACGACACATCCGGAATGGGAAAAAGGCTTTCATATGATTCCGTACAGCAGCATCGGGGGAGATGGAGTGATGAAGGTGTTTCGGATTGAAAAAATGTGTATTCACATGGATGAAGACATATGGATAGAAAATCCGCTTCTCGGGATGAGTGAAAGAACTCTTTCGGAAAAAGAACGATATGAAATGATCCTGAATCCGGGGATCTTTTTATAAGCGGGAGTTAAAAAATATGGATTAATATCTTTGACAGTTTATATTTACTGCCGCTTAAAATTACTAAAACAGGGGAATATAGGAGGATATGACATGATGATGAAAGTAGCTGTTCCGCAGCGGTTTAAGTTAAGAGTAGTACCTGATGTGAAAACCTTGATTTTCGGGAGCGGGAGAGAGGTGCATTATATAGGAGGAACGGAAGTCCTTCCGCCGCCTCTTGAGGGGATGAGAGAAAGCGAGATGATTAACCGGCTCGGAACAGAGTATGCAGAGGATGCAAAAAAAGTATTAATAGAACACAATCTCCGGCTTGTTGTATACATTGCGAAAAAATTTGACAATACAGGCGTAGGCGTTGAAGATTTGATTTCGATCGGAACGATCGGTTTGATCAAAGCAATCAATACGTTTAATCCGACAAAAAAGATCAAACTTGCAACATACGCATCCCGATGTATTGAAAATGAAATTTTAATGTACTTAAGGCGTAATAGCAAGACAAAGATGGAGGTGTCCATCGACGAACCTTTGAACGTTGACTGGGATGGAAACGAGCTGCTTTTGTCGGATATTTTGGGAACGGAAGAAGATACGATTTATAAAGATCTGGAAAATGAAGCGGAGAGAAAACTTTTGATTCGTGCTCTGAATAAACTTAACAGCAGAGAAAAGCTGATTGTAAGTATGCGATTTGGATTGGATAATCCGGATGGAAAAGAAAAAACACAAAAAGAAGTCGCAGATCTGCTTGGGATTTCGCAGTCATACATATCGAGGTTAGAAAAAAAGATCATGCAGAGATTAAAAAGGGAAATGGTAAGATATGAATAATAGATGAAAAAATAAATGTATGCAGTCGGTTTTCGGCAGCATACATTTATTTTTATAATCCGGGAAAGTAAACAGATCAAGCGCGGTAATAGTGAGCGTAAAGTCCGTTTTTATCAAGCAGTGATCCGTGAGTTCCGCGCTCGGCAATGCCATCTTCTGTGATGACGATGATTTCATCGGCGTTTTTGATTGTAGAGAGGCGGTGTGCGATTGTGATCGTTGTTCTGTCTTTAGAAAGTTCTTCGAGACTTTTTTGTATTCGCCGTTCGCTTTCATTATCAAGAGCGCTGGTAGCTTCGTCAAGAATCAGGATCGGAGGGTTCTTAAGGAAGACACGGGCAATAGAAATCCTTTGTTTTTGTCCTCCTGAGAGACGGGTTCCGCGCTCGCCTACATAAGTGGAATATCCATCGGGAAGTTCGCTGATAAAATCGTGAATATTTGCACGTTTTGCGGCATCTATGATCTCTTCATCCGACGCGTCCGGTTTTCCGTAGGCGATGTTGTCGCGAATCGTTCCCGAAAACAGATATACGTCTTGTTGTACAACGCCGATATGGCTTCGAAGACTTTTTAAAGTCAATGTTCGGACGTCTTTTCCGTCTATTGTGATCCTGCCGCCTGTCACATCGTAAAAACGTGGCAGAAGGGAACAAATCGTTGTTTTTCCACTTCCCGACGGACCGACAAGAGCGACTGATCTTCCGGCGGGAATTTCAAAAGATATGTGAGAAAGGACAGACGTATCGTCATCAGCATAGTGAAAAGATACGTTTTCATAGCGGACGAGGCCTTTTACATCTGTTAATTCTTCTGCGTCGGAAGCGTCTTTGATTTCAGGTTCTGTTTCCACGACGTCAAGAAAACGGCGGAATCCGGCAAGACCTTTTTGAATCATTTCAATAAGTTCTACGAGGATTTGGATCGGACTGATGAAAATACCGATATAAAGTGCATACATGGCAAGGTCTCCGACGTTCATGAATCCTTTTGCGATAAGGTATCCGCCATAGATAAGAGTGACTGAATACATCAACCCCTGAAACAGAAGATTCCATCCCATAAAACTTCCGATACAGTGATAATTCTCTTTTTTAGAGAGAAGAAAAGCGTGATTGCTTTTCTGGAATTTTTTCCGTTCTATTTCCTCATTTGTGAAAGATTGTACAACACGGATTCCGGCAAGGGTATCCTGGAGACTTGCATTGACATCTCCGATCTTTCTCCGGTTATCCATAAATGTTTCTTGCATTTTTTTGTTTTGGCGTATGGAAAAAACGAACATACATAAAACAATAATGGCAAGGGGCAGGGCGAGCCGCGCATTGATCAGAAAGAGGAAAATAAAAGAGCCGATGATCTTTACGACAGAAATAAAAAGGTTCTCAGGTCCGTGATGTGCAAATTCGGCAATGTCAAACAGATCGGAGACGAGTTTGCTCATCATCTGTCCTGAATTATTTTTGCTGTAATAAGAAAAAGAAAGTTTTTCATAATGATCAAATAGTTGTCGGCGCATATCACGTTCCATGCAGGCGCCCATCATATGTCCCTGGTAACTTACATAATATTTGCAAAGACTTTGTATAAGATACATGAAAAGAAGTCCGGCTGCAATGAATGGGAGCGCATGAAGGATGAGACTGCTGTCTTTCGTAAACAAAGTATTTGTCAGCACGCGCAGGATCTGCGGGTAAGCAAGATCGACAATGCTGATGAATGCAGCGCAAAGAAGGTCGATAAAAAAGACGGTCTTGTACGGTGAGTAATAGGTGATAAATTTCCGTAATGTATTCATAAACGTTATGCTCCTTTTTGGTAAAAAATACTGTTCTTATCTTAGCACATGAGATTTTTCTTGACAAGGCAGGGGCGCTGTAATAATCTAAAGGTCGCGGGATGAACTGTTACTAAAGGTCATATATTGATTAAAGGAGAGTTATTATATATGAATATATATCTTGCCCCATTGGAAGGAATTACGGGATGGATTTACCGCGGCGCCGTACAGAAGTGTTTTGGAGGGTTTGACAAGTATTTTATTCCGTTTATTAAGCCGAATCAAATGGGACGTTTCAGCGCGAGGGAGAAAAAAGATATTCTTCCGGAACATAATAAGGGGATGCATGCTGTTCCTCAGATATTGACAAATTGTGCAGAGGACTTTGTACAGACGGCAAAGAAGCTGGAACAGTACGGGTATAAAGAGATTAATCTGAATGTAGGATGTCCGTCTAAAACTGTTGTGACGAAAGGGCGGGGAGCGGGCTTTTTAGCATTTCCGGAACGTTTGGATCTTTTTCTGGAAGAAGTGTTTCAAAATTGCCCGATCGATATTTCTGTAAAAACGCGGATCGGAACAGAAAGTGGTGAGGAATTTCCGAAACTTATGGATATTTATAATAAGTATCCGATAAAAGAGCTGATCATTCATCCCCGTACACAAAAAGATTTTTATAAAAATATTCCGCATATGGATGTGTTTGAAAAAGCGCTCGGCACAGGAAGGCATAAAATATGTTATAACGGAGATCTTACATCGGAAGAAGATGTCCGTAATCTTTCGGAACAGTTTCCGGAAGTAGAGAGTATAATGATCGGCAGGGGAGTTCTCGCCGATCCGGCGATTGCCCGGAAGATAAAAGGCGGAGATGGTGCGGATAAAGCGGAAATGCGTCATTTTCATGATATGCTATATGAAGCATATTGCGAGGAAATGTCCGGTGAAAGAACAGTTTTGTATAAGATGAAAGAACTGTGGTTTTATTTGGCGTCCTCTTTTACTAATAGCAGACCATACGCAAAGAAGATCAAAAAAGCGGAAAAATGTGCTGTGTACGAAAAAATTATAGAGGAACTTTTTGCGAATGAGGAAGTAATATAGAAATACAAAAAACAGCCGGATCTAAAAACATCCGGCTGTCTGTAACATAAGGATAATAAGAGGGGAGGAGTAATCCTTCCCCTTTGTTATTTTATAAAGCGTGCTCGTATACGGCTTCGGAAGTGAGCTGCACTTCCAGTTTCTTAAAGATTTTAATGTCTACGTCTGACAGCATGACAGATGTGTGCGCCTGGCATCCTGCAAGTTCGGGAAGCTGGGAAAGGGCAAGGCGTGCCTGCGGATTTGTTGCCGCGCTTGCGGATAGGGCGATAAGTACTTCATCTGTATGAAGCCGTGGATTTTTGCTCTTTAAATAATCTACTTTTAATTTTTGGATCGGTTCGATCGATTCAGGAGAAATAATATGAGTTTCGTGATCGATACCTGCAAGCACTTTTAGTACATTTAACAGAAGCGCCGCGCTTGCTCCGAGAAGATTGGTTGTTTTTCCGGTGATGATCCTTCCGTCACGCAGTTCAAGAGCGGCAGCGGGACCGTCTGTCTCTTTGGCGCGCTCTAAAGCTTTGATTACAACTTTGCGGTCTGTGACAGTAATCCCTGCCATATTCATAAGAAGTTCGATTTTCTGAGCTTCTTTCTCGGAAGTGCTGCCCTTTGCAAGAGCGTTCAGAGCATCAAAATAACGGCGGATGATCTCTTGTTTGGAAGCTTCACGGCAGGCTTCGTCGTCGCAGATGCAGTTTCCTGCCATGTTGACGCCCATATCAGTAGGAGACTTGTAAGGACTTTCTCCGTAAATCTTTTCAAAGATTGTATTTAATACAGGGAAAATCTCAACATCACGGTTATAGTTGACAGTCGTTTCTCCATACGCTTCAAGATGGAACGGGTCGATCATGTTTATGTCGTTTAAGTCGGCAGTTGCCGCTTCGTATGCAAGGTTAACCGGATGCTTAAGCGGGAGATTCCATATAGGGAACGTCTCGAATTTTGCATATCCCGCAAGAACGCCCCGTTTATGCTCGTGATAAAGCTGGGAAAGACATGCTGCCATCTTGCCGCTTCCGGGTCCGGGAGCAGTGACGATAACAAGAGGTCTGCTTGTCTTGATATAATCATTTTTTCCATAACCTTCGTCGCTGATGATAAGCGGAATATTAGATGGATATCCGGGAATAAGATAATGAAGATATACCGGAATATGCAGCTTTTCAAGTCTGTTTTTGAACAGGAGGGCACTTTCCTGACCGGAAAATTGAGTGATTGTAACACTTCCTACATATAATCCCTGATCCTTGTATGTCTGAATCAGACGGAGAACATCTGTGTCATAGGTGATGCCCAGATCTCCGCGGATTTTATTTTTTTCAATGTCTTTGGCGCTGATGACGATAACGATCTCTGCCTGAGAACTCAACTCTTTTAAAAGACGGAGTTTACTGTCAGGAGCAAATCCCGGAAGAACACGGGACGCATGATAATCATCAAACAGTTTGCCTCCGAATTCAAGATAAAGCTTGTTGCCAAATTTTCCGATCCGGTTTCGGATATGTTCGGACTGCATTTTCAGATATTTTTCATTGTCAAAACCGATTCTCATTTTATTCTTCTCCACTTTTTTGTTCATTTTAATCCTGCATGCAAAAGAATAGCGGCAGGACACATTTCGTACTCAGTATACTATAAAATCTAACTGTTTTACAATATTTTCATAATCTTTTTATTGATTTATGCAAAAGCTGTACTTATAATGGTAATAACGTCATGCACGTTGTGCAATGACGCCGAAGATTTTTAGGAGGAACAGGATGGATAACAACCAGAATAAGAAGAATAATAAAAATAATCCGAATAATAACCGGCAGGGTTTGGGCATTGTGCTTATAACGACCCTGCTGGTGGCTTTTGTATTGATCGGATTCTTTTCTGCTATGGGCAATACAAGTCAAAGGGAGATCAGTTATGACAAATTTCTTAAACTTGTAAGTGAACATAAAGTAAAAGAGGTAAAGTTAGACAGTGAAAAGATTTATATTACATTAACGGACAAAGCCCGTGAGGAAGCGCGGGAAAAAGCTGTTGAGAAAGCGGAAAAAGAAGGACGCCTCAGTCCGTTTGAAGAAGCGATGGAAAGATTGCGTATCCAACTGCCTTCCGTAAAAAAAGAAGGGAAAGAACACGCGCCTGATTTTTATACGGGATATGTTGACGATGATACGCTTGTGACAAAACTTGACCGTGCCGGGGTTAAGTTTCAAAGTGAGATTCCGGATACGATCGGTCAGTTGTTTTTTGAAATGTTTGTCACGGTGATCCTGCCGCTTCTGCTCATGGTGTGGCTGTTCACATATATGATGAAGCGCATGAATAAGGGCGGCGGAATGATGGGCATTGGAAAGAGCAATGCGAAGATGTACATGGAAAAAGAAACAGGAGTGACGTTCCGGGATGTGGCAGGAGAAGATGAAGCGAAAGAATCGCTTCAGGAAGTCGTTGATTTCCTTCATAATCCGGGAAAATACAGTGGGATCGGAGCGAAACTTCCGAAAGGAGCGCTTCTTGTAGGACCGCCGGGAACAGGAAAGACACTTTTGGCAAAGGCGGTTGCGGGAGAGGCAAAAGTTCCGTTTTTCTCATTATCGGGTTCTGCGTTTGTGGAAATGTATGTCGGTGTCGGAGCATCCCGTGTTCGTGATCTGTTCAAACAGGCTCAGCAGTCGGCTCCGTGTATTGTGTTTATCGACGAGATCGATGCGATCGGAAAGACAAGAGATACGGCGATGGGCGGAAATGATGAGAGAGAGCAGACTCTGAATCAGCTTTTGGCGGAGATGGACGGATTTGATACGAATAAGGGACTTTTGATTCTGGCGGCAACAAACCGTCCGGAGATTCTTGATCCTGCGCTTCTTCGTCCGGGACGGTTTGACAGACGGATCATTGTTGATAAGCCGGATCTGAAAGGCCGTGTCGATATTTTAAAAGTACATGCAAAAGACGTTCGGATGGATGAGAGCGTGGACTTGGAAGCAATCGCGCTTGCAACATCCGGAGCAGTTGGTTCGGACCTTGCGAATATGATCAATGAAGCGGCGATCAATGCAGTAAAACACGGAAGGCAGGTTGTGAGTCAAAAAGATTTGTTTGAGGCGGTTGAAGTTGTTCTTGTCGGAAAAGAGAAGAAAGACCGGATCATGAGCGAGGAAGAGCGGAAAATTGTTTCTTATCATGAGGTAGGTCATGCCCTTGTGACAGCGCTTCAGAAAAATACAGAGCCGGTACAGAAGATCACGATCGTTCCGAGAACGATGGGCGCGCTGGGGTATGTGATGCAGACTCCGGAAGAAGAGAAGTTCTTAAATACAAAGAAAGAACTGGAAGCGATGATCGTTGTTGCGCTCGGAGGACGTGCGGCGGAAGAAATCGTGTTTGATACAGTAACGACAGGCGCGTCAAATGATATTGAACAGGCAACGAAAATCGCCCGTGCCATGATCACGCAGTATGGAATGTCAGACAGGTTCGGACTGATGGGGCTTGAATCGATCCAGAACAAATATTTGGACGGCCGTGCGGTTCTTAACTGTGGAGAGGCGACGGCGGGAGAGATTGACGAAGAGGTAATGAAGATGCTGAAATCTGCGTACGCAGAGGCGAAGAAACTTCTTTTCGAAAACAGAGAAGCTCTTGATAAAATCGCGGAATTTCTCATTGAAAAAGAAACGATCACAGGAAAAGAATTTATGAAGATATTCAGAGAAGTAAAAGGAATTTCCGAGCCTGAAGAAGGCGCGGTATCCGGTATAGAAGAGCGTGGGAGAATTGCGATGAAATAAGGAAATAAGGGTTGTTTTCCGTTTGAGAGAAAGCGGAGAGCGATCCTTTTTCTTTTGAAATCATAAAATCCGTCGAATCTTTCGGAATTTTGGAAGAAAAGAATTTCCGGGAACGGATAGTTTGAGAATAAGAGGGAAAATAGATGGAATACAGAAACAGTTATATATCGCCGCTTGGCAGGATATTGCTGACAGCGGATGAGATCGGACTGACCGGACTGGCGTTTGAAGGACAGAAAAATGCTGTTCAAGGTTTGACCCGGGAAAGTGAGGAGAAAGAGACAACACTTTTTTCGGGTGTGAAAAAATGGCTGGATATATATTTTTCAGGAGTGGAACCGGACTTTCAAATACCGATTCATTTGGAAGGAACCGATTTTCAGATGTGTGTGTGGGAGATGCTTTGCACGATCCCGTATGGAGAGACAACGACATACGGCGCAATCGCAAAGCAGATCGCACATGACAGAGGGATTTCAAAGATGTCGAGTCAGGCGGTTGGAAATGCTATCGGACGCAACCCTGTGTCGGTGATCGTTCCGTGTCACAGAGTGATCGGAGCAAAAGGAAATCTGACAGGATATGCAGGCGGAATTGAGAGAAAAGCAGAGCTTTTAAAAATAGAACAAAACCAAAATGCCACTGAGCAGTATCCCTTTTGATAAAGTGAAAGAGAATGTTTATAAAAGATAAGTTTTTCTTGTTTTTTTATATATGGGAAGTATAATAAAGTTTATGGAAAACAATAATTTTAACATACAGGAAGAATTAAAAAAGCTTCCCGCAAGACCGGGCGTATATCTTATGCATGACGAGCGGGACGAGATCATTTATGTCGGGAAAGCGATCAGTTTAAAAAACAGAGTGCGGCAGTATTTTCAAAGCAGCAGAAATAAAGGCGTCAAGATAGAACAGATGGTGACGCATATCAGGCGTTTTGAGTATATTGTGACAGATTCGGAGTTGGAGGCTCTTGTATTAGAGTGTAATCTGATCAAAGAACATCATCCAAAATACAATACGATGCTGATGGATGATAAAACATATCCATTTATCAAAGTGACGGTGAATGAACCCTTTCCGAGAGTTTTGCTGGCAAGGAAAATGCTGAAAGATAAGGCAAAATACTTCGGTCCGTACACGAGTGCGCAGGCGGTTAGAGATACGATTGATCTGATCCATAAATTGTACCATGTAAGGAGCTGCAATCGAAATCTTCCAAAAGATATCGGGAAAGAACGTCCTTGTCTTAATTATCATATCAAGCAGTGCGACGCTCCGTGTCAGGGCTATATTTCTCAGGAAGACTACGGGGCGGCGATCGCGGAAGTGTTGAAGTTTTTGAATGGAAATTATGATGTGATCTTGAAAGAGTTGGAAGAAAAAATGAATACCGCCTCTGAGAATCTGGAGTTTGAACGTGCGATCGAATACAGGGAACTGATAAACAGTGTGAAAAAGATTGCTCAGAAACAAAAGATCACAGATTCGAGCGGAGAAGACAGAGATATTCTGGCGGCAGCTTCGGAAGGGGAAGATGCGGTTGTTCAAGTGTTTTTTATAAGGGGAGGACGGCTGATCGGAAGGGATCATTTTTATCTTCGTATCTCAAGCGGAGAAAAAACATCCGGTATTTTAGACAGTTTTATTAAGCAGTATTATGCGGGAACGCCTTATATTCCGGGAGAACTGATGATTCAGGAGGAAATCAAAGACAGAGAATTGATCGAAACGTGGCTTACCTCAAAGCGTGGACAGAAAGTGACGGTAAAAGTTCCGAAAAAAGGAACGAAAGAAAAACTGGTCGAATTGGCCTCTGACAATGCGAAGCTTGTTTTGAGCAAAGACAAAGAGCGGATGCGAAGAGAAGAAGGCCGTACAATCGGAGCTGTAAAAGAAATAGAAGCACTGCTTGGCATTTCGCAGATCAGGCGTATGGAAGCTTACGATATTTCCAATACGAACGGTTTCGAGTCAGTCGGATCTATGGTCGTGTATGAGAGAGGAAAACCAAAACGAAATGATTACAGAAAGTTTAAGATCAAAGGAATCCAAGGCGCAGATGATTACGGAAGTATGAGAGAAGTGCTGACCAGACGTTTTACTCATGGTTTGAAAGAACGGGAAGAGAACGGAGAGCTTGGAAAGTTTACTGTATTTCCGGATCTGATCTTGATGGATGGAGGAAAAGGTCAGGTAAACGTGGCGCTTCAGGTATTAGAGGACCTGAATCTGAATATTCCGGTGTGCGGCATGGTAAAAGATGATTTTCACCGGACGAGAGGACTCTATTTTCAAAACGAAGAGATTTCGATTGAAAAATCATCCGAAGCTTTCCGCCTTATTACACGAATTCAAGATGAGGCGCATCGGTTTGCAATCGAATACCACCGGCAGCTCAGAGGAAAAGGTCAGGTACATTCCATCCTGGATGATATAGAAGGGATCGGACCTGCGAGAAGAAAAGCGCTTATGCGTCATTATTTAAGTCTGGACGCGATCAAAGCAGCTTCAATAGAAGAACTTGCGAAGCTTCCTTCTATGAATGAAAAGGCGGCGCAGGCGGTATACAATTTTTTTCATACATGATATGATAAGAGAAATGAATAAAGAATGTCGCCGGATGAGGGGAAAGCCGATCCGGCTATGAAAAATAAAATGAAAGGAACGGAAAATATATGGGACGAGGAATTAAACTAAGTGAAATCGCAGAAAGGATGGATCTGAAAAATCTGACGCCGGAGTTGGATCTGACAGAGAAAGAAGTCCATGTGCCGGACGTCAACAGACCGGCGCTTCAGTTAGCGGGCTTTTTTGATCATTTTGACTCAAACCGCGTACAGATCATCGGGAATGTAGAGTACACATATATGCAGACGCTGACAGAAGAGCGGAGAGTGTATATTTATGAAATGCTTCTGAAACACCCGATTCCGTGCATGGTATTTTGCCGGGGGATAGAGCCGGGCGACGTGTTTTTAAAAAAGGCGGTGGAAAGTAATGTGCCGGTATTTAGCGCATCCAAACCGACATCTGATTTTTCTGCGGAGATCATCCGTTGGATGAACGTAAAGCTTGCGCCGTGTATTTCGATTCACGGAGTTCTTGTAGATGTATATGGCGTCGGTGTTTTGATTATGGGAGAAAGCGGGATCGGAAAAAGTGAAGCTGCACTTGAGCTGATCAAGAGAGGACATCGTCTTGTGACGGATGATGTAGTGGAAATACGGAAAGTGAGCGATGAGACGCTTGTAGGCTCTGCGCCGGATGTGACGAAAAACTTTATTGAGTTAAGAGGAATCGGTATCGTCGATGTAAAATCAATGTTTGGTGTCCAAAGCGTCAGAGAAACTCAGAACATCGATCTTGTCATTACACTGGAAGACTGGAGCAGAGAAAAAGAGTATGACAGGCTCGGACTGGAAGAAGAGTATACGGAATTTCTCGGAAATAAAGTCGTATGCCACAGTATCCCGATCAGACCGGGAAGAAATCTTGCTATTATCGTAGAGTCAGCCGCGGTAAACCACAGACAGAAGCAGATGGGTTATAACGCGGCGCAGGAATTATATAAACGTGTGCAGGAAAATCTTGCGAAAAAAAGATAAAAGATAAGGAAGGAGATCAGGAATTATGAATTATTGTTTCGGCGTTGACATCGGAGGCACAACAGTTAAGATAGGGTTGTTTGAAGAGACGGGAACTATTGTTGAAAAATGGGAGATTCCGACGAATACATTGGCTGATGGAGAGGCAATTTTGCCGGATATTGCATTTTCGTTAAAAACAAAGATAGAAGAGAGAAAACTATCCGAAGAAGACATCCTCGGGATCGGAGTCGGAGTTCCGGCACCTGTGACGGCAGAAGGAATTGTAAACGGGAGCGCAAATCTCGGATGGAAATATAAAGAAGTGAAAAAGGAAATGGAAGAGCTGACAGGTTTGAAAGCGTACATCGGAAACGATGCGAATGTTGCCGCTCTCGGTGAAATGTGGAAAGGAGGCGGAGCCGGAGAAAAAAATATGATCATGGTAACGCTTGGCACAGGAGTAGGAGGCGGAGTGATCATTGACGGAAAGATGCTCGTCGGCAACAACGGAGCAGGAGGAGAAATCGGACATATCTGCGTAAACTATGAAGAGAACGATCGATGTGGCTGTGGGAATAAAGGGTGTTTGGAACAGTATGCGTCTGCTACGGGAATTGTCCGCCTGGCAGAACAAAAATTAAAAACAGAAAAACGGGAAACGATTCTTAATAAAGCTGCGATTACGGCAAAAGATGTGTTTGATGCCGTAAAGGCAGGCGACGAAGTGGCGGATGAGATTGCGGCTGAGTTTGGAAAATATCTCGGATACGGACTTGCCAATCTTGCGGCAGTCGTGAACCCGGCAGTGTTTGTCATCGGCGGAGGCGTTTCCAAAGCCGGCGAAGTACTGATTCCGTACATAGAGAAACCGTATAAAGAAAGAGCGTTTTTTGCAGATAAAAATGTAAGATTTGTTCTTGCGCAGTTGGGAAATGATGCGGGAATCTGTGGATCTGCCAAGCTCGTGTTAGACGAGAAGAAAAATTGATGTTTTCTTCGTTTGATGTTTGAAATATCTGAAATAAAGAATATATTTTTAAAACCAAAATATTTGAATTGAAATCATTGAAAAAAAACCACAATATAGGATAAAACGATATGGAAAAAATAAGTTTATCCTATGTTGTGTTTTTTTAATTTTTGTTTTTAACAATCAAAATGTAAAAAATAGACAAAAAAAGAATACTTAATACGATAAAAACGGATTAAAATTAAAAAAATGTTGTGTAAACAGACTAAAATCTTTGAAACAAAGAAAAAGTGTTGACTTAAAAGAAATATATGATAAAATATAGACAAATAAAGAAATAAAGTTTCCGGCCGGAAGCTAAAGAGCATGAAAATGCGGGTGACTGAAAAAAGTAAAATTTGAAAAGAAACCCCGGAATACAGAATGGAAAAAGAGGAGAATGAAAAGATGAAAGCATTAGCAAGATATGGAAAAGAATTTGGCGGATATCGTATGATCGACGTTCCGAAACCGACATGCGGTCCGGAAGATATTATTATTGAGATCAAGGCGGCTGCAATCTGCGGAGCAGATATGAAACACTATAAAGTGGATAATGGCTCCGATGAATTCAACTCGATCCGCGGACATGAATTTGCAGGTGAGATCGTAGAAGTTGGCGAGAAAGTAACGGACTGGAAAGTGGGACAAAGAGTTGTGTCTGACAACAGCGCTCATGTATGCGGCGTTTGCCCGGCTTGCGAACAGGGAGATTTTCTCTGCTGTGAAAGCAAAGTAAACTTAGGTCTTGATAATAATACATGGGGCGGCGGATTTTCTAAATACTGTAAAGTTCCGGGAGAGATCCTGAGAATCCATAAACATGCGATCTGGGAGATCCCGGAAAATGTAAAATATGAAGAGGCGGCGGTACTTGATCCGATCTGTAATTCATACAAAGCGATCGCGCAGCAAAGTCATCTCCTTCCGGGACAGGATGTCGTAGTATTCGGAACAGGACCGCTTGGATTATTTGCAGTACAGGTAGCAAGAATTATGGGCGCGGTCAACATCGTTATGGTAGGACTTGACGAGGATGTTCCGGTTCGTTTCCCGGTTGCAAAAGAGCTTGGAGCTACACACTGCGTAAACGGTTCCAAAGAAGATGTAGTAAAAAGATGTACAGAAATCTGCGGAAGAGATAACTTGGGTCTTGTCGTTGAGTGTTCGGGAGCAAACATTGCTTTGAAACAGGCAATCGAGATGCTTCGTCCGAACGGAGAAGTTGTTCGTGTAGGAATGGGATTCAAACCGCTTGAATTTTCAATCAACGACATTACTTCATGGAACAAGAGCATTATCGGACATATGGCATATGACTCCACATCATGGAGAAACGCGATCCGCCTTCTTGCTTCCGGTCAGATCAAAGTACAGCCGATGATCACTCACAGACTTGGACTTTCCGAGTGGGAAAAAGGATTTGAACTGATGGCGAAAAAAGAAGCAATCAAAGTAATCTTTACATATGATTTTGATGACGAGGATTGATGACCGGGGGAGAAGCAATGGAAAAGAAATTAATGCTTGCACCGTCTATGGGTTGTTGTGACTTATATGATTTCGGTCATCAAGTAAAATTTATCGATGAACATGCAGATTTCCTTCATATTGATATAAAGGATGGAAATTATGTAAAAACATTTGGCGTTGGTCCTGATTTTATGACAGTATTGAAAAAAGTTGTAAAAAAACCGATGGATGCACACTTAATGGTAAAACATCCGCAAGATTATATTGAGGCATGTGCTGCAGCCGGAGCAGCTTATATCACTCCGCACACAGATTGCATTGAAAGTGATGCTTTCGTGACGATCAACAAGATTATCTCTCTGGGATGCAAAGCCGGGATTGCCATGAACCCGGCAGCTCCTTTAGAGGCGATTCGATATTACCTTCCCCTTCTGTCGAAAGTAACGATTATGATCGTAGATGCAGGATATGCCGGACAGAAGGTGATCACACAGATGTATGATAAAATACGTACCCTTGCAAAATGGAGAGAAGAGATGAAGCTTGACTTTCTGATCGAGGCAGACGGATCGATGAATGCAGGCGTTTATGCTCCTCTTTATGAAGCAGGTGCAGATATGGTTGTACTCGGACCTCCGGCTCTTTGGAATAAAGATGAGGATATCGAAAAGGCGTGGGCAATCATGGAACAGGAAGTAAAAAGTGAACTCGCCGGAATGTAAAATACAATACAGACAGTTTCATGTACATAGAAAAAGAGGCTGTCACAAAGAATGAGAAAAGAAAGGGAATTAATTATGGAAACAAGAAAAAGCGCAAATATCGGCGCAAGACTCGATCGCCTTCCGAATTCGGGATGGCATATTAAAATGTGGCTTGTTACAGCATTTGCCTTGTTGGTGTGCTGGTCAAACGGAATAGGAGGATCGGTTCAGAATATTTTGCTTAACGAGCTTCATTGGTTAGAACCGGGTACAAAACTCCTTGCAATGTGGGGAACAACTTATACGGCAGGACAGCTTTTCGGAGCGCTTGTCGGAGGTCCTATCGGAGATAAAATAGGACGTAAAAAAAGTATTCTTTTATATGAAATTATCCATATTATCGCCATGATCGGCGGCGCGATCGCACCGAACATTTATGTATTGTATGTATTCAGACTTGTACAGGGATTCGGACTCGGAGCGCTTCTCGTAGTTCTGTTTGCAGGATTTACAGAGTATGTGCCGGGAAGAAACCGTGGTGTATGGTCAAGCCGTAACTCCTTTATCGGAAACTGGGCTCACCCGATCTGCAACGGAATTGCATTTTTAATCGTAACAACAGGAATCAGCTATAATATGAACTGGAGAATCCAGTATATGATCCCGTCTGTTCTTTCTATCATTGCATCTATCATTATTGCAAAGAAACTTCCGGAGTCTCCGCGTTGGTTAGAGGCACAGGGAAGAGTTGACGAAGCAGACGCGATCCTTACAAAGATCGAAAAAGAAATCGAAGCATCAACAGGAAAACCGCTTCCGCCTGTAACAGAAGAGCCGAAAGAAGTAAAACAGCTTCCGTACTCAGCACTGTTTAAAGGCAAACTTTTGAGAAGAACGATCGTTGGTTCTCTCGTATTGATCGGTATGAACACGATCCAGTATACATTGATGACATGGATGCCGTCCTTGTTGAAATCAATGGGATATGATACATCACAGTCACAGTTTATGACAATGTTCGGACTGTTTGGCGCTCCGTTTGGAATCTTTATCGCATCACTGATCATGGATAAGATTCCGAGAAGAGTTATGGGCGTGATCCTTCTGGCAGCAATGGCTGTACTTGGAGTTATTACAGGACAGCAGACAACAATGACAGCATTGATCGTAACAACATTCTTGCTGAACACGGCAATTTATATGTACGTATGCTATGCTTCCGCGGTGTATGTTCCGGAAATGTGGCCTACGTCGGCAAAACTGTCCGGTTCCGGCTTCTGTAATGCGATCGGACGTGTCAGCAATATCTTCTTCCCGTTCCTCGTAACAAGCGTTGCAGCAGGTTCTATGGGAAGCACGGGAGTATTCGTCCTGATCTCTGTTGTTGCCGTAATAATCGGAGTATGTATTTTGATCTTCGGCGTAGAGACTAGAGGAGAATCTGTAGAAGATATCGGAAATGTTGATTAAACAGAAGTAATAGGTAAATGAGTTTCCTGTTCTCCTAGTATTGGGGAACAGGAAAAATTGTAAAAGATGAAAGGAAGGATATAAAATGAAAAATTCAGAAGCAATCTTAGTGACTCCAAAACATTTTGAAATACAGGAATGTCCGGTTCCGGAGCCGAAAGATCATGAAATTCTTATGAAAGTAGAGTATGTCGGAATGTGCGGATCTGATATTCATGGATTTGAATTTGGACCGTTTATTCCTCCGAAAGATCCGAATCAAAAGATCGGTCTCGGACATGAGGTGGCGGGAGAAGTTGTTAAAATAGGAGCGAAAGTAACAAAATTTAAAGTCGGAGACAAAGTGCTTATTGAGCCGGGTGTTCCGGATGATACATGTGAGTATTGCCGTACAGGCCGTTATAATATTTGTCCGGGAGTTGACTTTATGGCAACACAGCCGAACTATAAAGGGGCGCTGACACAGTATATGACTCATCCGGAAGAATGGACATATCATATTCCGGAAGGGATGACAACGATGGAAGGGGCTCTTGTAGAGCCGGCGGCAGTTGGAATGCATGCTGCTGTTCTCGGAGGAGCACAGCCGGGTAAAAGTATCGTCATCCTCGGAGGAGGAACAATCGGTCTGATGGTTCTTCAGGCTTGTATCAGCCTCGGGGCAACAGATATTACAGTTGTAGATGTTATTGAAAAACGTCTGGAACTTGCAAAAAAATTAGGTGCTGCAAGAGTAATCAACGGAAAAGAAGAAGATACGGTTGCGGTTCTTAGATCGGAAGAAATGTACGGAGATCATGGCGTGGATCTCGTATTTGAGGCGGCGGGAGCTGTATTTACGGCACAGCAGGCAGTACAGATCGTAAGCCGGGGCGGTAAAATCATGATGGTAGGAACACAGTCGAAGCCGGTTCCGATCGATTTCTTAAAGATTAACCGAGAAGTGACGATTCAGACATCATTCCGTTATTGCAATAACTTCCCGCAGACGATCGAAGCGATCTCATCAGGAAGATTTAATGTAAAAGATATGGTAACGAACATTTATGATTATGAAGACGTGCAGAAGGCATTTGAAGAAGCGATCGATCCTGTGAAAAAGACGGAGATGGTTAAAGGCGTGATCAAAGTAGCAGAATAGTAAAATTGTGAATCTATCCGACTCGGGCGATATGAAAGTGCATAAATCCAAGCTTGGGTCGTTGAAAAGAAAAGGAGAAAAGTTATGATTTCAGATATCAGATATTGGGAAAAGAAAGCAAGTGAAGGACATTATGCAATCCCTCATTTTAATGTATGGAATGCAGAGATGCTGATGGGAGTTATTGATGCGGCGGAAGAACTGCGCGCGCCGATCATTATTTCATTCGGAACAGGATTTACGGGAAATACTTCTTTTGAAGATTACTGTTATATGATGGAATCTATGGCGAAAAAAGCAAGTGTTCCGGTAATTCTTCACTGGGATCACGGCCGCAATATGACGATCCTTCAAAATGCC
>UMIQ01025871.1_pt1 | contig 69818 bp, 58 predicted proteins | sample 1965851 | NCBI WGS metagenome assembly UMIQ01 (sample SAMEA4836129, study PRJEB28245) | human gut metagenome | biome: gut microbiome; material: fecal sample | place: Denmark | collected 2008 | reverse complement strand
TTATGAATATCTACATAGTAAGAATACTTGCTGGTCAGATTATCAATGTTTCCTGCCGGACTGATGCCGAAGGTCACGTTCGGGTCCACACTTTTGATCGTCTTTTTCATCCTCTTGACCAGGTTATTTACCTGAGCCCTTCGGTATGTATAAATGCTTTTTTTCTTCTTTTTGTAGGAAGATTTGTTATATTCTTTGGCATCGAATGCTTTCTTGACATTCTTCTTTGAAAAACTCGGATAGAAATAGTCATCCATATGGATTCCATCCACATCGTACTTCTGGACAATCTCCTTTGCCCCGTTCACGATCAGGTTTTGTACGGCCTTTTTGGATGGATTGTAATAAAGACTTCCCCCGTAGGAAAGTACATTCCTCCTGGTAGATTTCTTTGCATTCCACTTTCTGGCCGGGTTGTTCTTTGACAGCTTTTTATAGCTGGTGCTGCCCTTGGTCACCCTGTAAGGATTCACCCATGCCTCAATCGCCATTCCTTTGGAGTGTGCCACAGATACCATGATCTTCAGCGGATCATATCCCGGGCTTCTGCCCTGTTTCCCTGAGATATATTTGGACCAGGGAAAGTACTTGGACTTATAAATAGCATCACCGAACGGCCTTACCTGCACGATTACACGGTTCATGCCAAGGCTCTTTCCCTTGTTTACAACTTTTGTAAAATACTTTTTAAAATTGGATGCGTTATTCTTTTTATAGGCGTCACGATATTCATCATAATCATAGAATGAAAACCAAAAAGCCTTATATTCTTCTGATGCTTTTGTTGTCTTTGCCTTCTGTTCTGTCTCTGTCACAGCGGTCTTTGGCTGTACCTTTGCGATCTGATTTCTTCTCTGGGCAGCCCGCACCACTGCCTCACTGCTTAAACTGACAAACATGGCACTGGCAACCAGCCACGCTGTCAGACGCAGGATCTTCACCCTTGATTCTTTCATACTCTTCGATCCTTCCCTTCCCACTATCTGATTCTGTCAATTTTCTGTCACTGCTGTCTCCATTGTATGAAGAATTTTCCAGCTTGTCAATGGAAGAATCCTATTGTCCGGCGAGCATCTGTAACTGCTCGTAGAAGTTTGGATATGACACGTCCACACACTCTGCATCCTCAATGACCGTTGTTCCCTGTGCATTGATCCCTGCGACAGAAAATGTCATGGCAATCCGGTGGTCATACTTGCAGTGAATAGCCGCTCCTCTCAGCGGATTTCCGCCGCGGATGATCATTCCGTCGTCGGTTGCCTCGGCGTCTGCTCCCATTTTTACCAGATTGTCTACAGTCAGATCAATTCTGTTGGATTCCTTCACTTTTAGTTCTGCCGCATTTTTAATCACGGTCTCGCCCTCTGCAAATGCCGCCATCAGCGCAATGACAGGGATCTCATCAATCAGTGTGGGAATCAGCTCTCCGCCGATCTCCGTGCCTTTCAGCCTGCTTGTTTTTACTGTAATATCTGCCGTCGGTTCTCCGTTATCGCCTTTTACATTGGACATCGTAAGATCTGCCCCCATAGCTTCACAGACTTTGATGATGCCGTTCCTGGTCGGGTTAATGCCGACCTGTTTCAAGGTAATACAGGAATCCGGAGTCACAAGTCCCGCGGCAATGAAAAACGCTGCAGATGAAATATCCCCCGGCACTGCAATGTCCGTGGCCGTCATCTCTTTTGGCGGCATCACGGATGCCGTTGTACCCTCCGACAATACCTGAACTCCGAAAGACTTAAGCATCAGTTCCGTATGGTTCCTGGACAGGGCAGGCTCTGTGACACTCGTTCTGCCGTCCGCATAGAGTCCCGCAAGAAGAACTGCGGATTTTACCTGTGCGGAGGCCACCGGCGATTCATAGCGGACTGCCTTCAATGGTTTTCCGGTTATTTTAAGCGGAGCACATCCGTCTCCATTGACACTCTCAATCTCCGCTCCCATCATGGAGAGCGGCTTCATGATGCGCCCCATGGGGCGTTTGTTTAAAGATGCATCGCCTGAAAGTGTAACTTCAAAATCCTGTCCGCTCAGAATCCCGGAGATCAGCCGGGTCGTCGTCCCGCTGTTTCCCACATCCAGCTGTTTCTCAGGTTTTTTAAGTCCACGGAGGCCGTTGCCGTGTACCGTAACCACTGTGCCTTCCTGTTCTATCCTGACTCCCATTGCCCGGAAACAGTCTATGGTAGCCAGGCAGTCCGCACCGGATAAAAAGTTTGTGATATGCGTTGTCCCCTTTGCCAGAGAGCCGAACATGACCGCCCTGTGGCTGATGGATTTATCTCCCGGTATGGATATCGTACCTTTTAGTCCTTTTACTTTCTTAAGTTTCATTTCTAGTTCCTTTCATATACACTGTAATTTTTATCCTGCAAAATCTCTCTGGCCCGTTTTGCTGAGACATCATCGTAAAGCATAATTTTTAAGACACCCTCTTCAAACTCCCGGTTGTGAATGATCCCGATATTTTTAATACTGATATTATTGAGTGCCAGCAGAGTCGTAGTCGTAGACAATGTTCCCGGCTCATCCGGAATATCTACAAATATCTCATAAGATTTTTCCATCAGTCCCACGGCACTGTCCGGAACGGTCTCCCGGTACTCTCCTGCCTCTTTAAAATACTCGTTCAGATAACTGTGGTCGTCTCTGTCCAGCGCATGGATCATTTCGGAAATGCTGTCTTTGATCTGCACTAAAAGCTCTTTTATATTTTCCTTATTGGAAAGACTGATCTGCTCCCAGACAACGGGAGAGGATGATGCAATCCTTGTGATATCCTTAAAGCCGCCGGCTGCCAGCTGTTTTAAGATGCCGTCTTCGGTGTCCATATTTTTCACCGTATGTACCAGTTCTGCCGCCATAATATGCGGGACATGACTGATCGCAGCGGTAAAAGCATCATGGCGTTTTGCGTCCAGAAGGATTGTCAGTGCACCCAGTTCTTCTATGAAAGATGTAAATTCTTTCACCTTTTCTGCATTTACTTTCTCTGTCGGCGTTATAAAATAATAGGCATTTTCAATCAAACGGTCAGAGCTATAAGAAAATCCGGCTTTTTCCGAACCTACCATAGGATGTCCACCGATAAAACAGGCCTCCATGTCCAGTTCTTTTACTTTTTTATGAATCCCGCCTTTTACGCTGCCTACATCGGTCACGATGCATCCCTCTTTCAGATTTGGCTTCAGCTGCTCTAAAAACTGGAGGTTATGCTGCACCGGCGCACATAGAAAAATGTAGCTGCATTCGGAAAAATCTCTGTTAAGTTCCGCCGCCGGACGGTCGAGAACCCCTTCCTCCACAGCCTTTTTCAGTGCTTCTTTGTCCGTATCATATCCGATCACCGTATAATTCGGGAATACACGGCGTACATTTTTGGCAATGGAACCGCCGATGAGTCCAAGCCCGATAAATCCGATTGTAAAATTCGTCTCTGTTGACATATAGATCGCTCTCCTTGTGTTGATTGATATGGTTCATTTTACCGTGGCGATAGGGAAAAGTCAACACACCGTCACTTTAAAGCACCAAAGTATAGAATTCCTTCATTGACCGCATCATAAAAATGATTTATGATAAGTATGTAGAAATGTCCGCAAAAAAGGAGAAACCCATGTTTGAAAAAGCCATTATCTTTGCAACGAAAGCCCATTCCGGCCAGAAGCGAAAGGGAACCGATATCCCGTTCATGATCCATCCACTGGAAGTCGCCTCGATCGTTGCCGGCATCACGCCGGATGAAGATATGATGTGCGCTGCGGTCCTCCACGATGTCATCGAAGACTGCAGAGATGTAACAGGAGAGGATATACGCCGGGAATTTGGGGATAAAGTAGCGGATTATGTTCTGATGGAAAGTGAAGATAAGAGCAGATCCTGGATTGAAAGAAAACGTCATACAGTGGATTTTTTAAAACACCGTGCAAAACGTCCTGCCAAAGTCATTGCCCTTGGGGACAAGCTAGCCAACGTCCGTTCTCTGGCCAGGGACTACAAGCTTCTGGGAGACGAGCTGTGGCAGCGCTTTAATATGAAAGATAAGAATATGCAGGGCTGGTATTACAAAAGCATGATCGAGTGTTTTAAAGAGTTTTCTGATTATCATGAATACAACGAGTACTGCTGTCTGGTTGAACAGGTGTTTAAAGACACCATTGATATTGATATAGAGGATGAAAAAACAGGCGTGAGATAAATATTTCACGCCTGTTTTCGCTCTCTGAGCCGAACCCCAAAGCAGCTGTGCTCCAGCTATCCCAAGGCTACATCCAGTACCATCATGATCAGGAATCCAACCATGACACCCAGGGTTCCGGTGTGAGAGTGTTCCCCAAGATGTGCCTCAGGGATGAGTTCTTCCACTACTACATAAATCATAGCTCCTGCGGCAAAAGACAAAAGCCACGGCATATAAGTTCCAAGTCCTTCTGCCGCCAGCACGGCCAGCACACCGAACACAAATTCCACCGCGCCGGACAGTGCCCCGAACACAAAAGCCTTTCCTTTGGATAAGCCTTCTCTCCTCAGCGGAAGAGAAATTGCCGCCCCTTCCGGAAAATTCTGAATCCCGATCCCGATGGCCAGGGCGACAGCACCGCTGAATCCCACGCCTCCGTGCCCGCTCGCCACGGCGAAAGCTACACCCACGGCCATTCCCTCCGGAATGTTGTGTAAGGTAACGGCGAGGACGAGCAGAGTCGTCCTTTTAAACGAGGAAGAAAGTCCCTCCGGATGTTTCTCCCCCAGATGCAGATGCGGCATCAGCCGGTCCATCAAAAGAAGGAAGACTCCTCCGAGGATAAAGCCTCCGGCAGCCGGTATCCAGCCGATCTGCCCATTGGCTTCTGCCTCTTCGATAGCAGGGATGAGAAGGGACCATACAGACGCTGCGATCATGACACCTGCGGCAAATCCCAAAAAGACCCTCTGCATATTTTCCTGCATGTCTTTCTTTAAGAAAAAAACAGTGGCTGCGCCGAGGGCTGTCATCAAAAATGTAAATCCCGTACCTCCGGCCGCCCACTTTAAAGCTTCCATATATCCCACTCCTTAATTGCTTTTTGTTAAAACTAAATAAGCCATATCTTAAATGATATGACTTATTATTTCATATTTCTATATTATATGCAATCTTATCGAAAACATAAAGACCTTTATTGAGTCAGTTTTTTCAGCAGCTCCTCTAATCCGGACAAATTTTGTATTACATAATGGGCACCGGCATTTTTAAAGGTTTCCTTTACTTTTCTGCACACAGTTTCCTTCTGTGAATCTGTCATATTTTCGTATTCCTCTTTGGTCAGTCCCATCTCTGAGCTTCCTTCCACCACACCCACAGAAATGACACCCGCATGCCGTGCTTCTTTGATATCGGAAACCGTATCTCCGATCTTCACCACATTTTTTACCGTGGAAACCTTCAAAGCTTCCAGATTTTTAAATATCATATATGGATAAGGCCGCCCGATTCCTTCTGTGGAATCCGGTGAAAACCATGCGTCAGGCTCATATCCCTGTTCCTTTGCACCTTTTGTCACGACTTCCATCATAGCATCCGTATATCCGGTCGTGGAGCCGATCTTAATGTTTTTCTCCCTGAGAAACTCCACCGTTTCCGGCACATACGGCTTGAGCGTTGTAAACCGGTCTAAAATGCTCATAAGTTTGGACTCAAATAAGTCATACATCTGAAGTACGTGATCCTCGGAAGGTTCCGTTCCATGTTCCTTCACCCACAGATCGTGAATCCGCGGCATGGAAAGCATCGTCCTGATGTGATCGATCTTCAGCATTCCCATAGGTTCTCTCACCTCATCCATGGTCGGTTCGATTCCAAAATGTTTAAATACTTCCACGAAAGCCTGCACCGGTGCAAAACACCCATAATCTACCGTTGTACCTGCCCAGTCAAAAATAACGGCTTCTATACATCTGCTCATTGTTTCTTCTCCTTTAAAAATTGCTCCATGATTTCTGAGAGTTTCTCAATATCCTCCGGGTATATTTCTCCAATGGTGCCGATGCGGAATGTCTCGGCTTCCGTCACCTTCCCCGGATAGATCGCATACCCGCGCTCTTTGATATAATGATACATCTCACTGAACGTAAAATCTGTATCTGCCGGATACAAAAACGTAGTGATGACCGGTCCCTGATGCGCGCCGTCAATATAAGGCTGCATACCCATAGACTGAAACCGTTCGATCAAAATGCGGTTGTTTTCCCGGTAGCGGGCCGCCCTTTTTGCAATTCCGCCTTCTGCTTCCAGTTCTTTAAGCGCTTTTGCAAAGGCAAGGACCGTATGAGTAGGGGAGGTAAATCTCCATTTTCCGTCCTTCTCCATCGTTTCCCACTGGTCATATAAGTCCAGGGACAGGCTTCTGGCGTTTCCTTTACTGTCTGACAGCTTCTTTTTATCGGCGATGATAAAAGAAAAGCCCGGAACACCCTGAATACATTTATTTGCGCTGCTTATGAGAAAATCAATGCCTAATTGTCCGACTTCAATGTCCACGCCTCCAAAACTGCTCATAGCATCGACGATTAACGTCTTATTGTATTCCTTCACCACAGAAGCAATGGCCTCAATATCATTGAGAATGCCGGAAGTCGTCTCACTGTGCACCATAGCCGCATGAGTGATTGCAGGATCTTCTCTCAGTATCTTTTCAACAACTGCTGCCTGGGGAACTTTTCTATAATCTTCCCGATAAATTTCATAAGGTATCCCCGCATGCTCTGCAATGTCCGCCATACGCTCCCCATATGCACCGTTAGCAATGATCAAAAGCTTTCCGTTTTCATTTATCACGCTGGTGATCACGGATTCTACACCAAAGGTCCCGCTGCCCTGCATGAGGACGGCCGTATAGTCGTCCTCTGACACGTGAGCAAGGGAAAGCAGCTGTTTCCTTATCGTCTGGGTGATGTTTTTATAATCTTCATCCCAGGTACAGTGATCAAAAAGCATCTCTTGTTTTACAGTGTCCGTGGTTGTAAGCGGACCGGGGGTTAATAACTTATAGTGGTTCATCTTTCTACCTTTCTCTTATTTTGCGCTTTCTGATAATTCCTGATGTTTTTCCAGAAGATCCAAAGTCAGTTTTTCTTTAAATACTTTTGGGTTTCCGGATTTGTTTTCACTCGATTCGTCCTCGCCGTTATAAATCGGAATCGGATACGTCTTAATCAAGTCTGTTCTTCCCTTTTTGATGATGCATTCTGCCATCTCAAGGGCAAGCTTTTTCTTGCCGCTGTCTTTTTTGTCCACTACGGAAACACACTCTGTCAGAGAAAAATTTCCTTCTTTCGGGTCTACATAATCAATCGGAAGACCGTCCTTTTTGTCTGCCACCGCCTGCTGTCTTAAACCAAATCCAATGGCCACTTCCCCTGCCCGGACCTTCTTGATCGGAGCGGAGCCTGAATCTTCGATGTGGTCTCCTGCATTCTGGTAAATGTCGTGGAGGATGCTTTTTGCTTCTTTCTCCCCATATTCAGACACAAGGCCCTGGATCAAAAGCCATGCGGTGGAAGATGCTTTGATATCCGTCACGGAAATAGATCCTTTATACACGGGCTTTGCCAGGTCTTTGATGGATTTCGGTTTCGGAAGTTTCTTCTCCTTCATTACTTCCGTGTTCAGGATCAATGTTCCTTCCTGTGCCGTGATTGGTGACTCATACTTCTGAAAATCAGATTCTTTCTTTAAGTTCCTGTCGAAACCAAGATCCGCAAACATCTTGTTTTTCTTCTGGGCACTCTCAATATAGAAGGTGCTCATCGTCACCATATCGGCCTCTATATTTTTGCCCTCTGCGATCAGCTTTCCTCCCAGTTCTGAGGTTCCAAACGTCTGAAGAATATATTTCCCTTTGTATCCGTTTCCGTCCAGCGCTTTTTTCATAGCCTCCACGGCTTCGTCATCTGCGTTGGAATAGATCACCACCTGCTCATCCTGTTTTTTCGCGGAACACCCGGAGGCAAGCACTCCGGTCGCTGCCAGAAGGGCAGCCATACACATCACTGATGCTCTTTTTAACCATGTCTTTCTCATAAACTTCTCTCCTTGTTTTTTCTAATATGTAATTTAAAGAATTGTCCAGCCGCTCCTCCCTCTGTGACTCCTGCAAGTTTGGTAAATGCAAACTTACCGATCACATTTGTCGCAAGAATTAAAAGAGAAAGCACAAACACTTCGTTAAATTTGTTATAATACTGCAGTTCTTTGATCTTCGTCGTGATGACCATTGTCCTGGCCCCAGCGATGAAGATGACCGCACTGATCGTCACCATGGCATTGATAAAGTAATAACTGAATACCTCGATGATCGTACTCAATGCGTTGGGCGTTACAATTCTCAAAATGGTTTTTGCCCAGCTGTCTCCCATAAGCATCGCTGTTGTCTCCCATGAGGCGTTCATTTTCCCCAGGGAACTCTTCATCATCAGATAAGGCGTGGAAAAAAAGTGGACCACGTTGCAGATGATAATCAGCAAAAATGTATTTTGAAGACTGGTGCCTGAAAATAGGAATAAAAATGCGAGGCCCAGCACCATTCCGGGTATCGTGTTCGTCACCAGGGCAATTCCTTCTATGATGTCTTTTGCCTTTTGACTGATCCTGCTTCTGGCTGTCACCAGGGCGCTTCCATATGCGGCTATGGTGCCGAGTGCTGCCGTGGCCGCTGCTACAAACAATGAATTTGTGTAGACATTGAAAAGGTTCGGGTCCTCAAAGACATTTCTGAAATTGTCCAGTGTAAAACTAAGCCTGTAGGGCCATTCTTCCACAAATGGAATTACAAAAATGACTGCAAATACAGATAAGACGCTGACGATCAGAAGAATACTGACCCCGCCGCATAAACCATCTCTGACTCTGTTCTTTTTCAGTTCGATCTTGGAAATCTTGTTATACCTAATCTGGTATTTCTCCAATATTTTTAAAACCGTAATGCTGACGACAGACGGCACAAGCATTACGACAGCCACTACCGCGCCGTTTTGGAAATTCGGTATGCTTCCGAGCATCTCGCTGTAAAGCAGAGATGCGATGGTCTTAAACTTTCCTCCCACTGCCGCCGGAATACCGAAATCCGTAAAACTCAAGAAAAAAGACTGAATCACGGATGCAGCCAGCGTTCCTAAAAGAGGACGAAGCACTGTCATTTTGAAATTTGCAAAGGCACTGTCACCCATCACTCTGGACACAACCATATACTTTTTATCTATGTAGCCCATCGTATTATTGATCAGCATGAATGAAATAGGCAGAGTATAAATGACGTAGCCCATCAAAAGACCTTTCATTCCGTAGATTTCAAACAGCTGCTTCCCGAACAGCCGGGTCAGAAGCCCCTGTTTTCCGAAAGAATAAATGATTGCAAAACCGTAGGTAATCGTCGGCAGAAACATGGGCAGCACAGCGGCTCCTTTGATAAATGTCTTGATCCAGTTCGGTGTGTTTGTATAGTGGATCGTATAAGCCAGGATAAATGCCAGCAGAGTCGTAACCGCCGCGCTCAGTCCCGCAACGCCGAAGCTGTTTCTCAAGATTTCCAAAAAATCTTTCCGTGCAAAAACAGACTGAAAATTTTGTAAGGTAAGCCCTCCTCCTTCTGTCGTAAACGACTTCATCAGAAGCTGTACCACCGGGACTGCTAAAAATGTAAGAAAGATCAGCGCGATCCCGGCAAATATGATTTTAATCTCTTTTTCTTTTCTATGTTTCATCTCATTTCTGCCGCCTTATGAAACAAGGCTTTCCTTTCCGGGCTGTATATTCAGCTGATTTTTAAACAGCGTGAAGATATTGTTCTTCTTGATCTCCAGCTGGTTCAGGATAAAATTCTTCACAAAATCATTCTGGGGCGCATTGACGATCTGTTCCGGCTCGCTGTACTGGGAAATCCGCCCTTCATTTACGATCAGCACCCGGTCAGAAAGTGTCAGAGCCTCTTCGGGATCATGAGTCACGATGACCGTAGTCAGATGAAATTCTTTCGCAATCGTCTTGATCCTGTTTTTTATGGATTCCTTAATCACTCCGTCCAGTGCGCTTAAAGGCTCATCTAAGAGAAGGATTTTGGGCTTCATGACCAAAGTCCTTGCCAGTGCCACTCTCTGCTTCTGTCCTCCTGAAAGCTGCTCAATCTTTTTCGGAAGATGATCCTTCAGTCCAAGCAGGCCGATCAGTTCGTCCACTTCCTCTTTTGACGAAATGTCCGGCTTATTTTTCAGCCCGTATGTAATGTTTTGATATACATTCAAGTTCGGGAACAGAGCATAATCCTGAAACACGATGTTGAATCCCCTCTTTTCCATTGGGGAATCCGTGATATCTTTTCCGTTAAACTCAATTTTTCCGCTGTCCGGTTCTGTAATTCCGAGGATCATATTTAATAGTGTTGTCTTTCCGCAGCCGGACGGCCCCAGGATGGAAACAATCTCTCCATCCGGAATCTCCAGAGATATTCCGTCCAGCACCGTAGTGCCGTCATAGGATTTCTTTATATTTTGTAATTTCAGCATAAACTTCCATTCCTTTCTCAATCGATATCATCTCTTTGAACAAGACCAAGTCTATCACCGAAAGTTTGAATTCATTTGAACATCATGTTAAATGTTGGTAAAAAAACAGAAGGAAGATCCCTTGATAAAGATCTTCCTTCTATGAAAAAGTATTGAATCATTAACCCAGTATTTCTCTCAGATCACTTTCCGGGTCTGAAACAGGATGTATCCGGTATTCCTTTACCAGCATATCCAGTACGCCCGGTGATAAAAATGCCGGCAGTTTCGGTCCAAGATAAATATCCTTCATGCCGAGATAAAGAAGAGTCAGCAAGATACACACCGCCTTTTGTTCATACCATGACAGTACCAGGGTCAGCGGCAGGTCGTTGATCCCGCAGGAAAAGGCTTCTGCCAGAGCCTGGGCTGTTTTGACGGCACTGTATGCGTCATTGCACTGTCCCATATCCATGATCCGGGGCAGTCCTCTGATCTCTCCCAGGTCCATATCATTGAACCGGTACTTTCCACAGGCCAGCGTCAGGATGATGCTGTCTTTCGGAGTCTGTTTTACGAATTCCGTGTAATAACTCCGCTCCTTGTGTGCCCCGTCGCAGCCTCCCACAAGGAAGAAATGACTGATCTCGCCCTTTTTCACCGCATCCACGACCGTATCTGCCACAGACAGTACTGTATTGTGCCCAAAGCCGGTCACCGTGCTGCTGCCGCCGTTGATTCCTGTAAATTCTCTGTCTTCTGCATACCCTCCCAGTTCCAGCGCTTTTTCGATCACCGGGGTGAAATCTTTGTCCTCACCGATGTGAACCATTCCCGGATAGGAGACGACTTCCGTCGTAAAGACTCTGTCTGCATAGGACGGTTTTACCGGCATCAGACAGTTGGTCGTAAACAGCACCGGAGCCGGGATATGGTCAAATTCTTTCTGCTGGTTCTGCCACGCAGTGCCGAAATTGCCTTTCAGATGCGGATACTTTTTAAGTTCCGGGTAAGCATGGGCCGGGAGCATTTCCCCGTGTGTATAAATATTAATCCCCTTGTCTTCCGTCTGCTCCAGCAAAAGTTTCAGATCGTAAAGATCATGTCCCGTTATGACAATGAACGGTCCTTTTTCCACCTTAAAAGGAACGGATACAGGCTCTGGGTTCCCAAATGTTTCTGTGTTTGCCTTATCGAGAAGTTCCATACACTGTAAATTCACTTCTCCAAGCTTCAGTGCAAGTGATAAAAGCCGTTCTTTGGGAAGATCGTAGCCTATGGATGCCATGCCTTCATAGAAGAACCGGTTTACCGTCTGATCCGAATAGCCCAGCACCATGGCGTGATAAGCATAGGCTGCCATTCCCCTCAATCCAAACAAGATCAGGGATTTTAAGGACCGTATGTCTTCCTTCTCCTCCCAGAGTTTTTTCATCACATAGTCATCGTTTCTTCCGCAGGGTGAGGAACATTCCCCGCAGGAAGGCACTAATTTTTCCTTCTCCCTGTGCACCAGGCCGATCTGCTGCCGGATCGTCTCCGGGTTAAAATTTACATTGGTTATTGTCGTAAACAAGCCAGACAGCATGGCCCTGTCCGTACTGTCCAAAGGCCGGCTCCCTTCTGTGGAACGGGCAAGGCTAATCAAAGCTCCGGTCAACCGGTCCTGGAGTTCTGAAGTCTCTGCATCTTTCCCGCAGACCCCTGCTGCTCCTGTACATCCGCTGCATCCTGCCGTCTGTTCACACTGAAAGCAAAACATCTTTTTATCCATCGCTCTATCCTCCTGAAATTTCTTATATTTGAGTTTGTTCCTTGAGTATACAGGAGTGAGCCTTAAAAATCTGTTGGATATTCAACACTTTGTCAATTAATTTTCTTTGTCTCCATAAACATCATGAAAAATACTGCCAGAAGAAGTGCAGAACAGATCAGAACGGCATTGTGAGAAAGCACATTTCCTGCCACCGTGCCTGCTGCCGCACCTACTATGAAAAACAAAATAATCCCAAAGTATTTCAGGCTCCTGTTCAGCAGTTCCCGGTCTTTCGTCTGGAAATATTTAAACAGGATTTCCATTCCGCTTCTTAAGTTTCCTGTGCACATGGTCGTCGCATAGGCATTTCCGTGTACCTTTCGAAAGGTCTCCACCTGCATGGCACAGACAAAAGAAATGATCACATTGGCGATCATATCCGCTTCTCCCGAAGGGATAAAGGCAACCAGGCAGATCATCGCCGCTTCGATCATGACAATGATCTGTCTCCAATGGATTTTTGGATGCTGTTTAAAATACTTCTTGATGAGTTCCACCACAATGACTCCGGCCGCAAAGGCCAGAATAGGGATGGCGTAATGGACACCCCCCTGCCACTTTCCTTTTTGCAGGCTGATGCCCAGCAGTACGATATTTCCGGTCTGGGCATTGGCAAACACTCCGCCTCTGAAAAGATAACTGTACGCATCCAGAAATCCCCCGACAACTGCCAAAACGGCACCCAGCTGAAAAGCCTCGGACATCTGGATTTTCTTATGCTGTTTCACTGAATCTGCCTCCCTTAACCGCAGTAAAATTCCTGAAGAGCCCTGATCATATATTCTGTGTCCCTGGCTCCTGCCGTCTCATAGGCAGAATGCATGGCAAGCTGGGCAAGGCCGATATCCACGGCTTTTAACGATACACTGCCCGTCAGAATATTTCCGAGAGTGGAGCCTCCCGGCAAGTCTGAGCGGTTGTGGAAGGTCTGATAAGGAACTCCGGCTTTTTCACAGATATGTTTCATCATCGCACCGGAGTATGCATCCGTCGTATATTTTTGATTGGCACTGTACTTGATCACAATTCCTTCATTCATATACGGCCGGTTCGTAAGATCTGCCTTTCCGGGCTGGTTTGGGTGTACCGCATGAGCATTGTCCGCAGAGATCATAAAGCTCTCCGCCACGGTCATCCGGTACTGCTCCCCGGTTCTCCCCAGCGCCTCATTTACCCGCCACAGAACATCTTCTAAAAATGTAGATCCGGCTCCCTGTTTTGTTCCGCTGCCGACCTCCTCATTGTCAAACGCACAAAAGACATTCATATACTCTCTGCCCTCACTGTTCACAAAAGCCTGCAAAGATGCGAATACACACTGAAGGTCATCGAGCCTCGGTGCCGACATAAACTCGCCGTTTGCTCCCCATACAGTTCCCGGCATCCGATTATACAGGTAAAGATCTGTACCGAGAATATCATTTTCATTTACACCCGCCTCGGATGCAGTTGTCCGCATAAATGTCTTTTCGGCTGTCTGGTCCCCCAAGACAGGAAGCATATGAATCTGAGGGTTCAGTGCGTCATCCTCTGCTCCTCTTTTCATATGGATCGCAAGCCTTGGGATCATCAAGAGATCTTTCTCTATATGAATCAGCTTTTCCGTAAGTTTTTCCCCATCTCTCACAATAATTTTTCCTGCCACAGAGAGCGGACGGTCAAGCCAGGAGTCCATGAGCATTCCCCCATATTTTTCGGTATTTAATTTTGTATAATGCTTTTCTGCCTGTAATTCCATATTCTCTTTGATCTTAAAAGCGGGTGAGTCCGTATGGGATGCGGTAATATGAAACCCTTTTAATTTTTTCTCCGGTATACAGAAAGCAGCCAACGAAGAACCGTTTCTGCTGGTAAAATACTTACCGCCCTTTTCTATCTTCCATGCCTCCTGCTCCCTCAGTTCCGTAAATCCATTTTCTGTCAATTCTCTCTTTATCTGTTCCACAGCGTGATAGCTGCACGGACTCTTTTCAATAAACTGAAACAACTGCCGGTTAATCTGATCTGACATGTTCTGCCTCCTTCTCAGCATCTCTTCTTTATAAAAACAACAAATAAGTTTACCAGGCAAAAAAATAATAAAATAATTGTAACAGGCAAACATTTTATAGCCTGAAACTCATTTCCTGCCCAAATCATAAAAACTATCAAAACAATGGATGCCGGAATTATATATCCAAATCCCTTCTTCATGTTTAATAGTTTTATCTGTATATATATACTTAGCATTAAAACAATAATCACAGCAATTGTATATAATCTATAACTGTCCATTTTACTATAACCTCCTGTCTCATCTGATCAAGTCAATGCATTTTTACTTCTAAATTAAGCCCTATTATATGCCAATCAACTTCAAATGTAAATTATCTGATTCCCCATACCCTTAATAGAACAAAAAAATAGCAGCCAGAAAGACACCTTTCCGCTGCATATTCTTTCGATATAAAATTCTTAGCAATCAGATTCCCGCCAGGTGCCTTAAGGATTCCTTCAGTGCTTCCTGTTCCTGCTGTCCCATATCTTTCAGGACGATTCTGTTGACCTCTTCCACTGTTTCGAGAATCGGTTCTTCCAAGTCATTCCCCTTATCCGTCAATATAATCTCTACAAAACGCCGGTCTTCTTTGCTGACTTTTCTCTTGATCAATCCTTTTTTCTCCATTCTCTCAAGAACACCTGAGATCGTAGAGTTTTCCAGCCTCAGTTCTTCTGCGATCTCCTTCGGACTGTTTTTCTTCTTCACCCAAAGACAATACATCACACCGTACTGTACCGGAGTCACGTCAAATTTAGAGAGCTGTGCGCTCATCTCCTGAAACACCGCGTGCTGGGCAGTGGTCAAAAGATAGTTGATACATTGATTCAATTCCATCCGTTCCTTTTCCCTCCTACACAAAACTACATGCAAACACTTCAAACTGTTTGCATACTATATATTTCATCATATCTGTTACAAAAACTTCTGTCAAGAAGACATACTATAATTTTAAGGCTTTTATCCTAAAGCAAAGTCATCCTTGTAAAGCATGAAAAGGGGATGCCATAATTGACATCCCTGAAAACTTAGGATTCATATTCCAAAAACAGACTATCTGAAAATCGCTCCGCTCACAACCAGCTTCTGGATTTCATTGGTTCCCTCGTAGATCTGAGTAATCTTGGCGTCTCTCATCATGCGCTCTACATGGTATCCCTTCATATAACCGTTTCCGCCCAGCATCTGCACCGCCTCTGTTGTCACATGCATTGCCGCCTCTGTACAGAGGTATTTTGCCTTTGCGGCCGGAATAGAATATCGTCTTCCTTCCTGTTTGTCGGCAGCAGCCTTATAAAGCATGAGTTTTGCGGCATCAATTTCCATTTCAAGTTCCGCCATCTTAAATGCAAGATACTGGTTCCTGTATAATGGTTTGCCGAACTGCTCTCTCGTCTTTAAGTATTCTTTTGCAATCTCAAATGCACCTTCTGCAATTCCAAGTCCCTGTGCGGCAACACCGATACGGCCTCCGTCCAGAGTCTTCATAGCCAGTTTAAATCCGTCTCCGGAAGGAACGATCATATTTTCTGCCGGCACCCGTACATTTTCCAGGATCATCTCTGAAACCTGTGCGGAACGGATTCCCATCTTGTCTTCCACTTTGCCCACTGAAAATCCGGGAGTTCCTTTCTTCACCACGAAACAGGACAGTCCCTTGGCTTTTTTCTCAGGTTCCGTCAGGGCATATACTGCCGTATAATCGGCTAAAGGTCCATTCGTATTGAAACACTTCATACCGTTTAATATGTACTCATCCCCGTCTTTTTCAGCAACGGTTACACATCCGCCCGCATCAGATCCCGCATTTGGTTCCGTGAGTCCGAAAGATCCGAAGTGCTGTCCGGACAATACCGGCGCCAGAAATTCATTCTTTTTCTCGACCGGAGCGTCAGAGTTCATGATGCTTCCTCCATATAAAGAAGTGGATACAGAATAAGAAATACCCACAGAAGCATCTACTTTAGAGATCTCCTCCACTGCCAATACATAAGACAGGTAATCGGCTCCCTGGCCTCCGACTTCTTTCGGATAAGGAAGTCCGATCAGTCCCAGTTCTCCCATCTTCTTATAGAGATCTACCGGAAATTCACTGTTGGCATCTCTCTCGAGCACTCCCGGCTGTAACTCTGTCTGAGCAAAGTTTCTTGCTGTCTCCTGAATGGCTGCCTGCTGTTCCGTTAATTCAAAATTCATAAATAATCACTCCTTTCACCAAACTTAACATAAATTTACCATTTTGTTTCCTTATATTTGCATACTAATATTTTGTAAGCTAAATATATCACCTCTTGTGCATATTGTCAATAAACTTTTATAATCTTTTATAGAATTATACAATTTAAATAAAATATATTGATAAACCATTGACAAACACGCAAATATAGTCCATATTAGAAGCATAAATAATATTTTGTATCCTAAATATTTGCACGCCAATATGTTAATTTTCTAACAAGAGCTGATTAAGTGTAATGTATATGTCATTTCAAGGAGGATTTAGAATGAACAATTTATTAATGGAAGTAGAAAACGAGATCGCAGTAGTTACAATCAACAGACCAAAATCTTTAAATGCCTTAAACAGTGAGACATTAGCAGAATTAGACCAGTGCTTTTCCGAGATCTCCCGCCGCAAGGACATCAGAGTCGTTATCCTTACAGGATCAGGAGAAAAATCATTTGTAGCCGGAGCCGATATTTCTGAAATGGTCAATGCCACTCCTGCGGAAGGAAGACAGATGGGTCTGCTGGCAAAGGAAGCATTCCTTAAATTAGAGACAATGCCTCAGGTAACGATCGCCGCTGTCAACGGATATGCTCTCGGAGGCGGATGTGAGATCTCCATGGCCTGTGATATCCGTGTAGCCGCAGAAAATGCAAGATTCGCACAGCCGGAAACAGGACTCGGAATCCTCCCGGGATTCGGAGGAACACAGCGTCTCTCCCGCTTAGTCGGAAAAGGACGTGCAAAAGAACTTATCTTTACCTGTGACCAGATCGACGCCGAAGAAGCTTACAGGATCGGACTTGCAAACAAGGTAGTTCCTCAGGCAGAACTGATTGATTACTGCAAAAAGATGGCAGCTAAGATCATGTCCAAAGGAAGCTATGCAATCTCTCTTGCAAAAGAAGCGATCAACACAGGCATGGACACCGATTTAAGCAGCGGACTTACATTAGAAGCAGATTTATTCGGACTCGCATTTTCTACGGAAGATAAAAAAGAAGGTATGACTGCATTTCTTGAAAAACGCAAAGCAGATTTAAAAGATTTCTAAAATAAATGAAGGAGAAAAACTATGGGAAAAGTTAAGATTATTACAGCAGATCAGGCCGCTGCCCTGGTAGAAGATAATACAACCGTCACTACCAGCGGATTTGTTGCCAGCGGAATGCCGGAAGCCCTTACAAAAGCTCTGGAAAAAAGATTTTTGGAAACCGGTTCTCCGAAAAACCTGACTTTATTTTACGCTGCTGCCCAGGGAAACCGTGACGGAAGCGGTGCGGATCATTTTGCCCACGAAGGAATGACCAAACGTGTCATCGGCGGACACTGGAACATGGTCCCGACGCTTGGACAGCTGGTCCTTGATAACAAAATTGAAGGATACAATCTGCCGCAGGGCACTCTGGCACAGCTCTACCGTGCCATCGCCGGTCACAAACCCGGCGTGATCACTCATGTGGGATTAAATACATTTGCCGACCCGCGCATTGAAGGCGGCAAATTAAATGACATTACGACCGAGGACATCGTAGATGTGGTAGAAATCTTAGGAGAAGATAAATTACTATATAAATCTTTTCCGCTGAACATCGGATTCATCCGGGGTACATATGCTGACGAGCACGGCAACGTGACACTTTCCCATGAATGCTGTACAACAGAAGTCACAACCATGGCTCAGGCAGTGAAGAACAGCGGCGGAAAAGTTGTGGTGCAGGTGGAAAAGGTCGTCGCAGACGGTACCTTAGATCCAAAATTAGTCAAGATCCCCGGAATCTATGTGGATGCAGTCGTGGAAGTGGAAAATATGCAAGACCACGAACAGTGTGTAGGATGTGACTATGACGGTGCAATGACCGGAGACTTCCGTATTCCTTTAAGCAGCCTTGAATATCCTCCTCTTTCCGCAAAAAAGATCATCGGCCGGAGAGCTGCCATGGAACTGACGGAAAATACCGTGGTCAACTTAGGAATCGGTATTCCTGAATATATCTCTATGGTTGCCAATGAGGAAGGCATCGGAGATTATATGACTCTGACCGTAGAGGCAGGGCCTGTCGGCGGCGTGCCTCAGGGAGGAGCCAAATTTGGAGGTTCCGTCAATCCCGAATGTATTTTAGACCAGCCGTACCAGTTTGATTTCTATGACGGAGGCGGAGTTGACTATGCATTCTTAGGCCTTGCACAGGCAGACAAAGACGGAAACATCAACGTCAGCAAGTTCGGTCCGAGGATTGCAGGCTGCGGCGGATTTGTAAACATTACTCAGAATGCAAAACGCTGCTACTTCTGCGGAACCTTTACTGCCGGCGGTTTAAAAACGTCTGTAAAAGATGGAAAGCTTATCATTGATCAGGAAGGAAAATCTAATAAGTTCCTGGACACGGTAGAACAGATTACGTTCAGCGGCGAGTACGCAAATAAAGTCGGCCAGCCGGTTCTCTATATCACAGAGCGCGCTGTCTTTGAACTGAGAAAAGACGGTGTCTATCTGACAGAAGTTGCCCCTGGCATCGATATCCAAACACAGATCATCGACCATATGGGATTCACTCCTAAAATGGACGGTACGCCAAAGCTTATGGATGAAAGAATTTTCAGAGATGAGCTGATGGGTCTGAAACACGATTAGCAATCCACAAATAAAGGAGGGTTTTTGTGAATTTACAAATCTTAGTCTTAGTCCTGGCGATTGTCCTGTTCGGAGTCTTAGCTTTTAAACAGATGAGTGCCCTGATCCTGGCTCCGCTTGTCACGATCTTCGTGGTTATCTGCTCCAGGCTTCCAATCCTGGACTCGCTGAAAAATGCATTTATGCCTGCAGCATCCGACTACGTGACAAAGTATTTTCTCGTATTCTTTGTCGGCGCACTGTTCGGCTCCGTTTATCAATATACCGGAGCCGCAGAATCCATAGCCAGAGCGATCGCAGGGCTCTGCCGCGGAAAATTCGTGGCACCGATCATCATGATCATCACCGGTCTTTTGACCTTTGGAGGAGTCAGTGGCTTCGTTGTATTTTTTGTTATCTATCCAATCGCATTAAACTTATTCAAGGAAGCGAATCTTACAAGAAGGCTCATCCCGGCCGCAATCTCTGCCGGATGCTGGACCTGGTCCATGAGCGGTCCCGGTTCTCCTTCTATTCAGAATGTCATTGCCATGGATAATCTTGGCACACCGGCAACAGCCGCATTTGTTCCATCTCTGATCACGACTGCGGCTATGTTTATCATGATTTTTGTCTGGCTGGAAATGCGGGCAAGAAAGTTTACGAAAAAGGGATATCGTTTTATCGATAAGTCCTTAAAATATCAGCTGAGTGAAGAAGAGATGGCCATCGATGAAGATAAAAATCTTCCCCACGTTGCTATCGCTGTCCTTCCGATTGTGCTCATTCTGGTGCTCTTCAACATCGTGAAGCTTCCTGTGGAGACATCTGTATTTGCAGGTGTAGCCCTGGCAACCATTCTGATGTTTAACAGGATCAAGGGCATCAACGAATGGATCAACGTATTTAACAAAGGTGCTTCTGACTCCGGCGTTGCTATCTTAAATACTGCAATCGTTGTAGGTTTTGGAGGCGTTGTACAGAAAACCCAGGGCTTTACCGACCTGGTTGCCGCTCTGAAAGACATGAGCATGCCTCCTCTGGTGTTTGTAATGATCACCGTGGCTGTCTGTGCAGGAGCCTGCGGCTCTGCTTCCGGCGGTATGGGGGTTGCCTTTAATGCTTTGAAGTCTACCTATATTAAAATGGGAATCCCGCTGCCTTATGTGCACAGGATTTCCGCCATCGCAGCCGGTACTTTAGATACACTTCCTCATCAGGGAGCGCAGATCACACTGCTCGGCATTTGTAAAATGACCCATAAAGAAGCTTACTGGGATATTGCGGTTACGCAGATTATCATACCATTTATATCCTGCGGAATCTTTATCGTCTTAGCTTCTTTTGGACTATAAACTTAACATTGAAGATCCGGTCCTCCGGGTCTTCTTTTTTACAACGGCAGTTTCAAAAATTCTTCCAATATCTTTTTTGCATCTCCCACAATGCCATAATCGCAGTATTTAAAAACAGCTGCATTCGGGTTACTGTTCACTGCGATCACTGTCCCGGCCCTGACTCCGGTCATGTGCTGAACCGCCCCGGAAATTCCAAATGCTATATAAATGTCCGGTTTCGTTATACACCCTGTCTGTCCGATCTGCTGCTCCGGAAGCATCCACCCTGCATCCACACACGGCCTTGTGCATCCGGCCTGTGCTCCGATCCTTTCGGCGAACTGTAAAAGCAGCCGAAATCCCTCCGGACCTTTCAGCCCTCTTCCCCCGGCCGCAATGATATGTGCATCTTCCAGGGAAATCTTCTTTTCTTCTTTTATAAGATCCAGTGTTCTTTTTCTCTCTGTTATCTCCTGCAGCCAGTCTGCCGAAAACGCAGTAAACTTTCCTTGTCTGCCGTCTGTCTCACAGGCCTTTTTAAATACTCCCGGCTTTGCCAGCGCCATCTGCACAGGAACCTCCGGCATCGAAACCACAGACATGCTCTTCCCGTCAAAAGCAGGCTTAGTTACCAGCAGTTTCCCTGTTTCCTTGTCAATCTCCAATCCGACAGCATCCGTCATCACTTCTGTTCCAAGCATGGCGGCCAGAGTCGGCAGCAGTGTCTTTCCGAACAACGTTGCCCCTCCCAGAATCATATCCGGTTTCTGCTCCTTAACAATCTCATACAGAATCCTGCTGTGAGTCTCCAGCTGCTTTTGTTTAAGACTTGGATGATCCGCCGCTATGATTCGGTCTGCGGGATACCTGAGAAGATCCTTACATGTTTTTTCGACATCATTTCCCACGATTGTCAAAATCAATTCTGCATCCAGAGAATCTGCCAGCTTCCTGCCTTCTCCCAGAAGCTCAACTGTCACGTGGGCCGCATGTTGATTCTGTATCTCTCCTATGATCAAAATTTTTGATGTTTTCTTCATACGGCCTCCTTTTCTTTGATCAGCTGCCAAAGCTTTTCCGCCAGCTCCTGCTCGTCTCTGCCGGTCAGCATCTGTCTGTTTTTCGGCGCCTCATCCGGTATATACTCCCGAACCTGTTTTATGATCTTTTTTGTTTTCCCCTGTTCACCTTTCAAAACAGGAATCACCGTACTCTCTGCATATGCGGACATAATGTCAGCAACATTCGGGTGTCTCAGCGCATTGTCTTCTCTTACCGAGAGAACCAGGGCAGGCAAAGAACTCTCTGTCCGCTCTGTTCCCTCTCCAGCCATACACCAATTAAATATTTTCTTGTCTGAAACTTTCATTTTTTTTGAATAGGCAATCAGAGGAATCTTCAGGAAAAATGCCGTCATGGCCGCCATATGGGCGGCATCCCCGTCAATGGCCTGACGGCCGCACAGGATAATGTCGAACATATCTTCTGCCTCTATCGCCCCGGCAAGCAGTTTTGCACTGTGGCTGATATCTCCTGTTTCCTTTTTAAGGACCAGAACCGCTCTGTCCGCTCCCCATGTCAAAGCCTCCCGCGCAGTCTTCTCTGCTTCCGGCGGCCCGATCACCATGGCTGTCACTGTGCCCCCCTCCTGATCTCTCAGATTCAGAGCTTCTTTCAAAACATTTTTATCACTGTCGCTGATCCCTTCCGCAGTCTGATATTTCACTTGTTCCTCTTTTGGCGGAACTTCTTTTAAATAAACCAATATGTTCAACCTTTTTTCACTCCCTTCCCAGCCTTAATCCGAAGTTTATTTCAAATAAAGTTGTTGACTCTGAAAAACTGCTGTGCTATGATACCCATGCAAATTAATTTGCATCCCATTAGTTCGTATGCTAATTAATTGTTACTGTTATATTACCACCATTATTTTTATCTGTCAACGATAGAAAGTGAGGATTCTGTTATGCCATTGATTCAAGTAGACTTACAAAAACAAGATGATAAAAAAAGACTGAAAAATATTTTGGATACCATTCACGAATGTGCGGTTGAAGCCTTTGAAATACCGGAGCGGGACCGCTATCAGATCGTCAGTCAGCACGATCCGGAAGAAATGATCCTCCTAGATACCGGCCTTGGATTTGAGCGCACAAAGGATCAAATCGTGGTCCGTGTCACAAGCAAACAGAGACCCCGGGAGAAAAAAGAAAAACTTTACTCCCTGCTCTGTGAAAGACTAAATGTAAACTGCGGGATTCCGCCAAAAGACCTGCTCGTCTCCATAACAGAAAACAGCGATGCCGACTGGAGTTTCGGATTCGGGAAAGCCCAGTTTCTGACCGGAGACCTCTAAATTACTCAGAGCCCAGACAGGCAGCCACTAAAAGAACATTGACTGCCTGTCTGCAAGTTTATTTCTTTGTTCTTCTCCAAAGTCCGCACGCCATCCCCGCTGCTGAAACTGTGCATAAAAACAGCAGAGATTCTTTTTCCCCGTCGTTCGTCTCCGCAACAGCTCTCTTTGTTTTTTTCTTGTCATCTACCTCTCTGTATTCCCACGTATTCCCACTCTCCCGGTCTGTTGTCTCCGTTTTTTCTGAAGCGGTTTCACTGTCAGCCGGATCTTCTTCCGGTGTGATCTCCCATTTTGCTCTTAATACCATATTTTGATGGACAGGCATGTTAAAATCCCATAGTACTTCTCTGCCATCATCATCTGTAACATACCATCCTTTAAATGTATAGCCTTCTCTTACAGGGTCCTTTGGCTCTACCGCTGTCTTTCCGCCTTCAATGATCTGGTCCCGCGTAGCATTTTCGCCGCCGTTGGGATCAAAACTTACCACATGGCTTCCGATCAATGTCACTTTGACTGAGGCACTGCCTCCCTCTATTACAAATGTGAAATCAAAAGTACCTGTCTTTCCTGCTGCCTTAGCCTCATTGATTATCTGAAGCTGCTTTTCGTCAACGCACAGTTCTGCATTGTCGCCATATTGATCTTTGCCCTTTGCCTCACATAAATCAATCATATCTTTTACGGCAAGCTGTTCTCCTCCTGTTTCCAAAACCACATCATTGGCGCCGATAAACGGATTGATATTTTCTTTGCCGTAATCTGCGCTGTCACTGCCTTTCTGACGCAGAAAAACGGTAATCTTCACATCTGTTCCCTCCGGCGTCCGGAACGTAAGCGGATATTCCCCAATCTCACCTGCTATTTTAGCATCATTGATACATTTGACTTCTTCCAAATCCGCAAATCCAATGTCTTCCGAAGCAATCTTCTGACCCGTGTTATCCTCTGCTTTTACCCTGGAAATCTCTTTTAGCTGTTCCTCTGTAAATGCCTCTCCTCCGGTTTTGCTTATGATATTTTTAGCCTTGATAATCTCCCCATTGTCAGGATTCTCTTCGGCTTCATCAAACGTACCGTTTAACGTTACCTTGACCGTAACAGAAACACCGTCCGGAGCCGAAAAAGTAAGATCAAAAATTCCGGATTTTCCATCTGCCTTCGTCTTGTTAATCTTCTGCACTTGTTCCTGATCAAGCTGAAAATCTTTCAGTTCTATATTATTTCCTTCCTGATCTTTCCCTTTTACCTGCCCATACTGTTTCAGCTGTTCTTCTGTAAACGGATCTCCTCCGCTGTCTTTTTCAAAATGGTTGGCTCCGATCAGCGAAATCGGATCATCTTCTTTATAATCCTGCGCATCCGTACCGTTGTTTCTCAATGAAACTGTGACTGTCACCTTTGTACCACTTTCCGTACGGAAAGTCAGAAAAAAATCCCCTGTCTTTCCTTCCTTCTTAGCCTGATTGACCGCACTAAGCTGGCTTTCGTCATCCAGAAGCAATTTCTGGTCATCTATAGTATTTCCGTTTTTGTCTTTTGCAGTGACTTTCGCCAGCGTCCTGATCTGTTCCCGGCTAAATTCCTTTCCGCCTGTCCTGCTGATGACATGATTTGCGCCAATCTGTTCTTTTGTTGCAGAATCAATACTGTTGCTGTCCCTGAACGGTCCAAAATATACTTGTGTGAAAAAGTTTCCCACAGAAAAAGAACTCTCCGCTGCAAACGGGGTGTTCTCTGTAAATATAAAGTCCGTCAGAGATGTCCCATCCTGTACGTATCCCTGATAACCGGTTTCCGGTGCAGCCGTAACCCCCGATACCTTTTCGTTTCCTGCCGCAGATCCGATCCCAGGCATGTTTGACTTGGAATCGCCGACGGCTGTCACGACCGTGTCTCCTCCGCTGATACGGATATTGCGTGTGATCATAGAATCATTGGCATCTCCTTTAGAAGCGCCGATTCCCGGGGCGTTTTCTCCTCCCCGGGCTTTGACAACCCCTCCGCTGATGTAAACTCCGTCGACTTTCGTCCCATATCCTGATCCGATCCCGGAACCATGGCTTGTTCCTATGGCTTCTACATTTCCTCCCTTGATATAAATATCTTTGGCATAACTTGATGCAACATAGTGTTCCGTCCAGCAGGCAGCACCGATCGCCGGGCAGTGTCCGCCTCCAAGAGCCGTAATATTGCCTCCTTCGATCGTAAAATCACAAAAACCGGACTCCTTCGGATTTGTGCGGTTCTTTATGCTGTTTCCCAAAGCTCCCACGTGATACCCCACGCCCTGTACCGTGATACTTCCGCAGTCTGCATCGCATTTATGCCCTTTTTGTCCGCTGTATTCACACCTCAGTGTAAGACTTCCGTCCATGCCGTCCTTTGTAAGCGCATTGCTCTGTTCTTTTGTACAGTACAGACGGTTTTTCCCAATCAGCGTGACCGTCACATCTGCGTGAGAAACATTCAGACTGTCCGTCGCAGCACAGGAGATATCAACATTTTCAAATGTAAGATCTGTCTTCACTTTTGGCTCAACGACAATATTATATGTTGTTGTCTTTCCGGTGATCCGGTATCCCTGAGGATTCAGGACACCGCTGTCCGCCGGGGTACTTCCTATCAACGCACCGGAGGCAGTGATCCGGATATTCCCCCTGCTTACATCCAGAACGACCTGCCCATCTTTTGCTTTCTTTATTGCATGCTTCCTCTGTTTTTCTGATTTCTCGTCAGATTTCAATTCGGATTCATCTTTAAGCGGTTCCTTCAGCTCCGGAATTTTCTCCGTGCTCGCTGCTATTTTTGTTTCTGTCTGTTCCGGTTCCCGGGTTAATTCCTGTACCTCAGTTCCGTAAATCCCCCCCCCCCGGATTTTCCAGGCATTTCCTGTTCTTCTGCTCTCAAAATTGTTCCGGCTCCGGTTCCCACAGCTAGAATCAGTGCGGCCGCCACGATCCGTCTCTCCCATGGTTTCTTCATTCTTTATCATCCTTTCCATTGCCTTTCAGCGCGCTCTTTCTGGCAATAAATAAATTTTGTCTTTATAAGAATGTTGTCTTAACAAAAGGGTTAGATCAAAAAATTTTTTATTAAAAAAGCATGGACCCAGGAGAAATAAAGGTCCATGCTTCTTATCATGCAGATAAATACATAACAATTCATTTTAAGCCAGGTATTGGAGGGTTTGGCTTTAAGTATATCTTTTGATTGTTTTCATTTTTTAGGAGTTTCAGTGGCATAAATCTGCATTCATCTATATTTAAGTACGTTAAACGCACGTACTTACTGCGTTAGGATTTACCACAGATTGCGGTAAATTTCTTTAACATCTTCTGCAGTAATCGCTTTTCTGGTATTGGACGGGCTTCCGCTGTCCATGGCATCGTTAGCCATTTTGTCAATCACATCGAAGAATTCTTCTTTATTGATTCCGTATTCTTCTAAAGACGGAGTCTCTAATTCATCACAGATATCGACAACTGCCTGAAGGAATTTTTCGCTTGCAGCCTGGTCAGAGTCTGTCTCTGCAGCCACATTGATGGCTCTTCCAAGCTCTCCAAAGCGGTCATATGCACCGTCTAATGCATAAACAAAACATTCTTTCAAGAGCATTGCGTTGGACAGTCCGTGGGCAACATGGAACATGGCGCCGATCGGACGGCTCATTCCGTGAACCAAAGTAACGGATGCATTGTTAAAGGCGATCCCTGCTTCCAGTGCTGCAATGGACATCTGCTCTCTTGCCTCGACATTTTTTCCGTCTTTAAATGCGATAGGAAGATATTGAAAGATTCTCTTGATGGCTGAAAGCGCAAATGTATCGGATAACGGCTGCGCCAGTTTGGATGTATAAGCCTCTGCTGCATGAGTGAGGGCATCAAGTCCTGTGGCAGCTGTGATTTTAGGCGGCGCAGTCATTGTAAACTGAGGATCAATGATGGCAAGGTCAGGCATTAAGACAGCACCTTTCAGCAGCATCTTGATATCATTTTTTGTATCGGTAATAATCGTAAACTGAGTTGCCTCAGAACCTGTTCCTGCTGTGGTTGGGATCGCTACAAGGCTTGGTGCCGCTTTTGTAATCACCTTTCCCATATAGTCTGAGATCTGACCGCCGTTGCTCACTAAAGCCCCGATGGCTTTCATGGAATCGATCGGGCTTCCTCCCCCGAGAGCTACGATAAAGTCACATCCTTCTTCTTTGTAAAGGTTAAGGCCGCCTTCGATCATAGTATCTGTCGGTTCCCCATTGATCTCGCTGTAGATCACATACTCAATCTTCTGGTTTTTTAATGCAGTTTCAACTTTTGCTGCATTTCCCAGCTCCACCATCACTTTATCTGTAACGATCAGTGCTTTTTTACCGAGCGTCCCTAATTTTTCTTCTGCCATATCAAGTGCACCTTCACCAGTGTAGATCTGGCCCGGCGCGATAAATTCTCTTGCCATGTTCTTATCCTCCTATGCTTTCTTATATTTTACAAATTAAAATTCTGCGTCATGAAGCCATACATAGCGTTCATCTTCATTTCTGTCTGTCTGCAGCCATGGATTTCCGTCGAGATGACGGATCATCCAGCAGGTGTACATCTGATATCCCGGTGCAGCTGCCTGGGGATGGAGTTCTCCTCCCGGTATCGCTGAGAAGCTTCCGTCTGTGCTCTTATATACCTGGTCTCCTACAAAGCTCGCACCGAATCCTTCCGGATGGTCAAACAGGAAGTAATAGGTCTCCGGCTGCGGATGTCTGTGAGGGAGATATCCTGACCAATTTCCGCGGTCATTTAATACTTCTCCAAGAACCATATTGGAGTACGGAGCTATGTCATGGTCAAAAATTGTATTGACACGGCGTTTTGCCACGTTTCCGAATTTACCTGCACAGGAATATCCCCACGGTGCATCTTCCGGTGCATACAGTTTGCTGTCAAATGTATTTTCATTCATGGTTGACTGAACTAGAATCTCGGAGTCTGCCTTTGCTTCCACAGTAACTTCTGCATCTTTGCAGATATGTACAGCCCACGGTCCTTCTGTAAATACGTCTTTTCTTGTCACTTCTTTTGAGGTCCCGTCAAATGAAAATACCACATCACCTTTTAATAATAGAACCGCAGTCTCTTCTTCTTTTTTGCAGAAGGTCTTCACATCTCCCGCACTCAGGCGGAAGACGCGGATGTCCATCAGCATTTCTTTATATTCATTGTCGTAAGTTGTTAAAATCTTTTCCCCATTTGCATCAAACTCAGGATAGCCGAATACTTTTCCCATTGTCATACCTCTTTTCTAATACTGTCTTGCTTTTGCGCGGCCCTCTAATACTCCCTCACATGCTTTCTGCACGCTTTCTTTCACAGAAGTAGTCGCAATGCCAACATTCCACCAGGATTTATAACCGTCTGTCATAGTCTTAGGAATTACTTTTAAGTCGATCAGTGTTGCTGTGTCCTGTTTCTTTGCATCGATCAGTGCCTCTTCCAATTCCTTGATCGTTCTTACACTGTATGTTTTCAGACCGTATCCTTCTCCGATTTTTGCATAGTCAACCGGGATCAGATTCCCTTTGATCTCGTTGTTTTCGTCACGGTATCTGAACTCTGTCGCAAGACTTCCCACACCATGATTCATCTGAAGATTGTTGATGCATCCAAATCCGCAGTTGTCAAAGACAAGGATATTGATCTTCTGTTTTTCCTGCACTGCTGTCATGATCTCGCTGTGCAGCATCTGGAAACTCGCATCCCCCACTACCACATAAGATTCGTTTTCCGGCTCTGCCATTCTTACACCGAGAGCGCCTGCAACTTCATAGCCCATGCAGGAATAACCATATTCAGCATGGTAGCCGCCGCGTTTGTCTGTGGTCCAGATCCTCTGCATACAGCTCGGAAGGCTTCCTCCTGCAGTGACAATATTTGCATCCTCGTCAATGACTTCACGGATCTTACAGAGAGCTGCTGTTTGTGTAATAAGCCCTCCGGTCAATTTTACAAACTCAGGAATTGTACGCGGATCTCTTGCCTTGATCTCAGGTTCGAAGTCCTCTCCAGTATATTCGATATTTGCAAGGCGGTCCATCTCTTTTTCCCATGCAGCCTTGGCATCCTGGATTTCTGTTGTATAAGAAGATTTATACCCTTCTTCCTTCAGTCTTTCTGAGAGCGCTTCCAATGTAGCTTTCGCATCACCCACTGCTTTCACTGCATCCATCTTGTATGCATGGTATTTATTGTTATTGATCGTTACCATCTTGACATCAGGATTTTTAAACTGGCCTTTGGAGCCTGTAGTAAAGTCAGAGAGTCTGGTTCCCACAGCAATGACTACATCCGCCTCATCAGCAATGGTGTTCGCTGCCAAGGTTCCTGTAACCCCGATTCCTCCCAAGCAGTATGGATCACTGGATTTGCATGCACTTTTTCCGGCCTGGCTTTCTCCGAACGGAATATTAAAATCTGCACAGAATTTCTCTACAGTTTCTCCTGCTTCTGAATATTTTACGCCTCCGCCTACGATCACCAATGGATGTTTCGCTTCTTTGATCACATTTACAATGTCCTCGATCTCTTCTTTCACTGCACACGGTCTTGTGATCCTGTGTACTCGTTTTTCAAACAGGTAGTCTGGGAAATCGTATGACTCTCCTTCTACATCCTGTGAAAGAGCGATGCAGACAGCTCCTGTCTCTGACGGATCAGTGAGGATACGCATTGCATTGATCATCGCTGTCATCAGCTGTTCCGGACGGATGATCCGATCCCAATATTTGCAGACCGGTTTGAACGCATCATTTGTTGTCGTTGAAAGACTGTCGCTTTTCTCCAACTGCTGAAGTACCGGGTCCGGCTGTCTTGTGGCGAATGTATCGGAAGGCAGCACCAAAAGCGGGATATTGTTAACGGTTGCTGTAGCTGCTGCTGTCACCATGTTTGCTGCCCCTGGCCCTACAGAAGACGCACATGGAATGATCTTTCTTCTATTGTTCTGCTTTGCATAAGCTGTTGCAACATGGCACATACCCTGTTCATTTCTTCCCTGGAGAACTTTTAAGCTTCCCGGGTTGCTGTCCAATGCTTCCCCTAATCCAACGGCGATCCCGTGTCCGAAGATGGTAAAAATACCTTCTACAAATTTTGTCTCTTTCCCGTCAAATTCCACATACTGATTGTCAAGGAATTTTACAAGAGCCTGCGCTACTGTCATTCTGGTTGTACTCATTTTCATATCCTCCTATACTCTCGCAATCATTTCGCCATATTTTTCTTTTGTTTCACGGATAAAGTCTTTTACTTCCTGTGGATTTGGAAGTTCCTCAGAACATGAATGGCTTCTTACCATCATAGCTGCCTCTGCACTTCCGAATTCCAGACACTCGATCATTTCCCATCCTTCAAACACTCCATATAAGAATCCGGATGCATACCCGTCTCCTCCGCCGAAACCTTTTAAAGCTTCTACAGGAAACGGCTTGATAGAGTAGTCATTTCCATCATTGGTATATGCTGTAGATCCTTTTTTGCCGTGTTTGATGACAACGATCTTTGCATTCTCATTGTTCCAGGCTTCTGCAGATTCTTTATCTGTTCTGCCCGGCTGGATCAATTTTTCAGTCAGATCAAATTCTTCCCTTGATCCCATGATGATATCTGCCTCTCTGGCTACCAGAGAGTAGTAGATTGAGATCTCATCAGAATTTTTCCAGTTATATTCTCTGTAGTCTATATCAAATATAATCTTTGTGTCATTTTTCTTGGCAAGCATCACAGCTTTAAGCACCGCTTCTCTGGATGGGCTTTCTGCCAGAGCAGTTCCAGAAACAAGGATAGCTTTTGTATTTTTTATGTATTCTTCGTCAATGTCATCTACAGATAACTGTAAGTCCGCAATACAGTTGCGGTACATCAGGATACTACTTTCTTCTCTGGAAAGGATTTCAGTAAAAGTAAGTCCTAGTTTCTCTCCATTTGTGCATCTTGTAATATGGGATATGTCAATTCCTTCTTTATCAAAGAAATCCACTACATAATCCCCAAACTGGTCATCAGAAACCTTGCCGATAAATCCGGCTTTCTTTCCGTGTCTCGTAATACCCACTGCGATGTTTGCCGGAGACCCTCCCACGTACTTTTTGAATGTGGTACATTCAGATAATGGATGGAAATAATCCACCGGGTTAAAATCGATGGCCACCCTTCCGATGAGCACTAAATCCATTGGTCTTGTCTGGTCAAATTCAACATACTTCATAACTTTCACCTCAGTTTAACTTTCCGCGCATATTGCGTGTTATTTGCGTGTTTTATTATTTTCCTTGCTTTTTTAAATGCGTTTTTATGTGCTTTTCTTTATGTGCTTATATTACCACGCACGCTATTTGTGTGCAAGCACTTTTTATAAAAAAGATCCTTTTTGCTACATTTCACAAATGTATACACACTTCTTGGGTATTATTGCACAATTTTATGACACGCATTAACACGCATAACAACAAAAAAAATCGGAATACACACTTATTGTCTAAGAATATATTCCAATTCATCGATTATTTTATATAAGCAAGATCTCTACATATAAATTGGCTGTTGGGGAATAAAATGTATGACATTTTCCACATGATTTCCGTTCAGCTCTTAGAATGCTTCACTCCAATCATGTAGAAAATGGACGTAATGTCTGCTGGAGAAGGGCCTCTGTCAATAAAAGGTGCCACTTTTCGAGAGTTATTTACCACTATTGGAGGAGCGCATTTCAAAAGCGCGACGGAAATAGTGGTGAATAACTCATACATTATACTTATTTTTTATTTTTATATCTGTATAGATATGGTCCGTCCCCGGCATCTCTCCCTTCCGGATCATGTTATACAGAAGATTCGGAGGCCGGTATCCCTGTTCGTAGCCTTCCTGATCAATCAGAAAGTCGTATCTGTCTTCTTTCAGAGCTTTCGCATTTTTGGGTGTAGCATCATACACTATCACATATGGGCGTGTCTGTGGTTTCAGCTTCTCAAAAGCCAGGCAGACTCCTGCCTGTCCGCCGGATGCAACAAAAACCCCTGAAAGATCCGGTGCGATCGCCATTGTATTTTCAATGATCTTCTGCACCTCCTTCGTCTCATCAAAACTGCTCTGTACGCCAAGCAGCTCCAAATCGGGATATGAATTCTTGATCTCCTGGACAAATCCTTCTACACGGAGACTGTTTACACTGTTCGTAAAAAATCCTGTGATCACAAGGACTTTTCCCTTTCCCCTCGTCAGCATCCCCATAAGGCCTGCTGCAGTGCGCCCGCTCTTTTTATTGTCCAGTCCCACAAAACATGCACGTTTCGTACCTACAATATCAGAATTAAACGTCACCACCGGAATTTCTTTCTCTTCCATGAGACGGTTCAGCCGTTCCCGGACAGCTTCTGACTGTACCGGCATGATCGCGAGACCGTCAATCCCTTCTGTCTCAAGCTCATCAATGGCTTCTATCTGAGCTGTTTCATCTACTGATTCTATATCCTTTAATAAAAGCTCCACACCCAGATACTCAAGCTCTTTCTCCGCATCCCGGATCCCTGCTTTGACAGGAATCATAAAAGAAGCTTCGGAAAGCTGGGTGATCACTCCTATCTTTATATTTTTAACCGATTCCTGCGTGTTCTTTTTGGACTTCCTATTAGAGTGGTAATCCAGCTCCTTGGCGATTGTCAAAATCCGTTCCGCCACTTCCGGCTTGATCCTGCCGCGGTTATTCAACGCCCGGTCTACCGTTCCCCTGGACACCCCGGCACGCTCTGCTATTTCTTTGATTGTTCCTGCCATGTGCTTTCCTCACTTTTTCTCATTTTTTGACACATTGCACGCATTTGTTTTAATTATAACCTCACCGCCTATAAAAGTAAAGGATAATCCCTGTTCCGCCATTGCAAATCATGCATAAATGGATTATACTCTGAGTATATTGAGTATAATAATCAAGTATAGAAAGGGGATTTATTATGAATCAAGCAGCAATGTTTCAGTTAAGCTACGGCCTGTTCGTTCTTTCCGCAAAAGACGGAGAAAAGGATAACGGCTGTATTGTAAATACCGTACAGCAGGTTACCACAACACCTAACCGTATTTCTGTGGCAGTTAATAAAGGCAATTTTACTCACGATATGATCCGGGATACCGGTTCCTTCAATGTATCCATTCTTTCTGAGGAAGTGCCTTTTGAAATATTTAAGCATTTTGGATTCCAAAGCGGGCGGGATGTAGATAAATTAGAAAATTTTACAGAGTATGCGCGTTCCTCCAACGGGATCATATATCTGAATAAGTATGCCAATGCTTTTCTCAGTGCTTCAGTGGCTGAAACTGTGGATTTGGGCACGCACACCATGTTTATCGCCGACGTTACTGGCGGAGAAGTTTTATCACAAGTTCCTTCTGTTACCTATGCCTATTACCATAAGCACATTAAACCGCAGCCTCAAGAAACAAAAAAGACAGGATGGCGGTGTAAGATCTGCGGTTATATTTATGAGGGAGAAGACCTCCCCGCTGATTTCATATGCCCTATATGCAAACATGGGGCTTCTGATTTCGAGCGCATCGTATGACATTTTCTGCATGATTTCGGTTCGGCTCTTAGAATGCTTCACTCCAATTATGAAGAAAATGGATATAATGTCTGACGGAATGATATTTCTTGAACAAAAGGGGTTTTCAGCGATTGTTAAGAAAGCTCATAGCTTCGTTTGTTAAAAAAGCAGCCAGATTTTTTCTGGCTGCTTTTGACTGTGCTTTATTTATATCTTAGTTCATATTTTCCATTCGAAAAACTGAAATTTATCTGCTGATTATGTTCTTTAACCCTGTTGTCTTTCTTTCACAGGGTCTTGGCCTTTTAGAATTAGCATGATGTTTTCTGCATTCATCACATTTGCCATGAAACTCACATTTTGTTTTTTTACAAGGGCACTTTTCGTTTATTGTCATTTTCTATCACCACAAATTCTAATTTATCGTTCTGCAACGATTGTGATCAAGAGTAAGTCATCATTTTCTGTATTAGACTGCTTTTGACTATACTTAAACAATATATGATTATGCATTGTTTGCATCTTAATTCATATTTTCGATTCGGCAAACCGGCGTTTATGGTTCCCATTTCAGATAAACCATATCTACTAACTGAACTCCGTCTTCAAACATAGGATGATCATAATGATCTGTAAAAAAGTTTTTTACTCTGTGTGATTCTTTAAAACCGCAGTTTTTATAAAAAGAAAGTGCCGAATAACAATCACCAGTTCCAACAAACAATGCATTGCAGTCAAAACAATAAGTAAACAGGAATTGTATCAGCTTTTTTCCATATCCTTTTCGCCAGTAATCAGGCAAAACCGCAATGTTTTTGAGTTCGTAGATACCATCATCTTCTTGTGTAATTACGCATTCAGCTTTCACACCATTATCATCCAAAATAAACATTTCGCCACGTTCAAGGTATTCGTCTATCATATTTTCCGATTCATCAGCCAGCAATAACAAGTCTATATAATTTTTCTTTTTGTCTGTAATTTTTCGTATATGCACTACATCCCTCCGTAAATTCTAATTTATCGGGTACAGCATTTACCCCAAAGCATAGCATATAAGAGTTATTGCACCTTTGGTTTTACAATATAAATTGTTCCCTCAATAGCATAACCCAGCTTTTCATAATAAGGGTTGTTACCGCTTAGAACATATATCTCTTTGCCAGAAAAATCATTGCATACCTGCTCCATCAGCAGTCTGCCAAATTCTTTGCCGCGATGAGATTTATCCACCAAGAGGTCATAAACGTAAACACCAAACCCATCGTCGTCTCGGCAGCGGATATAGCCGCAAAGCTGCTCCATTCCTCTCCCTCTCGCTCAAGAAGAGCAAAAAGCTGGCTTTTGTCTTCTGCATGAAAACGTCTAATCATAACTTGATTTTTTGACACTGTGTATTCCTCTCTATTTAGTTATTATCTGCTCCTGATCCGTCAATGGCTGCTTTTATATAAGAAATACTAATCATGTAGAAAATGTTATACTTATTACACTCGCTCAGCATTCATTTCCGCATTGATATGCCATTCTCCATTTTCTTTTACGGTAACATTCTGCCAATGAAAACTATGGTCCTCAATCCTGGTAAAAACCCACTTTCTTCTCTTATCATCAATGTATGTAAGAACTATCATATCGTCTTGTTTTCTTGCTTCAAGCCTTATTATTTTTCCAGTGTAACCATAAGCGACATCCCATGCGTGTGTCTCGGGATTATAAATACGAAGCGACGTTCCATATTCATAATCTGGCAGGATAATAACATCTTGAATTGCCATCCCTTCAAGAACCCACGAAAAGTGCCATTCCCCTTCAATTGCAAAAGGATTATTATTGTCAACATAATGAATTTTCCAGCTGCCGATCAGTTTCCCAAAATAATCATATTCTTCAGGCAGTGCTGTATTTTTTCTTTCGCTTATCAGTGCTTCTAAAAAATTCTGCATATTCTAACGCCTCCTCCAAAAATAAATAATATCTGTTACAAACTTTTCATATCTCTAATTTTTTTAATTCAGCACCAGTTTTTCAATGGCTTTGGCCACCCCATCACTGTTGTGGTCATCTGTTATATAGTCTGCGATCTCTTTCATCTCATCTGTGCCGTTCTCCATGACAACTCCGATCCCTGCCGCCTTAATCATTTCATAATCGTTTTCTGCATCTCCGCAGGCCATGATGTTTTCCTTTTTTAAATCCAGATGTTCCATCAGGTGAGCCAGCGCGTCTCCCTTATTACATGAATCAAGGGAAATCTCCAGATTATTTTTCAGAGAGGCCACAACCGTATATAATCCGCTTTCCGTCAATTCTCTTCTCGCTTTTGCCCGCTCTTCCTGATCTTCAAAAAACAGCGTCATCTTTTCTGAAGTTCCGCCTTCCTGTACGATATACTCTTTGAGATCTTCTACCGGCGTTCTGGATGCACGTATCATCTCCTCAGAATATTCTCCCAGGTGAAACGACTCAAGTCTGTCCAGTTCTTCCTTATAGCAGTACACTTCTCCGTCCTTAGCTATGCTCCGGAAAGCATGATACGGTCTCACATCTTTCAGAAGCTTAAGAATCTGGTCCGTCTCAAACTGATTTTTGTAGATTGATTTTTTTTGGTGCAGGTCATAGACTCTGGCTCCGTTGCTCAGAATACAGTATCTCATTCTCTCAAGATCCGTCAGCTCTTTCGGAAGCCCGTTCACTGACCTTCCGGTTGCAGGGACAATCTGAATCCCTCTGTCCATCGCGGTTTCTAAAACTTCTATTGTATGTTCTGTAATTTCCTTGCCGCTTGTCAAAAGTGTACCGTCCATATCCATGGCAATCAGTTTAATTTCTCGTTCTTTCATCCCGTCCCCCACTGTTCTTTTCAGCATGTTTTCCGTTTCATTATACCGCAGAATAAATAACAGCGAAAGACCTCCCCGCTGATTTTCTACTGCAGGGAGGTCTTTTCCTATATACAATCTAACAAACATATGAATTAGACAATTTTATTTTTCTTCTTTCAGCTCAATCTTTGCTTCTCTATCCAGCAGTTCTTTCATCACCTTCGGGTATTCTTTATCAAGATGATAGAAACACAGGATAAAAATCATAATAACTCCCAGCACCGCGATTCCATAAATAAAAAGATTGGATATGGTGCTCAGTGCCTGTGCGCTCTGGGATGATGCGTTTCCGCTGTATGTATTCGCCTCCATTATAAAGCCTATGAGAGCTGATCCTATTCCCTGGCCAAACTTCTGGCCCGAAGTGACAGCTGACTGTATGGCACCGGCGGTACGAAGTCCTGTTTTCCACTGTCCGTACTCAATACAGTCAGCAATCATTGTAAAAATCATCCCAAGGATCGGTGTCATACCAATCCCTCTCAGCAGCCCGCCGAAGGTAACAAGAGCAATGCTCGTAGGATTCAGCAGAAGGATCAGTGAGCCTCCGATGATAAACAGAGCGCCCAGCATACACCAGTTCTTCTTAGTAGTAAAATCCATGATCCTTCCAAGAAGCAGCGTAGCAATGATCGTAATTCCATAACATGCTGTATTTACATTTCCGATGATATTCGTGTCACCTACGATCCATTTACAGTAATAGGTAGCCATTGTCCCCGAAAACGTCTGGTACATTGCGAAAAACACGAAGAAAAGAAACAGCATAACAAAGTATTTATTCTTAAACAACGCAGGTATTGCTTTTCTCAGCGGGATTTTCTCGCCCGCCATATCATCTTTTACCACAACACGTTCCCTTACGGAAGCAAAGCAGAACAGCATCATGGCAGCTGCAAATATCGCATAAATGGCAGTCAGTATCACCCAGTTTCTCTGAGAGTCCATCCCTCCTCCCGGCATCATTCCGAGAATTCTTGTAAAGAGCAGGGTAACAAGGATATTTCCTATCGGGCTCATCGCCATGCGGACAATATTGATCTTCGCCCTCTCATCCTGACTTCTTGTCATATAAGTCATGGTTGTGGCAAACGGCAGCTGAAACAGGGTATACACTACTGTCAGCATCAGATTGTAGGTAATAAAGATATAGACAGCCTGGGCCATCGGTGCGATCTGTGGAACTGTTATCAGAAGAATCGCTGCAATGGCGTACGGAATGGACATCCTCAGCATCCAGACGCGGGCCCTCCCATATTTAGATCTGGTGCGGTCCACGATAAATCCTGCTGTAATATCCGACACTCCGTTGAATACCTGAGAGATGGCAATGATCATTCCTATGACAGACGGCGAAACATGGGCAACATCCGTATAAAACATAACCAGAAGACTGGTAGCGATCGTGAACACAATATTTGTAGAAATTTCCCCGCATCCGTATGCGAACTTTTCAAAACCCGTAACCCGGTCTTTCTGAGTCCATTTGTTATATCCGTTGAGATTCATTCCTTCACCTCTCTTATTTGCTGATCGTCTGATTTAAGGCATCAATTGAAGTGCTCAGCCCAGCTTCCACACTCATAGTAAGGTCTTCCATCTCAAGTGATACATGTCCGTCATATCCCATCATATGGCATACAGAGAAGAATTCCTTCCACCATTGAAGATCCTGCCCGCATCCCACGGCAACATAATTCCATGTACGGTTCTTTGTATCTGTCACCGGCTTATACTCGGCCAGTCCATTGACATCACACAGCCCCCGTTCAATCCTGGCATCCTTTCCATGTACGTGATAGATGCATCCTTCCAGCGCACGTACCGCAGCGATCGGATCTGCTCCCATCGCGATCAGATGAGAAGGATCCATGTTCATACCGATCATCGGATCGACGGCATCTCTTAATTTCAGAAGCGTCTCAGGATTGTAAACCAGCTGGCACGGAAATTCTTCGATTGCAATCTGTTTTACACCCTGTTCCTTACAGTGCTCCACAAACTTCTTCCACCAAGGAATCGCTACATCTTCCCACTGATAGCGGACAGTTTCTTCCATATAATCCGGCCATGACACTGTGGATGTGATCCAGTTCGGAGTTTTATCTCCGGGTGCGCCCGCAGGCAGTCCGGACATCATGACTAGCTTCTCAACTCCCAGTCTGCCGGCCAGTACTGCAGTATCATAAATAGACTTTGTATGTAACTCTCCCATTTTAGCTGGTGAAAGAGGATTTCCGGAACAATTGAGAGCAGCGATCTCCATTCCTCTTTTTTCAATCTCCGCTTTGTATGCAGCCAGTTTATCGTCATCCTCAAGAAGTTCCTGTGTCGGTACATGGCAGCATCCTCCCCAGCCTCCTGCTGTCATCTCCACAGCCTCAATTCCTAATTCTTTCACCTTATCCAGCATTTCAGTAAATGATAAATCTCCTAATACGTCTGTGCAAAGAGCTAATTTCATAATTTTTTTCCTTTCTTTTCTCTGTTATTTATTTTAACAGTTCCCGTTCAATGCGTTCCCTTGCCTCCGGTGCCTGCTTCTCCATCTTTTCCGGAAATCCGAACATGGATACGCATGCGATGTTGTCTCCTCCCGCTTTCGGTGCATCTTCTTTTAACTGCCGGTTTGCAAAGTCCATGTCTCTTAAGGTCTCAAAGATCCCCTCAAAGTCCACGTCTCCCTCTCCCATTGCCAAATGCTGGTGGATCGTCACATCGGCTTTTCCGCGGCCGTTTAACCATGGCGGGTTCGCGATATAACGGCAGTCCAGAGTCTGATTGAATGTATCCGCAAACAGCACATGGGTCAGTTCTTCTCCCGCATATTTTAACATGGATCTCACGTCACCTTTTCCCTCGTCATAGAAAAATCCGTGCGGAGAAGAGTATACATATCCAAGGTTCGGAGACCGGAAAGATTTCACCAAATCACAGGTCTCATTGTTTAACTCACAAAAGTCATACGGATGGGACTGGATCTCCACCCGGAGTCCTTCCCTCTCAATGATCGGCAGCAGTTCTTCCATGGACCGGTACCACATGCCGTTGCAGATCTCCTGCTGATTCGGATCTCCGGAGAGTTCTGTATTGATCACGGGCACACCCATATCCACAGCGATTTCGATCATCCGTTTCCAGTTGGCTACTGCCATCTTTCTCTGTTCTTCTGCAGGGCCGGACCAGCGGTACACTACGATAAAGGAGGAGATCTCCACTCTGGTCTCTTTGAGTGCTTTCCTGTATTCCGTCTCACATTCTTTGGAAAACAGGGGATGTTTATAGAATGGATTGATCCTCGGATGCGGGGATTGTTCGATGTATTTGTAGCCCCAGTCCGCTGCCTGGTGGACCATCCGGTTGATATCCATCTGTTTTGCCAGCACATCCACGTCAAATGCTATTTTCATTCTTGACCTCCTTATCTATAAAACTCTGGTTTTTCTTCCATTTCAATTTTTACAACAGTATGTTGATCCCTTGCTTTAGAAGCGGCCTTAGCTGTTACCTGTCCCACATATCCATCCCATGCAGTTGGGCCGTCCACCCTTCCTTCCTTCGTTGCATCGATCCATTCCTGGATTTCCACATTATAGGCATCTACAAATCTGGTGGACCAGTCACTGTGGATTGCATGACCCCGGACAGCATTGGCACACACCTCAATATTAGAAGGTTCCGGGAGATTTAAGATTGCATCTTCACAACACACTTCACATTTAATGTCATAACAGTGCCCTGTATTTACAAAGGCTTCCACATCAATCCTTACTCCTGATTTTGTAGTCAGGATCATAACCTGCGGATCCATCAGATTTGCATGGGTTCTCCTTGTGTTTTTTGCAAAAACCACTTCTGCCGTCTCATAATCTTCATCCAAAAGCCAGCGGATCACATCAATCTCGTGGATCATGGAATTTTCTACCGCCATTGGGGTGTCATAGCTTTCATCTACAGAAGGATTTCTGTGTGCACAGTGCAGAAGCAGCGGTTCGCCGTATGTACGATTCTTGATTGCCTCTTTTAATTGGCGGTATCCATGGTCGTATCTTCTCATGAATCCTACCTGGACCAGCTGTCTGCCCCCGGCGATCTCCTCCTCCACAATCCGTCGGCATGCTTCTGCCTCCGGAGCCAGCGGTTTTTCACAGAACACATAAATTCCGGCTTTGATTGCAGCTGTCACGTATTGCTCATGGTACGGATCTATGGTCGTGACGATCACTGCATCGATATCTCCGGAAACAATCATTTCTTCCCCATTTGCATAAAAATCACACCCAAATTTTTCTGCAACTGTTTTACCGAACTCTACATTTACGTCCGAACACGCGACAACCTTACCTCCCTGCAGCTGATTGTTAATCCTCTCAATGTGAGTCCTCCCGATAGCACCCACCCCAACGACTCCAATTCTTAATTCTTTGTTGTTCATAGTTCGTTCTCCTTCTTAACATTTATTTATTGACATATTTTTAAGAGCTCGTGCTCTTTATCTATAAATTCATTATAACAGTTTTTTTACAAAACACAATGAACAGATTTAACAATAATTTCATTTAAATATTATAGAAATTTACCAATAAAGTTTATTTCATTCCTACCTTCTTTTTATAATAATTGATTTATTTAAAATCTATGAGATATTTCTCTGATATTACAAAGAGCTCGTACTCTTTCTCCGCTGCTGTCGACTGCCGTCACTAAAAAAGAACTCCAAAACCCAATCTTATGGATTTCAGAGCTCTTTTTTATTCAATACATTCTTTTAATATAATCTTTATCTCGGTATACAAGTGCTTACGCGGCGGTTTTTTTTCGTAAACCAGGTAATCCATCATCACATTAAGGGCCCGTCCCCCCTGTTTTTTCAGCTCTGTGGCAATCGTCACATCCACTACCCTCTCTTTCACTAAATGAAGGACTTCCGGATAATCTTCATAGCATATCACCTTAATATCTTCTCTCTTCTCTTCTTTTAAGACTCTTCCTACTTCTTTTACACCCCCGCAGGTGATAAAAATCCCATCCAGTTTTTTCTCTCTGTCCAAAAGTTTTTTTGTCTCTTCTTTAATAATATCCGGGTCCTCATCCGTCCGTATGCTCTTTAACATGTGAATCTTTGGATATTCATCCTCTAACAGCCCCCGGAATCCTCCCTCTCTCTTGTCGAAAAAAAAGGACTGCCGTGTATCCCCATCACTTGTCAGCACCGCCACGTTTCCTTTTCCATTCAGGAATTCTCCCATCAGCCTTCCCGCAACTCTGCCTGCCCTGCTGCCATCCTGTCCGATGAAGCAGAATCTCTGGCTTCCTTTAATATCTGAATTCACCGTGACCACAGGAATCTTCATACTCATACAGTAGTTAATCGCATTGACAATTTCCTCAGAATTGATGGGACTCAAGATAATACCGTCAACCTTTTCCTCAATCATCTGGTGGATCAGTTTCAGCTGCCCTTTGATATCCGGATACAGAACGCTGTGATAATCCGTCTGTACATTAAAAGACTGATAGGAACCCAATTCCCGCTCAATCCCTTCTCGGACAATCTCTTCCGCATCCACTTTTAACAATATAATGCCGATCCGAATGGTTTTCTTCTGCATTTTGAGCGCCTGTCCAATCGGATTTGGCTTGTAGTCATATTCCTCTATAATCCTCTGAATTCTCTGCCGTACTTCTTCACTGACACCCTCGCGGTTATGTAATACTTTGTCAACCGTTGACCGATGCACCCCGGCCATCTCAGCAATTTGTTTAATTGTGATCTTCATGCCTGCTCCCTCAATTCTATTTGTCTGTTTATTTTAAGCATAGTATAACGCATTATAATAAAAAAATCTATTTTTCCAGACTGAATTCCAGGCACTCTAAAAACCTTATCACAACTTACTAGTTCCTTCTTTTCAATTTACTCATAATATACTATAATAAAAGCAATGACAGATACTATATCAGAAAGAGGAATATATATGCGTACAAAACGAATCGATGAAATAGAACAGTATATTATACAAGAAAAATCGGTATCTCTCGACACCTTATGCGATGTCTTTCAGGTATCTAAAAATACGATACGCAGAGATATCGATACACTTGCAAAGACAGGAAAAATCAAAAAAGTTTATGGAGGCGTCACTCTCAATGAAACACTTCCTTCCAAAAAGCTGCTTCCATTTGCAGAACGCCACGAAAAATATATGGAAGAAAAAAAGGCGATCTGCCGCCTTGCCGCAGATCATGTAAAAGACGGGGATATCATTTATATTGATACCGGAACAACCTGCCATAACCTGGTGGATTATATTTCTGAAAAGCGCTGTACGATCATAACAAACAGCCTTCAGGTATCCTTAAAGGCCCTGCCGTATGAAAACCTTACCGTAATCTCTCTTCCCGGTTATTTAAAAAGAGAGACTCTTTCTTTCGTTGATGTAAAAATAGCAGACTATCTGAAAGCGTTTAATATCGGAAAAGCATTCATGGCATGCACAGGTCTTTCGATGGAAAACGGTCTGACCAATGCATCCGAAGAGGAGTACAGAGTAAAGGAGGCAGTCACTGCAAACAGTATGGAACGCTTTGTTCTCGCGGATCATTCTAAATTCGGCATCTTTTCTCTGATGACTTACTGCCCGCTGGAAAAGATCCATTACATTCTCACAGACCAGCCGGTTCCGGAAGAATACGAGGATTTCTGCAGTATGAATTCTATTACTGTTGAGACAATAGGATAACTTTCGCAAAATCATAATCTGTGATGTCATAAAATGCTCCGAAGGCTTCAGCCCCGGAGCATTTTGTATTACATTCATCTTTTATTTACTTCTTCTGCGCTTTTCAATATAGGACAGGATCATATCCGCGGCATCTTCTGCGGTTGTTTTTCCCATATTCAGAGCTAGATCATAATTTCTTACATCGCCCCATTCCTGTCCCGTATAATAATTGTAATAAGATTCCCTTGTCTTATCTTCTTTTCTCATCTCTTCAAGGGTAACTTCCCTTCCCTCAGCTTTCGCAAGACGTTTCAGCCTATATTCATCATCTGCATAAAGAAAAACAGAATATACATTCTCAAAGTCTTTCAGGATATAATCAGCACATCTCCCAAGAAAAACTCCGGACCCGTATCCGGCCAGCTTCTGTATGATTTTTCCCTGCTCTTTATACATTTTGTTGTACACAGGAATATGACCCGGGGTTCCCATCATGACACTGAGACCTTCCATATATTTCGAACTCTTCCTGTAGTTCAGCTCCTTCATAGATTCTTCATCAAAGGAATCAAATCCAATTTTATCCGCTGCCATATACAGAATTTCCCTGTTATAATACCAAACGTTCAATTTTTCTGCCAGAATTTCTGCTACTTCTGTGCCGCCGCTTCCATGCTGGCGTCCGATCGTGATCAATGTTTTTTCCATCTTTATTTCCTTCCTGATCTGCTGTTGGGTTATCTCATAAGATGCCCATCTTATTTATAATTTATGACTATTATAGTTTCTTTAACTACAGTTTTCGCTCTCATTATACTCAATTCATTCCCACAATGCTATAATAACTTTCATTTTCAGCGGATCAATCATAATTTGTTATAAGAGTGGTCTGTCTCTTGTAAAGATTTCACAAACCATCATTTTTCAAAGGATACAAACCCGCAGTCCGTAGGATGATCCAGAATCAGCCCATTCTTATGTTTCATAAGACAGCATCCGATGGTGAGATCCCCTCCGGCAGCGAGCATATTGAGGATTCCGAGCATGAAAAGCCTGTAATTAGGCACAGCCAGAGAGACAGCAAATATACCCAGACCCAGCACACAAAAAGGGAGATATAATCCCACCGCATAACTGCTGAATTTTAGAGGCTCCTTACAATGGCAGTATGGTGTCAGAGAACTCCACATGAAACCAAATGCAATACTATGCCATCCCTTTTTACAGCTCAGACTCCATCCTGCACCGTGCAGCATTTCATGAATGAAGATCGATACAAAGAACAGCCCAAGAAAAAGAACCAGATTTCTGCTGTCTATGGCAAAACCGTCCTTCCCCCAGCGAAGTGTGTAAATGATAAATGCTATAATACAGAACGGCCCTGCAGTCGCGAGTGCCATGACGTTTGCCTTCAGAATAGAGATAATCCCGGAAGATTCCTTGTACCCTGCTTCTTTCATTTCTTTTCTCGTCCTCTCATAGTTTTCGATGCGTTCCTGTTTCTTATCCTCTTTTTTCATACTTCTCTTCCGCCTTTCTTCATTATATACCCAAGTGCATACTACACTTCATTTCCTTTTTAATTTATCATATAACACCGGAAAAGTATTGTAAAATAACCGTAGAATTGCTGCACTTTACAAAAAAGCATCTCGAAGGCATACTGCTTTCAAGATGCTTTTTAAACTTATTTATTTTTCTTTTCTTCGTTTTTCGATGTATTCAAGGATTAAGTCTGCACAATCTTCCGGGCTGAGCTTTGTCATGTTGACAGCCAGATCATAATTCTGAACATCGCCCCACTTTTGTCCCGTATAATAGTCATAATAAGATTCTCTTGTCTTATCTTCCTTCTTCAGTTCAGATTTTGTGACTTCCCGGCCTTCTGCCTCAGACAGATGATTTAAACGGAATTCATCGTCTGCATAGAGATAAATTGTATAAACATTTTCCATATCTTTCAGTACATAATCTGCACATCTTCCAAGAAATACCCCGGATCCGTATCCTGCAAGCTTGCGGATGATCTTGGACTGTTCCTTGAACATCTGATTGTAGACCGGAATATGTCCCGGTGTTCCCATCATGACACTCAGTCCCTCCACATATCTGGAACTTTTTCTGTAATTCAGCTCTTCGAGGGATTTTTCATCTAAATCATCTACGCCAATCTTTTCCGCTGCCATGTGCAGGACGTCTCTGTTATAGTACCATACATCCAGCTTGTCCGCCAAAGCCTGTGCAACCTTTGTTCCATCACTTCCGTACTGACGGCTGATGGTGATCAATGTTTTTTCCATAGTTTCTCCTTTCCTACCTTAGTCTCAGAAATTTACTATAATATATTCATAATTAGCAACATTCTTCTAGTAATAACTCAGTACATTATAAATATATATCCTAATTATACTCAATTAGTTGCCAAAAGTCTATCTTTTTTCCAAATTCCTGATTTTGTATAGAGATAACCGATAGGGACAGAGACGGACGGTGCGATGAGACAAGCCAGATATACCCCATTCAGGCCGATCACATGATTGAAAATACCTGCCAAAACGATTCTCACGAGAATACAGTTAACAAAACTGCTCATAAATACATAAACCGTATGTCCTGCGCCTGTCATCAGCGAGTGATAGTTCAGGAACATAGCATAAAATATCTGGCCGATGATCTCAATCCTTAAATTCATTACCGCGGCAGAAATAACTGCCGGATCGTTTGTAAAGAGCGAAGCCAGCCATGGAGCACTGATCTCGATCACTAAAATCACGATCCCCGCCATGATCAGGCAGATCCTCATACCCTCTCTCATTGTTTCCCTCGCCCTCTCAAACTGTCCTGCTCCCAGGTTCTGCGCGATCATTGTAGCTGCCCCTCCGGACATGGATGTAATAAACAGCTGGCTGAATTCCTTGATCTTTATACTGATCCCATTGCCCGCAGAGACATCCACGCCATATTGATTGATAAAGTAGGTGACTGTGAGCCATGAAATTCCAGCAACCGTATTCTGCAGTACACAGGGGACACCCAGTTTCAGAATAGCCATCAGCTTTTCAATCCTTATTTTAAAATTTTTCAGATAAAATCCATAATAATCCTGATGTTTCCATGTATACACCAGAGCCGTCATAAAACTCACAGCCTGGGCACAAACCGTGGCATACGCCACTCCTCTGATCCCCATATGGAACACCGTCACAAAACATATGTCCAAAACAACGTTCAGAAGGATCGATGAGAGAATACATAAAAATGGTATCCTGGAATTTCCGGTTCCCCGCATGATGGAACTCAGCGCATTATATCCAAGGATAAAAATACATCCCCCTGCACAAATATGTAAGTATTCTAAAGATTCCCCCATTGCGGGAACACCGAGCATTCCAAGCAGTGTATCTGAGGTCAGATAAATGACAGCGCCGCTGGCAGCCCCAAACAGGAGAGAGATAGAAAAGAGTGTCCCCCCTGCCCGTTTTCTTTCTTTGTGGCTGCCGTTCCCAAAATACTGTCCGATCAGTATATTGCCTCCCAGAGTCAGTCCCACAGCTACCTGGGTCAGAAGGTTCATAATCTGACTGGAATTGTTGATGGCAGAAACACTTCTTTTTCCGATAAACTGACCTGCGATCACCAGATCCGCAATACTGTACAGAGCCTGAAGAACACTGGTCAGCACCAGCGGAAGGGCATAGACCGCCAATTTTTTTCTTACACTTCCTGTTGTCAGATTCCCCTGATTTTCCCTCATGTCCTATCTCTTCTTTCTATTTCTTATAACTCACCTCTGGATTCCCGTTCTTCCAGTTCTTCCATGATTCCGGCATATTGTTTATCCAGTTTATAGAAAAACAGAACAACTGCTGCAACTCCCCATATGACAACCGGAGCCCAGATGTAAGTATTGGAGATGGCGCTCACCGCGCTTGCCGGCTGCTGTACTGCCGCTCCCGTGCTGTCTGAAGAAATATAGCCCACTGCCGCCAGGACAGCACCTACGGCCGCACTGGAAAGTCCTGCTCCTACCTTGGATCCCACAGAAGCGGCACTAAAGATCATACCCTCCTGTCGGATGTGCGTCTTCCACTGCCCATACTCCACCGCATCCGCGATAAACGAGAAGATAACTCCGAACAGCGGTGCTTCTCCCAATCCCTTGACTGCTGCAGTCGCCACAGCCAGACCATAGCTCTGCGGATTAAACAAGAACAGAAGCTGTCCGGCCATGACGATCAGTGATCCTGCCAGCGCCAGGTTTCTTTTTCCAAATCTCGGAATCAGTGCCGGAAGAATCAGGATCCCGGCGATCTTTTTTCTTATTCCTGTCTTTTACTCTCTATGTATGTTATTTTCTGACCGGTTCTCCCACCATCAGCTTTCTGATCACTCCCAAGAGACTTTCATATCCTCCCAGGAACTGATTGATCGTCTTTACGAAAGCTCCATAGTGTACAAATTCTTCCGGTTTTAAACCGTCTTCTTCATATGCCATGATAAAATCCGGAATCTTGTTCAATTCATTTAAATATTTTTCCGGTACCGGACGGCTCATGCGCTCTTTTACCTCTACATCACATCCATTGATCTTCTCCTGCCATGGCTGTGTTATCGTCAGAACCACATCTCCTCCGATAAACTCAGACCAGTGGAAATAGTTTCTGTACGCTGCCGCCAGAAGTCTTGTCTTATATCCGCGTTCCTGATAAATCTCATATGCATTCTTAAAGACTGCCACGCCTGCATACTCCAATGCACATGGGTCCAGACAAAGATTATCCCGCTTCACAGCTTCTTTCACCCAGTCATCGGTACGTCCTACCATGATGGTACACACAGGTGTCATATTTTCGTTGGAAAGCCCTGCTTCTTCTCTCCTCTTTAATCCGCGCTCTACTGCCTCTGCCACAGCTACAGCCTGTGCTACGGTGAAAGATACGGTTGCGTTAATGCTGATCCCTGCAAAAGTAGCTTCTTCAAATGCCTTAATGCCTGCGGCTGAAGTCGGCATCTTCACCATAATATTTGGCGCCAGTTCTCCAAAACCAATCGCCTGCTTTGCCATCTCCTCTGCGTTTCGGTACAGTTTGGCATTGGTCTGGATAGAAATTTTTCCTTTTGCGTGATTTGTCTTTTCATATACCGGCTCCAAGAGTTTCGCACCGCGCACTGCCATCTGTTCGATCAGGCGCCATGCAATTTCCTCCTCTGTTGCCTCCGGCATTTCATTGATCCATTTTACAAGAGTGTCTTCCCAGAGATCCATCTCCTGATTCAATACATTTCCTACAATCACAGGGTTCGTCGTAGCTCCCGCTGCTCCGCGCTCAATGGCGTATTCCAGCTCTTTTACCGCACAAGAATCATTCCAGTATTCGGTCTGGGGAAATTTTTCACTAGTTTCAAACAGTTTTCCTTTTGCGTCTGACATAAAGAAGACTCCTTTCATGAGAAAGTTGTTGGTTATATTATGAATATATATTAGTATATTATGATAATATTTTCAATATTTATTTTATATTATGACCAAAATATTCTCATGTTTTACCAGACAGACTTTCTTTTTTCTCTATAATCACAAGAATTCCATAAGATTTGTTTAGAAATCGTTTAGAAATGTTTATTTTCTATCCATTGTTTCCGCCTGCTTTTCTGATATACTTAAGACATAGTTTTTCATATATATTTTTAATCCTCTCTTTTCATTAAATATAAGAACCCCGCAGGCAGCTGCGGGGTTCTTGTTATATTATGACGTAATAGACCGGACATGAAATGACATGTCCGGTCTTAAAACAAATTTATTTAAAATAATTGACTCCTGACAGGAATATCTTTTGATTCTTATTTCCTACGATATTGCTGGATACGAACTGTCCCATACGCTCTGAGTGTCCCATCTTTCCTAACACCCTTCCGTCCGGGCTTGTGATACCCTCGATGGCATAGTAGGAACCATTTGGATTAAAGTCCTCATTCATTGTAGGATCTCCATTTAAGTCCACATACTGGGTTGCCACCTGGCCGTTTTCAAACAGCTTTTTGATCACATCTTCATTGGCCACAAAACGTCCTTCGCCGTGTGAAACAGGGATACTGAAAATGTCTCCCGCATTCACTTCATGGAACCACGGTGACAGATTTGATGTCACTTTCGTATAGGCTACTTTTGAAATATGCCGTCCGATCCGGTTCATCGTAAGCGTCGGAGACTGTTCTGTCTGTTCCACGATTTTTCCTTCCGGCACCAGTCCAAGTTTAATTAACGCCTGGAATCCGTTGCAGATTCCCAGTACGAGACCATCCCGATTATTCAGCAGGTCCATGACAGACTCTTTAAGCTTTTCATTTCGGAAGGCTGTTGCAAAGAATTTGGCGGAACCTTCCGGCTCATCACCCGCACTGAAGCCTCCAGGGAACATAATCATTTGTGACTCTTTGATTGCTTTTTCAAACTCATCTACGGAGTCACGGATTCCCTGTGCATCCAGATTCTTAAACACCTTGGTGATCACCTCTGCCCCTGCTTCTTCAAACGCTCTTGCAGAATCGTATTCGCAGTTTGTACCCGGAAATACCGGAATAAATACTTTTGGTTTCGCTGTCTTATTCTTGGCAAAATACGCCTTGCCTTTGGTGTAATTTCTTGTCTCTACTACATCCTGGCTTCCTTCTGAACGGGTTGGGAAGACCTCTTCTAAAGGCTTGGTCCACGCATCCACAGCCTCTTTCAGCGGAACCACTTCATTTCCTAATACAAGTTCCGGAGTTGTGGTGATCTCACCGAGAAGAAGGCTTGGAATCGCAAGTTTTCTGATATCCCTCGTATCCATTTCTACTACGAAAGATCCGTAATGGTTCTCAACAAGATCTTTGATTTCAACTTCCTGGTCAAAAATAACTCCAAGTCCATTTCCAAAAGCCATCTTGGCAACCGCTTCGATAGTTCCTCCGAATCCGATGGCATAGCAGGATTTGATTGCACCTTCTTCTATAAGCCTGTGGATTCGTTTGTAAACCTTTTTCGCCTCTCTGTAAACCGGAAGGTTATAGACATCCCTCGGAATACAGATCCGCACGAGACGGTTGCCGGCACGTTTCAGTTCCGGAGTAAGCACATGTTTTCCGTCTGCCACATCTACGGCAAAGGATACGAGCGTCGGAGGCACATCAATGTCGTTGAAGGTTCCTGACATACTGTCCTTTCCTCCGATTGATGCAAGTCCGAATCCAATCTGTGCATGGTATGCACCGAGCAGTGCTGCGAATGGCTGTCCCCATCGCTCAGGATCTTCGCCAAGCCGTTTGAAATACTCCTGGAAGGTCAGACGGATCTTCTTGTAATCACCGCCGGCTGCCACGATTTTTGCAATGGAATGAGTGATCGCATAAACTGCTCCGTGGAACGGACTCCATTTGGACAAGTATGGATCAAAACCGTAACTCATCATGGTCACAGTATCTGTTTTTCCGTGAAGCACCGGAAGCTTGGCTACCATCGTCTGAACCGGTGTCATCTGATATTTTCCGCCGTAAGGCAGAGTGACGCTGCCTGCACCAATGGTGCTGTCAAACATCTCCACAAGTCCTTTCTTGGAGCATACATTCAGATTTTTCAGTGTATCAATACATGCTTCCGTAAAGCTCTTTGGAATCTCCTGATCAAAGAAGCTGCTGACACGGTGCGGAACTTCCACATATACATCATTTTCCTGATGAGCCCCATTGGTATCCAAAAATGCACGGGAGAGATTCACGATCTCTTTTCCTCTCCAGGAGAGTACTAATCTCGGCTCCTCGGTTACAACGGCAACTGCTACCGCTTCCAGGTTTTCTTCCTCGGAAAAGGCTAAGAACTGGTCCACATCTTTTGGATCCAGGACAACCGCCATACGTTCCTGGGATTCAGAAATGGCAAGTTCTGTTCCGTCAAGTCCAGCATACTTTTTCGGTACCTTATCGAGATCGATCGTAAGTCCGTCTGCCAGTTCTCCGATCGCCACAGAAACTCCGCCTGCACCGAAATCATTGCACTTTTTGATCAGCCGGCTGACTTCTTCCCTTCGAAACAGCCTCTGGATCTTTCTCTCTGTCGGAGGATTACCTTTCTGTACTTCCGCGCCGCAGGTCTCGATGGACTCTTCCGTGTGGACCTTGGAAGATCCCGTAGCACCTCCGCAGCCGTCACGTCCGGTTCTTCCGCCGAGCAGAACGATGATATCTCCGGGATCTGAAGTTTCCCTTACGACGTTTTTTCTGGGCGCTGCGCCCATGACAGCCCCGATCTCCATACGTTTTGCCACATAATCCGGATGATAAATCTCATCTACAAATCCCGTGGCTAATCCGATCTGGTTGCCGTAAGAACTATATCCATGGGCAGCTCCGGTCACGATTTTTCTCTGCGGAAGTTTTCCTTTTAATGTATCTTTTAACGGGACTGTAGGATCACTGGCCCCTGTCACACGCATAGCCTGGTATACGTAAGAGCGTCCTGAGAGCGGATCTCTGATAGCTCCTCCGAGGCAGGTAGCCGCTCCACCAAACGGTTCGATCTCTGTAGGATGGTTATGTGTCTCATTCTTAAAACTTACGAGCCACTCCTCCTCTTCCCCGTCTATGGAAACAGGCACCACGATGCTGCATGCGTTGATCTCCTCGCTCTCTTCCATGTCATTTAAAGCACCTTCTCTTTTCAGACGGCGCATAGCCATCAGCGCAAGGTCCATCAGGCATACAAATTTGTCTTTCCTGCCCTGGAAAATGCTCTTATGATCCAGCATGTACTGCTCATAGGTCGCCTCCAAAGGCGCACGGTAGAACCCTTCCTGGAACTTGATATTTTTAAGTTCCGTTGAAAAAGTCGTGTGACGGCAGTGATCAGACCAATAGGTGTCCAGAACGCGGATCTCGGTCATGGACGGGTCTCTCTGCTCCTCTTCTTTAAAGTACTTCTGGATGTGCAGGAAATCCTTGAATGTCATAGCCAGGTTGAGGGAATCATAGAGTTCCTTAAACGGCTGTTCGCCCATACCCCTGAATCCTTCCACAATCTTTACATCCTCCGGCTCCTCAAACTCCATCACAAGAGTATCCGGTTTTTCTTCAGAGGACTCTCTGGAATCCACCGGATTGATGCAGTAATCTTTGATCTGTCCCATCTCATCCTCAGACAGTGTTCCCTTTACTACATATGTAGTGGCACTTCGGATGACCGGTTCCTCACTTTCATTTAACAGCTTCAGACACTGCTGGGCAGAGTCTGCCCTCTGGTCAAACTGCCCCGGGAGGAATTCTACGCTGAAAACCGTTTCCCCTTCTTCCACAGGAAACGCTTCCTCATAAACTTCATCCACAGGAGGCTCACTGAACACGGTGCCCAGCGCCTTTTGATAGCTTTCCTCAGAAACATTTTCTACATCATAGCGGATCAGTACGCGGATATTTTCCACATCCAGTCCCAGGTACTGCCTCACTTCCTCCAGCAGTTCCTTTGCTTTGATGGCATAGTCCTGTTTCTTTTCCACATAAACTCTCTTTACTTGTCCCATATGGTCCTCCTCTATTCGTGCAGCTTCTTTATGATTTGAAACGCAGAAGCATTCTCCAAGATCATTGGATCCTTCTTCGCGTAAAAAACGATTCCATCTACGGTGGAATGCACCTCAGAAATAATATCTCCCTCGTAAGGGTCCAGAATCTCCCCTAAGAGCTGTCCCCGGTGCACTTCCTCTCCGACATTGACAAGACGCCGGAAAAATCCCGATGCCTCCGTCTTGACTTCCGCCATGTCCTCTTCTTCTATAATACTTGCAATATAGCCGTTATGGCAATTATATTTTAAAATTCCCATTCTGGTTAAAAACCGCAAAACAGCAGATACAGCCTGTTTCGCCGAAAACTCATTGATATGTCCTGTATCACCGGAATAGACTGAAAATGCATCGGTCCCGTTGATCTGCCAGTTATAATTCAGCGTCTTCACATCAAAACTTCTCTGCTTGCTTGTAATCACATAGGGCAGTCCGAATAAGTTTGCCAGACTTGCACTTTCCTTTCCGGTCGGCTGCATCCGGACATGGGGTATAAAATCTCCTTTCCGGTAAAAGGAAGGAAACTGAATTCCATAACGGTAGCCCTTTACTTTCGCAAATATACTGGCCGCAAGACGGCTGGTCGGCTCTCCCTGCGGATTCCCCGGAAACTCCCGGTTGATGTCACTGTTGTCCGATACCCAATACCGCATCCCTACATTCATTGATGAATTATTCAGTGAAGGAATGACCAGAATCTCATGATTTCCCACAATCGAGCCGGATGCTTCCAGCTCCTTCAGTCTCTTTACCAGCAGAGAGCAGATAAAAAGCTGCTGAAATTCATTTCCTCTCATGGAACCGACAATGCAGGCAGACGGTTCTGAGTCTTCGCCTGTACTTCCGAACCGGAATCCCTCTATTTTAAATTCTTCCCTGAGGTAGGAATCTGTCGTATATAATGTCTCTTTGATCATATCAGGTCACCTCCCACGACTCTGGCGATCAGTGATCCCTCTGTGACACCCGGATGCTCTCGGACAGTCATCAGAATACCGTCCACCGGAGCAATGATTTCTTCCTCCACGGCTCCTAAAATCGGACTTGTGACACTGCCGATGATCTCACCCTTTTTCACATGATCTTTCACCTTTTTGTGGGTCACAAACAAACCATTCGTCTCACAATTCAGATAATGAATCCCGTCATCATGGACGACCGGGGCTCTCTTCGGTTCTGCAGACGGGCCCTTCCAGATGCCCAGTTCCTTCATGACAGCAAACACTCCCTCTATGATCTGTCGGCAGAAGTCATATTTGATCCTGAATGCGGCCCCTGATTCTGTGACCATACAGGGCACTCCCCGCTCATTCAGGGCATAGGAAAGGCTTCCCTCATTCACTGTCGTGGACGGATGTATCCAGATCAGATCGGTATTCATATATCCTGCAAGGCGGAGCAGATGTTCATCTGCATCGCTGTTTAGCCTCACCTGGGGGATCTCCTGAAGAAAAATATTGCTGGAGTGGATGTCAATGACACAGTCTGCACTCTCCATATCCCCCAGCAGCTTAGCCGCCGTATATTCCCCGAGTTCCCCCTTTAAATCTCCCGGAAAAACCGCGCTGTAATCCTCCTGTGTGACCGGGATGCTCCGGCTCCTGGCGTCCAGCCCCAGAGGGTTGACTGACGGATATACGTCCACGATTCCTGACAGGGAATCATAGTCCTCTTTGATCCGCTTTATGATCTCACCGCATATATACTGCCCTCCGAGCTCATCTCCATATAGGCCTGAAACAAGGCAGATTCTCTTTTCTCTTCCCGTCATCACGTCCGGATACAGGGAATTCTTCTTAATCCTTAATGTCTCCCGCACCGGGAGTTTTACTGATACTACTGTCTCAATCATCCTGTTATCTCTTTCCTGTCCTATACGTCAATCCGCTGAACCACTCTGAAAAAAACAGCTTGAGAAGAATCGGCGCCAAAAGGGTTGTCACCAACACCATAATGACCATAGGCGCAAACATCTCTTCCCTGAGCAGCCCTACATGAATCCCTTTTTGTGCAACGATCAGGGCTACCTCTCCCCTGCAGACCATACCGGCTCCAATCTTTAAGGACTCCTTATAGGAATACCTGCAGGCTTTGGCCCCGATGCCGCAGCCGATGATCTTTGTCAGGACAGCGGCAATACTGATAAGCACAGTAAAAATAATCATCGTCTGCGTCATTCCCGCCACTTCGACTTTGAGTCCGATGCTTGCAAAGAAGATCGGCGTGATCAGCATGTATGAGATGCACTCCACTTTCCGGTGAATATAGTAAGTTTCCGGTATTCTGCACAGGATGATTCCTGCCAGATATGCCCCGGTGATATCTGCAATTCCGAATAACTCAGCCAAAAATGCCAGAAACAGGCAGAATGCCAGCGCTAATACAGGTACCCGCCTTCTGTGTACCTGTTCGTTATTTACTTTCATCATGGACATCCTACGGAAAAACTTGTACACAAAAATTCCACCGGCACCTGAGAGCACAAAAAACAGTGCCATCTTCCCGATGATCATAAGCACTCCTGTGACTTCCACTGTACCGGCCCTTCCAATGCTTGTCATAATAGAGAGCAGGATAATACCCAGGATATCATCAATGATCGCCGCGCCTAAGATCGCAGTTCCGACTCTTCCCTTAAGCTTTCCCATATCCTGAAGGGTTTCGACCGTTATACTCACAGAGGTAGCAGTCAAAATGACCCCTACAAAAATATTTTCCATTAAATTTTTTTCAAACATATAAGAAATGACTGCTCCAACCGCCAGGGGCACAACAACTCCGCAGAGAGCAATCACCATGGCTGCTTTTCCGCTCCGTTTCAGCTCCCTGATGTCGGTCTCCAGCCCTGCCTGAAACATCAGGACAATCACGCCGATCTCCGCCAGACTAAGGATCGTGTCAGACGGTTCGATCACGTTCAGCATCACCGGTCCCAGTATAATTCCCGCAATCAGTGCACCGACTACCGGAGGCATGTTTACTTTTCGCGAAAACAGGCTGAAAGACTTTGTCAAAGCCAGTATCACCGCTATATCCAATAAATATCTGTATTCTTCCATAATCATAGCCTCCGCTGTTACAATCTTTTTGTCCCCTTGCTTTTTCCTTTATTATTTAGTATATTAAGAACAGCCCAAAAATGCAAATAAAATTAAAAGAATTTCTGTGCTCACAGAGCCGGATTCTAAGAAAAGAGGTAGTCTTATGAGTGAAGATATCAACGTAGAAGCTGACGTATTTGAAGAAGAAAATCCAATCATCCATCTGGAAATGGAGGATGGTGTCCAGCTCGACTGCGCCGTAATCTGTATCTTCGGCATCGAAGAACAGGATTATATCGCCCTGGTTCCCGTAAAAGACCTTGAGAACGATGAGGAAGAAAGCGAACTGCTTCTTTACCGCTATGAAGAATTGCCGGATGATGAAGTTCAGCTGGACAATATCGAGGACGACGAGGAATATGAGATGGTTTCCGCTGCTTTTGATGCTATTTTAGACGACGAGGATGACGAAGAAGAATAAATCATTTCTCATCCCCTGACAGGTTTCGATCATTTGAAATAAACAATATAAAAACCTTCGGAAACGGCCTTTTCTCTGCCGCAGCCGAAGTTTTTTTCCTATTTGGTTCATACACTTCTTAACTCTGCAGATCCAAAAGCCGTTTCTTCTTCTGTTCATCGATGCGCTGGACGAGCAGGCTCGGCTTTGCAAAATAGTATCCCTGGATATAATCTGCCCCCAGCTTCACTACCGTCTGCATTTCCTCATATGCCTCCACACCTTCCGCAATAATCCTGATGTCCCTTTCGTGGGCATAGTATATGATATTTTTAACAATCTGCTGTTTGTTGCGGTCCAGATGGATATCCCTGATAATCTTCATGTCAATCTTGAGATATTGGGCTGTCACGCTCAGCAGCAGGTGCTCACTGTTGTATCCGCTGCCATAATCATCGATAGCAATGCCGCCTCCCCACCGATGCATCCTCTCTTCTTTTTTAGCCTGCATCATCCGGTTGCCGCGCTCTTCCTCCGTAATCTCCTGAACAATCAGATCAAGGTATTCTCCGTACTGAAGTTCAAACCGTTCAACGTCTTTTTCATCCAGATCCTGATTTGGAATGGAATTGATAAAAACTCTGGTTCCCCTTTTTACGGCTTTGCTCTGCACCAAATCCACAAAAGATTCCATAGATTTAAACCAAGTCAGGCGTTCGATCTCATACAGTTTGGATTCCTGTTTCGCCAGAGACAAAATCTCGTAGACTGTAGGAATCGAATCCAGTCTGGAACGCATCAATGCTTCGTATGCAAATGTCTCGCCGGTCTTCACATCGATGATCGGCTGGAAGTAATATTCGATCAGCTCTTCTTCGATCAGATGATTCAGTTCTTCTTTATTCTGCAGCAAATATGCATCCTGAAAATAACTTTCTCTGTCGAATTCCCCATATCTGCCTTTTCCTCTTTTCTTTACCTTGTACATGGCAAAGTCTGCATACTTAATGAGTTTCGTATAGTCATCGGTGTTGTCCGGATACCATGCGATCCCTCCCGACATCCTGAGCCGGAATTTCTGCTTATTTGGAAGTTCCAGATATTCTTCATCCATTTTTGACCAGCAGTGATTTATTTTCTTTCGTATTGCATCCTTTGAATCATATCCGTAGAAGAAGACGAAAAATTCATCACCGGACATCCTGGCCACTACCGACTCTTTGGGAGTATATTTTTTGAGTCCTGCTGCAGTTTTCTGGATATATTTATCTCCAAAGTCATGTCCGTAAGAGTCATTTAAAAATTTGAGATTATCCAGATCAATCATCATCAGAGCTGCAGTGCCCAGAACATCTTTTCCTTTCTGAAACAGCTGCTCCAGCCTGGCATTAAACGCTCTCCTGTTCAGTATATTCGTGAGCAGGTCATAATCCCTCTCATACTCCATCTTCTTGAGTTCCAGAGTCTCCTTGGTGATATCTTCTGCCAAACCGACGATTTTGTCTTCTTCATACCGTATGCTCAGGCGTACCCAGAACAGATCTTCCTTATCCGGTATCTCGAAAATATAAATATGATCCTGTTCATTTTTCCTGCTCACATACCGCCGAAACATCTCCATGTTTTCTGTGAATTCTTCAATCGACATGTTCTTCCGGATTTTTTCACTGCGAAATACCCTAAAAAAGTCTTCTGTCATAAAAAGCTGGTTTTCATTCCAGTCAATCTCAAATCCGCCGATTTTTATGCTGGCCATCCGCAGGATCTGTGCAAACTTCCTGGACGCCTGAAAGACATCTGAGCTCAGCTTTTCAAAAGACCCTCCCAATTCATCCAGTTCTTTTACCCCGGTTCTTCTCAGCGCAATGGGTTCGCTCGGATTGCTGTTTTTGACATCCGATGCCAGGCTGATGACCGGCCGCGTGATCAGAATACTGATCACCAGCACTCCTATGATGCTGGCAATAAACAGTGCTGTCACTACAATCACAAGTGTCTTGTTAAATTTGTTGGAAAATGAGAACAGCTGATCCGTGGGAACAACACCGATCAGCGCCCATTTCTGATCTGCAAACGGTGTATTCGTGTTATAAAGATTGATATAGTGGACATTGCTGCAAAGCAGATCTGCATCAGATCCTCCGATGGTGAAAGCATTGTCATAGTCTTTTGATGCAACCAGATTGATTGTTTTGCTCTGCTTCATATACATATTGTAAGCAGGCCCGCTAACCATGACATTTTGAAGCTGATTTCCTTTTCCTCCGTCCTGTACGCCGAGTATGTAAGCACTGTTCTTATTCTCGCTGAGTTCATTGAATGAGATCAGTTTCTTTAAATAATCAGTAGACAGCTCAATGCCCAGGACCCCGTACACTGTCCCGTCGCTCAGCCTGAGCGGGACAGAATAGGAAATCACTTCTTTTGGATTGTTGGCCAGAGTATAAGTCTTGCTCCAGTATGCCAGATCCGCTGTTTTGAGCTCCGGGTATTTCTCTGCGGCCATGTACGGCTCATACAAAAAAGAATAGTAATCGACAGAGGAATCTTTGAAATCAAATCCCGAATTCCACCCGGTATCCATCCCGATCTTCCACTTCTTTACCAGGGCAGAAGGCATCCGTTCCGCGAGAAGGTCTGTGTTGTTCTCAGACGGTGCAGCCACCGGATCATAATCCCTGATATAAATCCCGGGCTTATTTTGATACCCGCGGCTTTCTTCCTCTTTTGAAAGATCTTTGGTATTAAGAACCACAAATGCCCCTGTCACCATGTTTTGACGAATCAGCGAGATCAATTCTTCCATGCTCTCGTCCAGAAGACCGGTATAAACCGAACTGTCACTGTCAATCCTTGAAAACTTTTTTGCATCGTCCGTCTTCAGTTTCTCTGCCGACTGGTTGATCCCGTTTAAGGCAGAATCCAGATTGGACCATCGCTTCACCATCTCATCTTCCAGATAATTCTTTCGGTTGATAACTCGCTCATTAATGATATCCACAGAATTCTGGTTCAGACGGTTCATGACCCCGCCTCCGAACAGAAGTCCCGCAAGGACTGCTACCTGGAGGATGACCAGCAGAAGAAGAGGTACCAATATTCTTTTTAAAATTGAATTTTGCCTTATCTGTCTCATACCCCGGATCTTAACCTCATCAGCCTTCCAATGTTTTTAATTCCTTTAATGTTTTTTCATACCACTGTTCAAAATTCTGATCTGTGTTATATTTTTTCACCGCAGCTTCATAGGACATGCCGCCCTTTATGGCTTTCTCCACAGCTTTTCTGTCCTGATCGGCTTTGTCAGACAGACATGTTTCTAAAATATTTCTGATCTGGCTTCCGTTCTTTGCGGCTTTCGGAGTGTACATTTTGTTATTATTGACTGTTTTGACCGCTGTCATAACTGTGTCTTTAATATCCTCATTTTTCTCATCCTTCATTGCCTTTTCAACAGCTTTTTCGGTATTGGCTTCTTTTTTTACCGGCAGGTAGCTGGAGGTAGCCGCAAATTCAAAGTTACGTTTTGCCTCGGTAAACCATTTTAAAAATTGAACAGATGCATAAATTTCTTTATCGGAAGATTTTGTGACGACCATTCCTGCGCCCTGCTGAACCGCATAATCTTCTTCATCCGCAAACTTCGGAACTTCATAGGATCTTACCTTGATCGGATAACTTTTCTTGTCATTGACCGTCACCGCCTTCGGATAATATGCCGCCCCGGAACTGGAGCCTGTAAACGCGATGAGGCTGCCCATCTTCATATCATCGCTTCTGTATCTTCCGCTCGCAGTAAAATAACCTTTGATATATGGAGTATAGTAATTATCCCAGAGTTTTCTCACTACTTTCTTATCAAAATTGATTTTACACTTTCCTTTTTCAATCTTTAAGAGGTCCACTCCCTGCTGTTTAGCTCCAACGAAAAAATAGTTTGCCATCGCATCTCTTCCATAAAATGCTTTCCCGTCATTCGGAGTTTTGGTAGCCTTGTCCGTCCACTTATAATACTTTTCCGCAGTCTTTACGAGTCCTTCGATTGTACTCAGGTCGGAAGTTTTTGCTCCGGTAGCTTTTGAAAACTTCTCCCAGTCCGTCTGGTTTACCGCAAGTACTTCCGTAGCCTTTGCCACAGGAAATATTTTTAACTCTCCGGCCTTGGAAAGTTCTCCTTCCTCGATGTAGTTATCCACATACTCTCCGATCTCGTCTTTTGTGAGATATTCGTTCAGATCGGCTACGAGTCCAAGCTTGTTTACCTGATATGCCGTATCCGCATAAGCGGCAAAAATATTCGGCATCTCACTGGCTCCAGCCTTTTTATTTGCTGAATTCAGCACGGTCTTCTCAAGATCATAGACATTGCCCTGTGCATAAGTCTCGACATAGATCCCTTCATCTTTTCCATCGGAATTATTAAACTGGCTCACCAGGCTTTCAAATGCTTCCTGCTGTGCGCCGTTGTAATAATGCCAGACAGAGATGACCGTCGGATTATCCTTATCCAGCTCTACTGTCTTTGCTTCTTCTTTTTTTCCGCACCCTGCAAGCAGCGAAACTGCCATAAAGCAGGTGAGCATACAAACTAATAATTTTTTCATAAGACTTCCCCCTGATAAACCTGTCTTTAGCATCTTCTACTAGAATACCATATTTATCCGTAAACATCAAAAAAACAACAGCCGGACTTTATATCCGGCTGCTTTGCTCATCCCATTTTTTTAATACCTGAAGAAATCTGGCTACAGGAAATCCTACTACATTGTAATAGTCTCCTTCAATTCCCCGTATGAAGCGGGCCGCTCTGCCCTGAATCCCATACGCTCCGGCCTTATCCATCGGTTCTCCCGTCTCGATATAGCATCTGATCTCATCTTCTGAGACCGGATAGAAAAAAACGGATGTCTCTTCATAAAAAACATGCTTCTTTTCCCCGCAGATGCACGCAACACCTGTATACACCTGATGTCTGCTTCCGCTGAGCATGCGAAGCATCCGGGCAGCATCATCCTTATCCACAGGCTTTCCGAGTATACTGCCTTCCATGGCGACTACGGTATCAGCGCCTATAACCATACAGTCTCCGTCAGCACGGCCCGCTACATCTTCCGCTTTTTGAAGAGCCAGCTCCATCACCGCGTCTTTCGGCTCCTGTTTTGTGATCACTTCCTCTTTCGTGCTCGGAATCACCGTGAAATCGATTCCTACCTGCTTCAGTATCTCCCTGCGCCTGGGAGACGCGGATGCCAGTATCAGTGTTTTCATTTCTTCCTCCTCTTTCTGCCTAAAACCAACGATACAAGCCGCTTCCTGTTTCTTCTCTGAGGGCTTTTAAACTGATTATAATGCAGCAGAGCCTGCTTGTCGACTGCTAAGCTTCTTTTATCATATCGAGGAAATACCGGTGGACAGTATCGTCGTCATCCAGTTCGGGATGAAAAGCCGTCACCAGCTGATTGTCCTGTCTGGCAGCTGTAATCTTCCCTCCTGTTGACGCCAAAACCATGACTTTGTTTCCCGCTTCTTCAATATAAGGTGCGCGGATAAATGTCATAGGAATTTTTCCTTCTTCTCCAAACGATTCTTCTGTCCAAAAGCTTCCCAGCTGGCGGCCGTAGGCATTTCTCCTGGCCGTGATATCCATTGTCGCAAGATAAGCGCTCTCCCCTTTTATTCTTTGAGCCATCAGGATCAGGCCCGCACAGGTTCCAAAAGCCGGAAGCCCGTTTAGGATCATAGTTCTTAACTTCCCGGCCATCTCAAGATCCCGCAGAAGCTTTCCTATGACCGTACTTTCTCCGCCCGGAAGAATCACCCCGTCCATCTGACGGTCCAAATCTTTTTTCCCGCGGATTTCAAAGCTTTGGGCTCCTAAGTTTTCTACCTTCCTGCGGTGTTCTGCAAATGCTCCCTGAAGAGCAAGCACCCCGACCCTCATCACTGTCCTCTTTCTGCCATCAAGAGCTGAATCTCGTCTTCATTGATCCCCACCATGGCTCCTCCCAGGTCTGTGGACAATTCAGCAAGTATCTTCGGATCGCGGAAATTTGTAACAGCCTTTACAATGGACCGTGCACGCTTTTTTGGATCACCCGATTTAAAGATACCGGAGCCAACGAAAACTCCTTCCGCCCCAAGCTGCATCATCAGAGCCGCATCCGCCGGAGTCGCCACTCCGCCAGCTGCGAAATTAACTACGGGAAGCCTGCCGTCTTCGTGGACTTTCAGCACCAGTTCATAAGGTACACCGAGTTTTTTTGCCTCGTCAAACAGCTCATCTTCCGCCATAGATGCAATCCGTCTGATATCCCGGTTCAGCATCCTCATATGCCTCACGGCCTGAACAACATCTCCAGTGCCTGGCTCTCCTTTAGTCCGTATCATAGCGGCTCCTTCGCTGATCCTCCGAAGTGCCTCGCCGAGATCTTTTGCCCCGCAGACAAACGGAACTTTAAATTTTGTTTTATCGATGTGGTAAACATCGTCGGCGGGCGAGAGCACTTCGCTCTCATCTATGTAATCGATCTCAACCGCCTCCAGTATCTGTGCCTCCGCGAAATGCCCGATTCTTACCTTCGCCATCACCGGGATGGATACTGCCTCCTGGATTTCTCTGATCATTTTCGGATCACTCATTCTGGACACGCCTCCGGCTGCGCGGATGTCTGCCGGAATCCTTTCCAATGCCATGACTGCACAGGCCCCGGCCTCCTCTGCCGTTTTTGCCTGCTCGGGAGTCGTCACATCCATAATGACTCCCCCTTTTAACATCTGTGCCAACTGTTTATTTAACTGGTAACGCTCATTTTCCATGACTGTGTCCTCCATAATATGTTAGTCTTTGTTTTATGCCGGCATTAAAAACTTAAAACTTATTATACAGCGTATTGGTATTATCAAAATATCCAGTTTTTATATATTTAACAGTGCCAGTTTGTTATAAGTGTTAGAAACGTCAATTATTCCAGTGCTCCTTTTACTTTCTTTTTGCGCCCGCAGAGCCTGGCTTCCGCATTGTTTGCCTGATTTGCGTATGCATGTCTTCTCCCTTTTAAGAGAATCTTTCGCCCTTCTTCATTTCTTGTATAGACTAATTTGTAATTTCCTATGCTTTTTCTCATAGCTTGTGCAAAGGCCCCGGCATCTTGTCTGGTCTTCGCAAAGATGCCCGGAACACTGAAATAACTCTGCATCTTGTTCCAGCTCCTTTTTTCATACAGGAGGTATCTCTGATTATCAATCTCTCCCAAAAACTCGTCTACACATGCAGAAAATAGATCCTTTTCCCTCACTGTCCCTCCCCTCAGATAAACAAAATAAAATAATCCCTTTTCTTCTGTCACAACTTTGGTATCAGAAGAGATTTGACCCTTTTGAATCAATGCTGATCTGATCCCTGTCCCAATCGCATTTAACCGTTTCAGAGGTGTCAGAAGCCTGACAATTCCTGTGCCGCAGCGGATCGTCAGCAGTACAAATAAACTCGTAGCTGCTGCCGAGAACAAAAGCGGAACCAGCCCCTCTGTGCTGAACGTTCCAGTGTATAGAATAAGATTGCATGTTTGAATAATCACCGCAAGCAGCTCAAAACCGATCAGATTAAAAAAACCAGCCCCCGGCTTCAAAACTGATTTGTCCATCACACATTCGTCGGTAATTTCCATTTTATCGAAGACAACGGCGGCCCGTTCCCACTTCTTTTGCAGACCTTCTCTGTCTTTGGCTCTTTTTTTCATCTCTTCATTGATTCTTTTCACTTCTTTTTCTGTATAGTGATTTTCGGCGAGATCAAGTCGATCCATGCCGTTTTCAATGATATCTTCTGTATAACTGATGCCTAAAATTCCTTTCATCCTCCTGGACAGCATGGCAAAATCATCGGACAATTCTGCCTCCCCCGTTCCCATCAGCCGGCTGACTCTGGTCTGTCTGTCGGTAGTATCAAGGCACACCAGATGCCAGATGTTACTTGTCTTTTCCGGATTTCCTGGCATAATCCTGACAGCCCTCCCTCTCATCTGGTTGCTCAGTACAAAGGAACCGACAAAGCTTGCCAGAATCAAAGAGTTAATACAAGGAGAATCCCATCCCTCTCCTAAAAGTGACTTTGTCCCGATCAAAATCTGTACATAGCCGGCTTCAAAAGCCTCGGTTGCAATCCGGACCATATTCTGTTTTTTCCCGCGGACAGTAACTTTTGCATATCCCAAAGCCGTCCCTGATCTGTTCTTCATCTCCTCAAGCTGCAACTTGCTGCTGTCTCCCAGAATTCTCTTTGCCGTATCCGTTAAAAACTCTGATGCTTCAGACGGCAGAATCATCAGTTCTCCGCATACAACTCCGAGTCTTATCTCTGCTTCCAATTCTCTGCGCAGCATCTCGAACAGCGGTACTGCCCCTATTTTATCAGCTGGACGGTCTGGATCTCCTACAGCCTTCTCATATTCTCTCCTGATATAATCCGTCAGGATCAAAAGATTCAGCCCTTTTCCCATAGATTCATATTCAGCCGCTGCAATTTCCCTGATGCTTTTCAGCTTTCCCCTGCTGTTAGCCAGTAGTTTTTCTATAGATTCATTGGCACACAGCGATACTCTTCTGCGCTCTATACATTTTCTGCGCTTTAAACTCTGGATTAAACCGCTGATGTAACCGGCATCTGCATCATAGCTGCCAGTGTCATCGAACAAAATTCCCTGAAGCAGCTGTTCCAGCCTTGAGATATCAAACTCCGGCAGACGCTTTATTCCTAATACCTTAAGCCATTTTTTTGGATAAGGAATTCCCTTAGCCTCCAGAAATGTCAGAACCGAGACAAGATACGCAGGTTTTTCCAGCAGTTCATCTGCAGACTGATCCGGATCCATAATCCCCTTTCGCGAGGCAGCAACAGCCGCAAAACTTTCATCTGCAGTCATTTCCTGAAACACCTTGCGGACTTCCCCGCGAAATGCATCTATCTGGGCTTTTTCATCCTCTGTCGGGTAATTAAAATACACATAATCCTGATGCGGGCACAGGCTGTGGTCCTGCACCAGCTCCGGCACAATGATCTCCTCATCAATCTCCCCGCAAAGTCCAATATACCGCTCCCACTGAGCCGATGTAGAATCATAAGGCGGTGTAGCCGTCAGGGAAACGACACAAACATTTTCCATCTTCATCATGAATTTTTCTAATGATTTCCACCACTCGCTGCGGAGATGATGACACTCATCAAGACAGATGGTCCCGATTTCTGCTGCTTTGACAGCATTTATAAGATTAAATACTTTAGAGTCCTCCTGTTCCGCTTCAAAAACGGACTTCGGCCCGCTAATTTGTTCCATTCCGAAATGTAGTGCCTGATATGTGACAGACGTTATCAGAGCCGGTGCGTGTATGTCATCTGAAAGCAGACTTTGATCGTCTTTTTGGATAAAAGCCTCTTTTACACGTTCCAGCCATTGCTGCCGGATTACTGCAGAAGGGGACAGGATGAGACACGGTCTGCCCAGACGCCGGATCAGCTCAATTCCAAGGGTGGTCTTGCCAGAACCAGGCGGTGCTACAATATGTATTTTCCCGTCCTTCAAATAAGTATCTGCACGGTCTAAAATCCTTTCTTGATAAGGGCGCCATGCTCCTTTGAATTTTAAAATATGATCATAAGAATTCATTTTTCACCTTTCTGAAACATCCGGCCGTGTCTCACAACATCTGTCTGTTTTTTACCGTCAGGTTTATTGTACCCAGTAATTTATGCTTTGACAACAATTCGTCCGTCCACAAAAAAAGATATCTTCAATATTTATGCGAAGATATCTTTTTACAGCTCTTTATTCTTTATCTGATTTTAATTTGTTAAAATAGGCTTTTGTCTCTGCGATCACAACCGGACTCAATGCCGCCAGAGCAATCAGGTTCGGAAGCGCCATCAGGGCATTAAAGATATCTGCGATCTTCCATACTGCTTCCACCGTCATAAACGGTCCGATAAACACAGCCAGAATATACAGGTACCGGTATCCCATCACGATCTTCATTCTGCCGTTTGTAAGGTATTCCAGGCACCGTTCCCCGTAATAATTCCACCCGAGAATTGTAGTAAATGCAAAAAACACCAGACAGAGCATCAGGATAAAGGACGGAACGACCGGCGGAAACGGCATTCCCATCTGGAACGCTTTTGTAGTAACTTCCACACCCTCAAGCCCTACATTCCATGTACCGGAGATGACAATGCTGAGCCCGGTCATGGTACAGATCACAATGGTGTCGATAAAGGTACCGGTCATGGAAACAAGACCCTGGCGCACCGGCTCTTTTGTCTGGGCAGCAGCAGCCGCGATCGGCGCACTTCCAAGACCCGCCTCATTGGAAAAGATCCCTCTGGCGATTCCCGACTGCATGGCAGCCAGCATCGTTCCGAGAGCGCCTCCGGCCATTGCCTTGACTCCGAATGCGCTTTTTACCACGAGTGCGATCGCCGCAGGCACTTCCTGTATGTTAAAAATAATGATACTCAGCGCAGCAAGAACGTAAGCCACCGCCATAAACGGGACGACCACCTGGGAAACAGCCGCAATTCTCTTGATTCCCCCGAGAACTACCGCCGCAACGCAGACCGTGATGATCACGCTGGCAACAAGCACCATATAGGAATAATCTTTTCCAAACAAGGAGATCATATGAGCGTTGTTCGGATCAAAAAAGTTCTTGACTGCCCCGGAAATCCCGTTCACCTGTGTAAATGTTCCGATTCCGAACAGACCGACGCCCGCTCCGAAAAAAGCAAAAATCTTAGCCAGCGGCCTCCATTTCCGCCCCATACCATTTTCTATGTAATAGAACGGCCCGCCGAGCACGTGTCCCTTCTCATCGATGGTCCGGTACTTGATCGCCAAAAGGCCTTCCGCATATTTGGTGGCCATACCGAAAAATGCCGCCAGGATCATCCAGAACAAAGCTCCCGGTCCCCCGGCACAAAGCGCCGTCGCTACTCCAACGATATTTCCGGTACCGATCGTTGCAGAAAGGGCCGTACAGAGAGCACCAAAACTGGTGACTTCCCCGGAGCCTCCCTCCTCATTTTTCACCATATATTTTAACGCCCTGGGAAGATGTCTGATCTGCAGAAGCCCCAAACGCACAGTGAGATAAATTCCCACAGATAAAATAAGGACGATCAGCGGTATCCCCCAAACTACATCGTCAAGCCAGATAATAAAATTGTTCAATTGTGTCAGCATGTTTCCTTCTCCTCTTTGGTTTCCTGTATTCTTTTTATTAAAAATTCATGGAGAACTCTTTGTATGGAATAAAAAAAGCCAAACCCAAAGTTTGACTAAGAAAGAGTAAGCAAATATACAGTACACCGAAAACGTGCCCCATGTTTATGTCTGCTCTGTCCTTTTGCCTGAGAGATAAACAGCCTGCGCTGCCGTACACCTTCGGCGCTCTTTCTTTGAGACTCTCCAGAGTGTATATAGTATCTATACATACGTTAAGATATTAACACACCTTGTTTTGCAAGGCAAGAAAATCTTACCTTGAATCCGTAAAAAAAATCCATTACCATTAGAAATAAAGAAAACCAGAAAGGAAACTCGCCGATGGAACACATGATACATGAAATTAAACCAGTTTTTAACGACAAATCCAGAATCCTGATCCTGGGAAGCTTCCCCTCTGTAAAATCCAGAGAAGGACAGTTTTTCTACCATCATCCTCAAAACCGCTTCTGGAAGGTGCTGGCTGCTTCCCTCTCCCAGTCTGTTCCCGCCACCGTAGAGGAGAAAACCATCTTTCTCCTGTCCAATCACATAGCGGTCTGGGACGTAATCGCATCCTGCGATATCCAGGGTTCCAGCGACAGTTCGATCCGAAACGTGACCCCCAACGACCTGACCAATCTGCTCTCCCTTGCACCGATCCGCAGCATTTACACCAACGGGGGAACTTCCCACAAATTATTCTGTAAACATATCGAACCTTCTCTGGGAAGATCCGCCGTCAAACTTCCATCTACGAGTCCGGCCAATGCGGCATGGACACTGGAACGTCTCGTGGGCGTCTGGGGCCCCGCCATCCGGAAAGGTTTATTTCCCGGAAAACCGGACAGTGATCTGACAGACTTCTGATTTCGTCCCCACCCTCAGAGGAGGCCCCCACACTCCTGCGCCTGAGGTGACGACAGAATTCATGTTTCCGATCTTCTTATAACCACAAGAGTTTTCCCACATCATGCCGGTCACAAGATTTCCCGGAAATATCTGCCCGTCGTGGGTATGTCCGGACAGGTCCAGATCGGCGCCAGCCTCCGACAGCTGTTTCAGCTCCTTCGGCTCATGATCCATGACGATAACCGGTTTTGTCAGGTCACAATCTTTTAAGAGATCTTCTGCATTTCTGCGCTGTTCTCCCATCTTCCCGGCCTTGGACGGATCTTTCCTGCCCGCCAGATAAAACGATCCGCCGATCAGGATTGTTTTGTCATCCAAAAGTCTGATTCCCGACCGGGACAGAAATTCTTCCATCTGTCTGTCATTGTCAGGGGCCTTTTTTGTGCCAAACGTAAAGCCTCCGAGTATTTTTTCGCCTATATCGTGATTTCCCCAGCACGCATATGTACCGTAAGTACTCTGTATTTTCCTAAGCTCCTTCTCTATTTTTTCCGGATCTTTTACCGCCCTGAATTCATTGTCAAAAATGTCTCCTGCAATACAGACCAGATCAGGCTTCCCCCGATTGATCTGTTTTACCATCTTTTTCACCTGAGAAAGTCCGCTGTTATAACCTAGATGCAGATCTGCAGCTAAGGCGACTTTAAGCTCCTTTCTGCCTGCACAGGCTTTATCCACCGTCACTGCATAGTCCATAGTATCAATCTGTCTGGCATGGATACTGCCGTAAACCGTAAAAATCATGACCGCCGCCAGAATCATCACTCCTGCCGCCGCCAATATACTCTGGTCTTTCCTTGGGATAAAAAGTCCGATCAGATCACCAGCCGCTGCCAGAAAAAGTGCACAGAAAAAAATACCGATCCAGTAATTGCTCAGTATTTTAAAAATCCTCTGAATCCGTGACTGGGGCAGTACAAAAGCGATCAAAAGGGAAAAACCCGTAATCCAGTATAGAATTCTGTAACAGAAACGAATCTTTTCCGGATGGATCATATGAATACATACGGTAAGCCAGCTCAAGCTTCTCCGATATAAATAATAATTCAGCACCAGATAAAACGGCGCCAATATCACTGCCAGCATACCTTTCCCTCAACTTTCTGCAATCTCTTTTACTGCCTCCACTGCCTGTTCTGTCTGTTCTCCTGTATTAAAGCTGGAAAAACTGAACCGGACCATTCCCTGTTCCTTTGTCCCGAACGCTTCGTGCATCAAAGGCGCACAGTGTCCTCCGGATCTTGTACAAATCCCGTATTTTTCTGTCAGCAGATAACTTACTTCTCCGGAAACCATCTCTTTTATATTCAGACTCACAATCGGTGCCCTCTCCTCTTTTGAAAAGTCACCGTACAGAGTGACTCCCGGTATCTCACGGACCCCTTCATAAAACATGCCGGCCAGATGCTGTTCCTTCTGCCGGAGCTTTTCCATTCCCTGTGACCTGATATAATCG